>Ga0307517_10013887_pt1 | contig 10886 bp, 13 predicted proteins | sample 23_EM_MG_FD_194515 | JGI IMG/M metagenome (GOLD analysis project Ga0307517, IMG submission 194515) | Populus trichocarpa ectomycorrhiza microbial communities from riparian zone in the Pacific Northwest, United States - 23_EM | ecosystem: Host-associated > Plants > Roots > Unclassified | place...
ATATCCAAGGAGTTTGAAAAATATTGACAGCTGATGACCATTGTGGAGGAGGCGTAGAATGAGAGAGCACAACCGGTCCTGGCAGCTGAGGAGTTTGAAAAAAATTGGTGGCTGATGACCGTTGTGGAGGAGGCGTAGAATGGGAGAGTACAAGTGCTTGAAAATTGGGTTGCGCGACTGGAGTGCGAGGGCCTTCCACAGGTGCTCAGGCCCTGTTATGAGCTCGCCATTGAGATGTTGGAGTAGCTGGTGGTCGTACATCTTCTCTCCATTCCATGATTAACTGAGACACCTGATCCCATTCCTGTTCAAGGGGTAAGAAAAATTTGACTAAGGACACGATGTTGTTTTTGGGCATAGAAATGGCTGGGAGAATGAAAAATGCAACTCCGAAGTTTTTCCCGCGGGTCGTTCTTGAGTTACCATATAAGGAAATTGGGGGGGAGGGGAGGGGTCCAAAGGCCGAAGATTTTTTTTTTGAAAAGTGTGCAGAACGATGAGAGCTGTCGAGAAATTTTAAAAAAATTGGGGGTTAATTTTTTTTCCCACAAAGCACAAAAGTGGCCATAACTTTTCAACCAGACACTTTGACGACAAAGTAACTTCAGATTTGGATTTCCTGGCCCATTTAACACCTAAAAACAACATCGTGTCTTTTTCTCCGGTGCTGCGTACCCCTTGTTCCTGTTCTCCTGCAGAATCCCACTGGATCAGTTTGCGAAGAAAGCGGGCATCCATGATTGGGGCCTCGAGATATTTGTTACATTCAGACACAAGCAGGTTGAGTTGTTTTGGAGGGAGGAATATCTGGGAGGAAAAGAACAGAGGCGAGCCATGCGCTACATGCAACTGCTCACACCACTGCATTAACCGAGACCGTAGACGTTCCTTCTCGTCAACAGGTACTTTATATCCTGTTGAGACAGGAACAAAGGTTGTCAAGGCCGAAATAGCAGATCGTAAAGATAATGATGATGAAGGACATGATTGTGGTGGGAGAATTGGGAATAAAAACTCAGGGGCAAATCGTTGGATGCGATGGTCGTGAGCTGTGCTGGCCGAATATGCATCAACGAGGTCGTGGTTGCAGTGTTGACAGCATCAAGTAGTTGGTGGGGTTCTCTTCAAATCCAAAACTGTCCATGTCATCTCGAAAGCTGACGACTTTGACCGTGGGCCAATGGTACTGGGTCCAGTTCTATCCAGAGTCGAGTAGGTGGTGAGACCTGTTTGAGGACGGAATAGATCTCGGAGGAAAGCATGGGAGCATCCTACGTGAAAAGATAGTCAGGTAAAAATGAGCAATAAGCCTCAAGACAAACCTACCTGGTGGGGTCTGTGACCCGATGTTGATAAACTCTTCAATGATAGGCTCTAGTTTCACTCGTTGAACAGTCTCGTGTTTCGTTTCAAGAGGACGATTATTCTTCGAGCTTTGTAGTCGCTGAACAATGGGATTAGTCGTCGAAGGTTGTTGCGGCCGGAAAGCCCATTTTGGTACCAGCCAAAGGCAGACACCTTCTGTGGCATGATCACGCCCAGCTCGTCCCCAGCGTTGAGATATAGTTCCCAGCGACTTTGTCAACCCAAATGTGACTATATATTTAACATCCGAAACATTGCAGCCCATCCCAGCAGCATCTGTGGCACATATGATGTGAAAATCTCCCTTCGAAAATAATTCCCAGCACTGCTCCTTTGCGAGCTCTGACATATTCGATGAGAAGGCCTGGACACTCTTGCGGAGATGTTCTGGCAGGCATTTGCGAATAAATTGAACTGCCTTTCGACAGGCATCCTCGGAATCGAAATGGAATATGCATTTTGGTATTGCATCAAGTGGGCTGTCGGCAGCCAAGTCGTTGGGAAGAAGAGTAAGAATGTTGAGGAGAGGGCTTTTGGGATTTTCGAGGATGCACATGATGTACAAAAGGTTGGGCCTGTCCGAACCAACGTCAAGGCCCCAAAATGGACGGTGGCCATATCCGAGTGTGGTCCAGATGAGATCAAAAGTTTTTGTTGTGCAAGTGGCAGTACAAGCAACAACTGGGACTTCATGTCCCGTATAGCTTTGCAGGGTCTCCAGCAAGCGATACACAGGTCGAAAATCCTCGCCGCCCCATTCTGCTATGCAATGGGCCTCATCAACCACGATCGCGGTGAGGCGTGTCCTGAAACGGGAATCCTTCCATAGCTTTTGAAAGCTCAGGGAGAGAGCCATCTCTGGCAACATGTAGACCATGGCCGCGCTGGTGTGAGTGTGTTTCCAGAGGTCTGCGGTTTTCGTGGTGTCTTCGTTGATGATAAGAGCATCAATGCCCTTCACTTTGGCTTGCTCAGCCTGAAAAAATATCAGTATGGCTCCAATTAACTAAATGGTGAGCAAACGCACCTGGTCATGTTCCAAAGCCTTTAGAGGGCTGATAATGATAACCAGTTTTCCCTTGCCACCCAAAGTAGCCAAACCCTCGAAAACGAGGCTCTTGCCATAGCCAGTTCCCGTGCAAAAGATGCTGTCGAAACCTTGAAGGATCTGGTGTATGAGGTGGACCTGCCAGTCATCTGGTGTGTATTGCAACTTCAGGGTAGAGATGAGACGTCGCGAGATTGAGGGGATCGAAAGGTTGTTGGGCATGGTAGTTTTGATGCCTTGGAGGTGCACAGAGGCTGCAGGTTTACGCCGCCGAGGTGTTTGAGGATTCGTCTGAGGTATATTGGGACAGTTTGGCAATAACGGGCCACCCAGTTGAGGTGAAGGTGTTCGTGCCTCAGCGCGTATAAACACCATACTCGGCGATGTCATCCTGAGCAATCAAATGAACATCTGGAGCCATGAAATTTTAGTTACCGACCTTTGAGATGCATATGAAAAGATTGATACTCACAAAGCAGGGATATCTGTTTGTTAAATCAATGATGGAGGCCATACGAAATTTCTGATCAACAAACTAGGAAGGAGAAAAGTTAGCCCATAAAAAACTGTACAGAGAGCAAAAAAAAGCGATTCAAAAGTTATGAACATACAGATTGACATCAAATAAGTTATCGTTTGAAGTGTAAAGACTGTGGAGGGAGGGGATGGATGAGGAGAACGTTTGAAACGTCCTGTTGATTATCGTGAGTCTGTCACAAGCCCCTTCTCCGAAGGTCCTGCGGAGCCCCAAATCTCTTACCAAAAGCAGGACTGTTTTGTGCAGCCAAACAAGCGGTCCAGAGAAGGTGGCTTGAACCAAACCTAGCATTGGCGGGAAGTCCATGGCAGGATTTGGGCTTCCGCACTTGGCTGCCATTACCTGCCATTTGATTTCCATTCTCGGCAGGCTCGGCTTACACTAGCCACCTTCGCGAATCATTGAAGCCCGGCTTTATTTGCAGCTCAGGAAAGTTTTAGAGCAAAATAAGATTCTGTTTATTGTATATCTCTGAATTCCACTGCAAACCTGACACAAAAAATGAATAAAATTGGGCGAGAGATTATCCATTGAACGATTGATGGCATCAAAAGCACATTGGCATTGTGTGTGGTCCTCAGTTTCCGAAGTCACTTCGCACCTAGCTTACAATACAGACCACAAGTTATGTCTATATTTTCTTCTACAATTTTAGGGTAAACATGGGATGAAATTAAAAACAAGCTCTAGCTAAACGAAGTTAGCCACAGTAAGTATCTCAAAATAAATGCCTACACATCCCAGTCCTCCGCAAATTGTCTGTCGTACAGATTTGAGGCACGTAATTGACATTAAATCTTTCTTTTTTGGACAAAATCCCACTCTTGCTATCCGATGAGGGACATTGGAGCCCCATTGGGTCCATTTAAGTCGCTCAAAGAGGTTGCCGAACTGATGGCAGCTGATGGCAAGCAGCGGCCATCAAAATCGGGAATGCAAACCTGCCATGGACTTCCCGCCAACCTTAGTTGGGTTACAATTTTGGCAGGGAAACCGAGTCCTAACCGGATCGTAACCGGGATCCCGAATAGGGCCTAAGTCAGTGAGAGCCTGTCGCTGACGTAAATCGGCTCACATACCTGTGTTACTGCAGCATGCTCGCTTGGCCGACCGCCGAGATGAAGATAGGTAGGAAAGGATGTGTACAAATTGGAAGAAACGAGAGGGCTTTGGTACAAGTAAGAACTTGTTCGTGGATCGTAATAGTTCTGCAATCACCATAACTCTCGTAACTCTCGTAGCCCTCGGCGGCGATAGCAGCCTGCCTATTCCTGATGACAGGTTGTACATGTTGATGGTGGCCCCCGCTCGCTGCGCGGATGCATACTCGTTGCAGGTGCCGGTGATACTCCCCGGGGGTGGGATGTGTAGGGGCGCATGTCAGGCTCCCCAATGTGGGACGAGGGGATTAGGCTAATGATTGAGGAGGGTGGTAAGTACTGGTTGCATTATCGGTGAAAGAAGTCACCAAAGCCTATTCATCGAACACCAGCCATTCCATGCTTACCATCCTTCGTCGTCGCCATTCAATTTAACAAACACCCAATTCGTAGTGTTCACAAACCGTAACCAGCGCCATTCGCCATAGAGCACCATTTGGTCGTTGATAGGGTGTCATTACGAAGTTGTCGAGTGCTGGATATGGTATCAAGGTAAGTATTCGTTCGTCACGGCAGGGATATGTACGTACCTGATAGTGCTAAAGACTCAAACCTTTGTGCATATTGCGACTCTATCCAAGTCCTTGAATGTCGTTTACGTTCAAACTCAGGAACAGCGAGTTGACGAGGAAGGAGCTGTTGAAGAGGAAGTAGTAAGCCTTCAAGCTTCAAGTACGCACCCCCGATGGAAAGGTGAGGAACCTCACCATAACCCATAACTCGTAAGCACGTTCTATCCCCGCTCGCCATTGCATCCTCGGTAGGAAGTGAGTTAAATGAATGAGAACCGTTTGCTTGGAGTGTTGATCGAGTTGAAAATCCTCACGTGACCCACGCACAAAAAAGGAAGGCTGAAGTCGGTAACGTTTCAATGTAAAGTGAAAAGCTCTGCAGAGACAGATTGAATAATGAATGGAAATGAAGTCAAGCAACAGACTTACATCTAACCGTTAACATAGCGCTTCCATGGAAGGGCGGCACCGGTATTTTGCAGGACCTTCGTTACTCTAGCGTGAGCAGCTAATTTATCATCGACAACATCTTGCAGAGTATCCGTAATGGACCTCCGAGTGACCTGCGCTCTATTAGAGACGTAGTTGTTCGTCTCTCCAGCGAGATATTCTTTATGAAATCTGAAAATGTCATGTTATTACGTGAGGAGAAAGATAGACAAAGAAACCTACGATAGGACATCATTTACGAGGTCTGTGATTAGAATGATGTCCTCAATTTCTTGGATGTAAACGGAAAGGTCGAGATTTAGGTGTTTTGGGAATAGCATGAAAGCATAGGCCGCCGAACAGCCTGTTTTGTTACGCAGGAAGTATGGCCATGATTGACCAGCGTCAGAGAGCTTCATGTCGCGGATGGCCGTCATCTGCTCCAATAGACACCCGTTTATGAAGTCCATGGCGGCCAGGGTGATGCAGTTCCCTTGAATGGGGTCCCAAAACTGATACAAACCGGTAAGGTGCTCGCGGAAGGTTTGGAGGGAATCTCCCCGAGGGAAATCATTCTCAAGAACTCGTTGTTGGAATCCTCCTAAGGATAACGGGAACTTCTGACCAAGGTCATCAATGTAGATAAGATACCTGGAGAAAGTCAGTGATGATATACCATGATGAATGACAGGCTGGGAAAACAAATACCAAGTGAATCGCGCAATTTGAACTCACACTTCTGGCGCGTGTCCAGGGTAAGACAGCTACAACCTTCATTGATTAACATCATAATGCAATATTTCTGAAGGAAATGCCTACCTCTGCCATGGTAGCTGCTTCCTTGGACAGTGCATCAACCCTATCCTTATTCCACCGAAAAAGATCCCTTCGTTTCAAACTGGCGTGTTCGCCTAAAATGTTGGAATGTTGAAATTCTGCTCCTTAGATTCGGATTCCTCAACCTCGAAACTATACACGCACTTTGAAATTCTAAAATCTCACGAAGGGAAACAGTTTATTTCCAATGAATGCGTAAATTTCTGGTGGAATGAAGCTGGGCAGAGATACAGGCGAGGCATGTCTGACATCAGCGATCCCTTCACGCACGACACCAGGTATGGGTGTACACTACGAGATCGATGATGATTTCGAAGAGGCAAGGTATACAAACCCGTTTCCCACAGCAGACGACGAACTGGACGAAGACCCCCAAGAGGTGTGTAGGGTTGTTGGGTCAGATTCAGAAGCCCAGGTCTCGAGCTCGCCCTTGTAGCCGGCGAGGATAGTGACGCGACCGACGATATGCTGTTCTGGGTGTTACACAGACGCCTCCGAATCCATCGACATCGTGCGGTCCTTTGGTCACCGCCGAGCGCGCTTTGACATATCTCTTAACGGCTGGTGGCTATCGTCCTCCATCTCCATCTCCATATCCGAGTCCTCATTCTGCTTATCCTCCACCACTGTACCATCGCCCTCTAGAACCTGCGGTGACGGATGCGGCGAATGCTGCTTCGACCTCGCCGAATCCACCTGCTGTCCGCTACCATTAAAATCGATGTTCGGACGTGATTGCGGTACTGGTGGGGATGGTGCAACCCCCAGATGCCGCGTTGCCAGAGAACCAGGAAGACATTGATATCTTGCTCGCCATCAAGTAACGTCGAATACCGATAATCGCCGTCGATATCTGACGTGCGCTCCCAGGATACTGTCGACTCTGCGGATGGAGCTAACAGTGGGTGACGTTCGCATTTGTAGGGCACCAAAGAACGAAGGCGATATGAGCGAGGTGGTTGGAGAGGGGGAGGCATTGGAGGGGAATGATGGAGGCAATGTGGTGGATGGAATAGGGGAAGGCTTCCCAGCCTCGAGCGTCGTCCGCTGGTGACTAGTATCCGGGTGCTCGCCGTCCTCGGAGCGAGCGTACATCAGTACATCAACCCTTCCACTGTCCCGTCCTGCCTCCCCCCCACACACTATCCTGCGTGCGATGCCCTACCCGACCCAACGCAGCCTTGTATGCAGCCGCTTCATCATTGTCTTTGTCCATCCCACTGCTGTGTGCAGTCCATCTCGAATGCCTGAGCCTCCGTCGAATATCGTCTTCTTCGTCTTCATCCTTCATCCGAAGAATCCATCCCATTCGCCAGATCTTGTAACGGGGATAGGCCGATCCCGACTTGAGCATCAGCTGATGAACGACGGTTGTACGAGGACGATGAGGACGACGCAAAGGAGTGAGAGGTGTTTGGAGTTGGGGCTGAAGGAAGCAGAGTACTGCTGTGGGTGGCGATCACTCTCTGCGACGAGTCGTTCGTGGAAAGTGGATGTCGTGAAGAGGAAGAAGCAAGTGTCGACGACAATGGAGGAGGGGAATAAGGCGAGATTTGGGATGTGCCCGAGGGAGGCGATGTGGTATCCGCTTATCGATCCTGAGCAGCGGAAGTATTCGATTCGAAAAAAACCTATTTGCTTCAGGGTCAAGTTTGAGCGGTGAGGAGGGCCCGGTTGGAGGTTCGGAACCAGCAGCCGAGGATGACGAGGATGACTCAGTGACTACTGGGGATGAGGTAGTGCGAGGGGTGGAATGATCCTGAGGAGTGGGTAAGCCGCGAACGCATGGGTGGTAACGACAGAATCCGAGAGAGTGGAAGTGGACGAATAGCTCATCGGCGGCAGATGCATCGAGCTTAACCCAAATCCACCGCGTTCTTCGTCCAAGTTGTGTGCCTTCGTTACAGATGGAGATGACGAAGAGGAAGGGATGACCGAATGTGAAGGAGGTAAGGTCAGGCGATTACGATCTTGTGGAGGGGGATACGGTGGATGGGGTCCGGACTCACGTCTCTCGGGGACTGTCCGTCACTTTTTGCATTGACACCAGAAACGGAAGAAGCACCCAATGATGCTCGTTTGGTCATGACAGGTTTCTTGAGGCGACTGAGAACTTGATGTCCAGAGAATCGGCCGACGCCTTCGCAGTAGCCCTGTGCAAGATGAGGTTGGAAAAAAGTTCTCGAAGACAATGGGAATACATACAGGGAAGTTCTCGAGGTCGGGTATTTGGAGAAAAACGGTAATTTCATCATCCTGTACCAAATATGAAGCAAATGAAGCAGAAAAATCAAGACAACAACACACCTCTAGAAGCATCAAATCGTCTGAGCTCTCTGCCACGCAATCACATTGGGCTACGCACTTCCCAATCCCATCCTTGCCAAATCCGCTGGTTCGAGCCCTATTGCCAATCTTCGCCGCTCAAGTCGAAATTAAGTGGGATTACGGCGAATATCTAATGAACGAATAAACCGTTAGCAATGACTTGGAATAAATCCACTACCAAAGTGAAAAAAATGTGGGCCGACCGAAGGTGTGGGTAACTGCCACTAAGGTTCCGTTATCGAACTTCCTCGACTCACTTTTAGAGTCAAGGGCATTATTTGAGATAAAATAAGAGAGAATTATTTTCATACTGGAAAGCAGCCGAAACGACCTAAAATATAAACTTTCGCTGGTGCTCGAAGCGACCGTGAATGAAAAATAGATCCTTAACAGGATATGTGGTAAAGCATGATAGCAGAGCAGGGCGGGTGAAGGTGCGAAGCACTTTCCCGGCCAATGCGCCGGGATCCCGAAAAAGGGTGTCCGAACGACGCTGCGATGGGTGGGAGGGAACACTCCATGCAGCAATACTCTTACTGAGCTAGATAAAACCGACAGTGATCTTACCTGTGTAATCCGGGATGCAAGAGCATTCGCCGATATCATTGTTGCATGGAGCAGCGAGGGGTTAAACAAATGGGCCGAGCTGAAAGGGAGTGAAGGGTGGGTCAAAAGAGAGAGAGGGCGCCAGGAAGCATTTGCGATTAGCCGCGGCGCGCGTAGCTGGAAGCTGGAGATGGATGGCAGGGGCAAAGATGTGGCCCCGTCACGGTGAGTTCACGTGCTTTGGCTTACCAAAGTCAGCATTCTAATCTCTTAGAACACGTCACAGCCAAGCAGATGTCAACATTGGGCGGCATTCGACAACCATCATCGGATATCTTGTTTCCCGCCGCTTTACCTGTTCACCAGACTGACCGAGTCTACGATATGGTATTTAATGGCAATAAGTACCTACCGGCTCAAAATAAGAAAATTTTGGCACGCTGCCATGGTTCGGCAAAATGAGGACGCGTTACAATGTAAGCCATTCGTTTACAATATTCTCCATGAACTTTTTAGGTTCCTCCGCACACAAAGTCACCTGGCCTCTCCCCTCCAGCTAGGGATGTAGGCCACACTCCGCGATATCGATGGCTTTCGGGGGGGCATATGAGTTGCAGCAGGTAGAAATATGAAAAGAGCTTCGCCAGGTACGCGAGGGGGCGAGACATAACTGTTCGCCTCCCTTCGCCTACCTTCCCTGCCACGTACTAACGTCAAAAATGTGTTAGGATGCGCGTCGCCTATTTATGCCCCCCGTACATAGTACCACGCTGGCGTAGGGCTAACGCCGCTCCTGCAGACGACGACGATGCGCCAGAACCCTTCGACAACACCCCATTCCCCTAAGACAGGAGTTCCGCTGCCACATCACTCGAACGGGACTCCATCCGCGGAAACAACGAACAGACCAGTGCCGCCTTGATGGCGGCTACGTCTATTCAACTCGGTTGCGAGATTCAGACCATGTCCTTCATAACCTCGCAGCGCAGGCGGTGTCAATTGACGCTTAAATTGCCGTTGCGAGGTTTCCTGGTCAGTGTTGGAGTTCTCCCTGCTCATGTCGTTAGAAGGTTCAAGTCTCCTCACCTGGGACAGCACCTAGCCCACGAAGACACCTAATCATGATGCAAATGATATCCGAGTATCTGACCCATAAAATAAGTCGATAATCCCTTGTCCAGTCTGCTGCCCGTATGATTCTAATTGGCTGTTTTTATTTCAGCCTTCGACGTGATGGAGCCCGGCGTAACGGTAGGCGTAGATCGATTATTTGACCTACGGTTTTCAATTCAAAAAACAATATGCTTTCCCTACGAAATAATCCCCTCAATCAAGTGGCTGCAACAGATCTCCGGAACGGTGAATCCACGCCCCAAGATTGACAGAAGGATTCTCCTGATCCAGTCAACGGCGCCTCGGCGATGAATCTCCCAGGACATAGTAAATTTCCTTACTTCGTGCTTATTTTGGGACTGAAAGACGGTAACGTCTCCCGAGTTCGAAAAGGGGTGAGCGAACTCCGTTCGTTCTGGGTTTCGAAGAAACCGGTAAAGTGTAGGTTTAGATGTAAAATGTATTGTTGAGTCGAGAGAGGAAACTCGACTAAGGAAAACTACAAATATACATGATTTTTATACTACAGGAAGAGATCTCGATGTGGGGGGGAAAGTACGAAAGCAGAGTGAGATTAAGGATGTGATGTTGTGAAGTGGTGGAAAGTATCCGCGCATTCCAAAATAGTCCTACCTCCAAGTAGATTCGAAATCCCGATTGTGATAATGTGAAGAATAAAAATGAAAGGCGGGATTTACCGACACAGAGGATCCGCGCTCCTTACAGGACTTATTTTCAACTTTTTAGGCCCAACACAGGCACCCCAAAACGTTGGGTATACTCTGAGGCTCTGGAGTGGTGTCTGGGACAATTTAACGCCTAATCGGGCGTTATTTAACGCCCAATTGGGAAGCCATCAAAATTAACACCCAATTGGGTTGCCTCCCCATTGGGCGTTAAATAACGCCCAATTTGGATTCTTAACGCCTAATTTGGTTGCTCGCATCAATCTTGCAGTTTCCTATCGTTTCCCTTCATCTTTTTGTTATCCACTGCCATTTACTCACCTC
>Ga0307517_10013888_pt1 | contig 10886 bp, 6 predicted proteins | sample 23_EM_MG_FD_194515 | JGI IMG/M metagenome (GOLD analysis project Ga0307517, IMG submission 194515) | Populus trichocarpa ectomycorrhiza microbial communities from riparian zone in the Pacific Northwest, United States - 23_EM | ecosystem: Host-associated > Plants > Roots > Unclassified | place...
TACTAACACGTGGTGAGAAAGATGAAGATAATCTTGATTTACTAGGTTATGTCCAAACTATATCTGCTAAGGTTTCCAACAATGTTTGTCCCACTCCACATCCTCAATCATATAGTATTTATAGTTGCGAACTTATAAAGCCTGTAGATCACCTTTCTATGTCCCCTCACCTTAAAATGTTTGATTTAGCTGAGTCTTTTGCATGTACAATTTATAATTTGCATGTTGAGATCATAAAACAAATTCAAGTAAGTAATGAACAATATAAATTTCGAGCTAATTTACATAAGTATCATGATGTACTTAATGTTGAAGATTATTTCATAATACAAATTAGACTTGAACGGTGTCCTTTGAAAACCAATCATAAATTGCAAGTGAGTAGTGCTAGACCATTTAAAATGTTGCAAATGATTGAATCAAATAATTATATCATTAAATTGCAACTAAACTTTGATATTAGCTGTACTTTTGACATGAAGGACCTCGTTATATATAAAACAAAACAGTCTATCCCTGATGCTTTTTTTGAAACTCTTGCCTCATTATCCTTATCTTTGGCACAAAAGAAACATATTAATGCTACTTTGAATGCACATGTTGTTTTTACCAGGGATGTTGAACTTTAGCAAATCCTAGTATATGAACTAGACGACCAGATTTAAACTATACTTGGATTATCAGAGAGATATCACAACAACTTGATCCTTATCTTTAAGAGCGTTATTAGAGTCATCTCGACCTATACTCGATGGGGTCGAGTTTTTCCAACCCCAAGAGAATTGGTTTGGAAACCGAACTTGAAACATTGTTAACACATTTGTATGATCATAGACGATGGAGGATAGTCCAAACCATTAAGAGATTGAGCTTTAGCTTATGTTTTAGTTTAATTTATATGAACTTTTAGTTGAGGTTTATTAATTAAGCTTCATTTATTGGGTTTGATTTAATTATTGTTGAGTATTTTATTTAGTGGGTCATAAGCCCAATCGCTTGTTCTAGTTAGAATTTTAGTATTTATATCCTACTTTTCTAAATGTTATAGAGTTTTGATGATAAATTAAAAATATTGCAGAGTTGTATATTTTCAATCCCCATTCTTTTCTTTCTTTACATTTAATTCTTAGCTTCTTTTTTTATTTTATTTTTATGCTTTAATTCTTTTTATTCATTGTTCCACATCAATAATATAACAAGAAACTTAAAAATATAACCGTAGTGTTTGTATGACAAATATTTTAATGAAAGTGGGAGATCCATTTCATTTTTTAAAACCTTGATTGGGCAGGATTTGTGATCTTCTAAACGTTAATGGGATATATATTGTGAACATGTCCATCAATCTCATGGACAAGAAATTAATTAAAACTTTACTGGAAATTATTTATTAATAAAAAAAATACTTTAACATGTAATATTAACATGGATAAATGAGACGTTAGTCTCATAGTAACATTTAATCTGCAGAATCTACAGACGAAGTCCAATGAATTGTATATGAGGCGCAGTGCCACGTTTGTGGCTATCCTCAGAGAATGGAGAGAAAGAAAGGTAAGTGATGATGATGCTTCGAGACAAGAAGATTTTCTTGATACTGTGATCAGCAATGATTCTACTGATGAGAACATCACTCTCCTCCTCTAGGTTTGATCTTCTCCCCCTCTCTTTCCATTGATCAGACACACAAGTTCAACATCATATGTTCCATCCCTCATTTGCTGGAGCTCTTGCTTGCTGGTACTGACACTAGCAAGTCAGCAATTGAGTGGAGTTGATGATAAAAGTTCATACATTACATTAAAAAATTGTCAAGGAGTAGATGAACCCTTCACCCGCCTCCGACTCCAGTTAAACTAGATCGGATTTTACTCACCTCTGGTTTTACTAAAACCAATCCAAATTAAAATTCGATCTAATCGAAACAGATGACATAGAATTACCTGATGAATTGAGTTAAATCTCCATCCCTACTATTAGCACATGTAAGCTACATTACCGGCACATTGATTTAGGGCAGGAGACAAAAGCCCAAGTGGTGTAATACAAAAACCAAACCCAAGTTCCATTTGCCCATAATTGGTAGCAGAGGAAGAACAAACTTGTATACTCAAACCCATGGTAAGTTCATAACAAAGATGAATGTGTTTTGGAATCACAATTCAGAAACAAGGGAAAGAGGCCAATGTCACTCAGAGGGTAGGCACATATAAATCTGCTAATAATTATTGGCGTATCACCCTTCCACATAATTAGCAGAAGGATAAAAGCATACACTTAAAAGTCATCATCTTGAGAATTCATGAAGTTCTGGTGGTAGTAGATATGTAGCTATATAGACCACAATACTTTCAAATCCACAAATGCGACGTTACGCTGCCTGCCAATGACGTTGATGAATCCTCGGCAATATTGGTGTTTAATCTGTGTGACCCTCATTTGATGATGATCCAATGGGCTGACATTATAAGAAAACCTTGGCATTACCAGTAAATCGATATAATCATCACTGTAAGCATAACATACTCATGGAAGAGATAAAGGAAGGAATTACCCTTATCTTCATTCAGAGGCTTTAACCTCCCTAGCTACTTCATCTGCAGGTCCATTGTTTGATGCATCCTCCGATGTGTCTAAACAAGGATTGCTTTTACACTGACCGGCTGGCTGGAAATTGGTCAAGAGACTAGAAAGTTTAGAACCCTGTTGAGAAAAGTTCGGTTTACTTTTTGGAGAGTCAGGCAAGCTTCCCATTGACAGTTTTGCTATGCCCACTATCTTGTGCTCACACGGGAGCTTAGTGGAAACAGGTGATTCAGGTGTATCAGGATGTTTCCCAGCGAAATCCACTGGTCTATGAAACAGCAAATGGGCCACAGTCCGGTCTATGGGGTTGGTATCTGTTTCCACTTCAGGCATCTTAACCATCCTGTAGTAGACCATAAAATCGAAGAGGAAAATCACAGAAAGTTTGAGTTTGTTGATGAAGACTTGAATAACAATTTTGTGCAAACAAACTGAATGATTTAATTTGGATAGGAGAAAATGTAAAGGAGAAAACTCATTGCAACTGTAAGACAACCACATAGTTGCAGACAACAAAAATTCAAGAGTTTCAGATGAAAACAGCTTATGGTTTTGGTTGGATGTGATGCCCATTTAGACATAGAAGAGTCGATTAGCAGATTATTTGATTTCTTTAAGTTTTTTCTTGCTTGAAATGCAACATGAATCTTTAGATGATTATTAAACTAGAAAGGAAATTAAATTTTGTCTGGTTTAACCAAAACTATGCAAGTTTTCTGCATGGTTGATTCCAGTTAATTTGTTCATAATCACCATCTTTGGGTGCAAATCTTTGTTTTTCTTTATTTTGTCCTTCAATAAACTTATTACAATTGTTGAACAATCTTTCCCTCTCTCTAGTAGTTAAATCTAGCAAAATTTCTCAAGTATGTTGTGCCACTCATATAGACTTGGATATCTTAGTTTTTCCTTCTGGATTTTTCCTTTGCAATTTCTATTGTGCTTTTGTACTCGAGTCCGAGTTCAATCAGACAATTTACATAAATCCATGTAAAAGTGTTCAGTAAATAGGATACAGAAAATTCCAGAAGACTGGAAAGCTGTGAAGGGGGTGGTGGTCTTCTTCTTCTTAGGTGCGAGCATAGGAAACACTACCAGGTGCGTTGTCAGTATTCAGTAAACTCATTTACTTCCCCTTTTCATGCTGCATCTCACAAAAAATCCTAAATTTGGTTTTTTTTTTTCTTGAGAATACAAACAAACAATTTAATCTCCAAAAAAGAAGATGCAATGTAGTTAAGTTTAACTGGGGAGTTTGCATAAATGAGTGCACAACATACTTGAGAAATTTTTCTTGATTTAACTATTAGAGAAAGAGAGAAAGATTGTTCAACAAGTGTAATAAGTTCAATCAACGACAAATGGAAGGAAAACAAGATTTGCACCCAAAGATGGTGATTATGTACAACTTCCCTGGAATCAACAACTCAGAAAACACAACCAATGGGAGCAAACTACTACATATTTGATCAGCAACGTCAAATTCAGTCAAGTTTATAATGAAATTCTGCGAAAGAGGAACCTATTATGCCCTGTTTAGATTTTCTTCCACTTCTTAGAGAAATCAAGGCCTAAGTTGAATTGTTTCAGTCACTATTCTCCTCAATTGTAAATAACAAAAATAGCACTTTCGATATTTATTTCTAGCATGACAATGGGAAACAAAAAAAAAAAAACAGTGATGGTGTTAAAGATCCTAATTTCGCTTTCCCATGGAGCAAAAATGTAAGAACAGGATGGATTAAATTTCAAAACAGAAGCATGAGAACTGCAATTCCTTAACCAACCTGGTTTCCTCTTTCATGGCAACTTGTTCACCCCTGCTATTGTTTGTACTGCTAGTATCACTACCATAATGCCTGTGCATTGCACTCTGAGCTAACCGGAACATGCTATCCCGAATACAGAGTCTAATTCTGACATCCAGCTGTTGTAAAACATTGGTTTGGAATTGTAACCAAGTTCAAATTACTCTGGCAGGAAAAGAATTCACTTGTGAGTGAAGCATACCTTTGAAATTATATCTTGAAGCCTGTAGAGTATTGTGTCCTCCATTGAGTAATCATTAACTGCCAGAGAGATTGTATTGGAATCATCTTGCTCAATAGGCGAGTTTGGGTCGAATGAAGCAAGAGTACTTAGATCCTCTACTTCTAGGTCAGCTCCTTCAACATGCTGAATTTGATTTTCTTGAGAACATTTTTGATGAACAAGCTGCTGCTGCTGTTTCTGAATGGCAAGCATTGCCTGAATTTGTTGCCGCCTCCTTAATTTTTCAATTTTTTCCTGAGGTGTCATTCTCTGGGGTTTCACTGGACAGTCATCTAAGTTGTTTATAGGATTTGCATTGCCTGAAGAAACTTTATAACTAGAAACTTTAGGTTGATGAATAAATAACTAGAAATTTGTTGGAAATGATGAAAATTTTTTCACAGGATTACCATTACCTGAAGAAAATTCATAACCAGAAGCTAAAGGTTGATGCTTAAATTCCCCAGACTGAAAGTGAGACAACACAGGCGTGGAATATGGATTTGTCATGCTCCCATATGCAGAAGGGGCCACACATGGATTCGATATTTGCTGGTACTGCAACTGCTCAGGTCCCTGGAGCTGATTCTGTTGGTTGAGAATCGAAGGGGGAGAAGATTGCATAATTTGGGGTGCAAACTGATTCTTAAATTGACCGGCTTGGATTCCAGATGGAGTCCAGTTTCCATTAAAATCTTGGTATGATTTCAGTTCACCTTTTTCTTCCAGTTTTTTCCGACCTTTTAAAAGCTTCTTTTGCCTGTAAACCTGACCGCAAAACAATAAACATAAATAGAAAAATTACTTGGAATAGGTCAAAGTTTTAACCATCTAGGCCTGCAGGGGAGAGTGACCAGGCACAGTTAGAATTTTTATTCAGCGCATGGCTTGTAAGGATAAATTCTCCCTTATTTTCTTTAAATGTAAAATTTTGACAAAACAGATATATGGGCATGTAAAAGAGCTGCTATCGTTCAGAGTAGATTAATGTATTAACTGCACTATGCCAAGCAAACAGAATTTACACGTCCCTGGGAAGATCAGTGAACTTTATGCTAGAAATATAATTTACTGATCAACCAGGGGAGAATATGACTACCTAAAATAAATGCCTCAAATTTTCACATATTATTCCAGTCTGCTTTGCAACAGAAAACTATGCAGTGGCTTAAGTTTAGGAAAACGATATTATAGTGAATTCATGAATTTGGCAGCCTGGATAGCTTAATTAATGCATTAAAGAAGTGATGAACTAAACCATGAAATGGTTTAAGTTTAGGAAAACGATATCATAGTGAATTCGTGAATTTGGCAGCCTGGATAGCTTAATTAATGCATTAAAGACGTGACGAACTAAACCATGAAAATCCATATTTACCTAATCTCCGTTGGCAATTCCAGAGAAGTGCTCAGTAGTTTTGGTTTGTTGATATATAAGGTATCTTCTACGTTTCCAAGTTCTAATTAGACTTCCCTGTCCCTTCAGTCAAATTTAAGACCAAATATCAAGATTTTCCAATTTTAATTCACTGATATAAGTTTTTCTTGAATCATGAACACAACTCGGAGCACTCAAGAGAGCAGAGCAGGGTTCTAAGAACCCAGATTGTATTTAGTGTTTATCGAGTCTAAAAGAAATCCTGAATGCAAAAGGAAAAATTCAGTAACATGCTGGTTGAGTATCAAGATTTTGAAAATATCAGAAGTGAAAAACAGTACCTTAATTGTTAATTCATTTGGCAGCACCACATTTTCTGCAGTCAGCTGAGAGTTAGTTGTTGTGTTCTTTCCCACAATGGCCAAATCTGTCTGCAAAAAAAAAATAACAAGCTTCTCTCAGCTCCTAAATTAAGCAAGATGCATGAATAAGCTAACTCATCGCTGAAAATTGATCTCTATACCTATGCCTTTAGCATAGGCTTTGCTTTTACCTCCTTCATATTCTACATGAGCAAGACTTACCTGTGTATTCTGCAGACCACGAGATGCAGGATCGTTCATTTTGCCATAGCCAAGGGTAAACAGCTGGTCATCTTCTTGTGCATACTCTTGTCTTGAAGCCATGGATATTGGAAAGGGCTTTACCGGACTGTTAGTGATATCTTTAGAAGATGACCATAGGTCATCAGCATTGCCAAGATTTACATTGCCAAATATTGGGTCACCATTGCTGCAAAATCACCACTTGTGAGGATATTGGGTCAGATGGTTATCACTGGTCTCCCAAAACATGAAGATAAAATATAGGAACACTAATGAAAAACAGGAAAGCAGGAAACCCTCCCATAATTGGACAAGCTCACCAATTCCTTAAAAATTCAGTGCTGCTATCTGACATTCTTTCTGCCATTTATACTTGTAATTGAAGATACTGTGCTAATAAAAAATGGCTTCCTTCAGGTTCTTTTCTCAATTGACAAAATTAAGCCAAGGATCAAAAACCATAAGTATTCAAACAACTAGTCGTTCAAGCTTTTGTTATTGTTTCTTTTAGCAGACAAAACTGGTTTGGAAAAAGATTTAGATCCAAAAAAAGAAGAAACTATTAAAAGAGTTTGGTTGCTTTTCCATCACAACACTCCTGTACTTCATTTTTTTTCTTCTGAAGTGAAAATAGACTGTATAAAAATATAATGGTCATGAAACCTTTCAGACTATCTTTCATTGCAGTGCAGAAAGTAAGAATGGTAACTGTGCTTTACCTGAAAATCCGATCAAGATCATCAAAGCTTCCAATGCTAGCCCAGCCATAATCAACAAAATCACCTTGTTCTTTACCTTCATGGGGATTTTGAAAAATATCAGTGTCCTTATCAAGTCGAGTCATCTCGGCAGTAAGAAAGTTTTAGCATTAGAATGTAGCAACATGCAAGATACTATGCTATCAAAATTTCAAGCAACTCATCACCCTGTCTACATTTTTTCCTAGTAATTGAAATCTCACCACCTGCTGATGAATCAAGTTCGGTAATGTCAGTTAAACTGTTAGGCATTGAAGTGCCAAAGGAATCCCGATCAGTTTTGGCAGCATTAGATAACGACAAGCTAGGCCATCGGTCTATATCGACTCCTGAGGCAGAAGTTCCCTCACTGGTGTCAAAGTTTGAACTACTCTCCAACTTTCTGCCATCAATATCAACTTTAGCCCCGGCTGCTTTCTGCACACCAGAATTAATGGTACCAGCTTCTCCACTAGATTCTTTTTTCTTGCAATAATCTTCGCTTGTGTCTGGAAACGGCACAATATGGTCATCACTATTGTCAGTCTCACCCCATAATATGTTCGTAAGCTGAAAAGATAGTGGGTAAACATCATTACAATATGTAGGATATATAACAAGAATAACACAGCACCATAAGTCAATCTCTGAAAATTTAGCAATACTATTTTTCCAATCACAATATTCTGAGTAACATGCTAATTTAACAATTTATTTCCTTTCATGCGCACATGGTGTATATTTGTGAGTGTGTGAATACGGTGTGTATCATAACTGGGCCATGAAAACCAAGCATTGAATAATGAAATATCTCGAGCCCCTAATAAAACCATCACAGGCCGTCATAATACCAGGCATAATATGCAAATCACAGAACCTTCACCAAGGTATCCAACAACATCAAAATCATCATTGAAAACAATCTGCAGTTAGAATGGCATAATCACAAACTATTTAAGATGAGCTTTAAGAGGGAGGATATCACCCTGCACCGCATCAACTGATCCACCAATATTTTTGCATTTTCCATCCGTTCCAAGCTATTTTATCAGGAAAAGGGTGGGAAGTGCCTTCAAAGAGAGCTTCTTCTGAACTTCTTTATATATGAGTCAGCGCAGATGGAATCACCAACCACTATGCTGAGTTTCTCTAATCATCCCAAGCTCTATCTCTCCCGCATCCTAACTTCATCTGCTTCCCACATCCTACATCTGCTCAACTCTTCCTCAGTTCCCCAGCGAAATAAGATTTTTTCCTCCAGCCCTTTCCCCGCACATTTCCCACCAACTTCATAGCAATACAGTGCATTGATATCAACTCCCAAGTTCAAACACTAAGGAAAATCTAATAGTTTGCCACTAAGACCTTCTCCGTATTATTTCTCCACTCTGTCGGTGCGCAGCATTCAAACAATACTCACCTATCCTCCCTCCTCATAGCCTTTCACTTTTTTGTAAATCCCTTCCACAACCACTCCTTTGTCCTCAACTAAACCAATATCTCTCGTCGCCTTTAATACAAACTCCATCCAATTTCCAAATGAATCACATCACTTTTGCTTTCAACACTTGGAAATTCCTTCAAAACTTCAATCCATTCAATAAAATAACCACACAAGTCACACTTGTCAATTCAACACAGCTCTCCCCATAAACAGTCCCCCAACATGACCATACTCTAAAACTAAGCCACAACCCCAATTACATACAGATCATTTGTTTCCACGAACTAGTCCTCAAAACTTCAAAATAGTCATTTTAAACAAGAACAGAGAAATCCAAAAGCAACCCACATGCTCAATTCACAGTATTAACTACATATTTAAAAAAAAATTGAGAAAAAGGGAAAGAAAAAAAAACAACTGGGTTAGTTACCTCTTCGTCGTTCCAATCAAACATATCTAAAGAAACCAGAACAGATCACATATCATCTCTTGTAATATCTCACACATCGCCAATCCTTCAAAACCTTGACAAAACAAAAACGAAACATTAACTTACGTTATCATAAAAAGCATCAAACCCCTCTAACTACCCAAGAAAACCAAAAACATTACATGCAAAACAAGAAACAGGAATCCTAACACTTGTCGAAGGAGTAAATTTACAGAGTTCTCCAGAGACTGAAACAGGAGTAGGAAAGAGAAAAGGGGAAGGCCACAAAGGATTCTCCAGTTCACGTGAGTCTCGCGTGTGTTTGAATGGCTAGTTGAGTGACACGTGTGTTCAGACAGTATCTAAATTTGTGGTTATAAGTTAAGGATAGATCTATTACTTGAACGTGATTGGGTAAAGCGTTGCGAGTTTGATTTGCATCTCATTTGGATGAATTTCATGTGAATTTAGGAAAATTTGGTGGGAGGGTCTTAAATTATGTGGCTGTGGTTGCTTTGAGGGTTGTGGGTCGGTTTGTAGGGACCATATTGACCAAGTAGTGGTTTTTGTGGTAGCCATGTTTTTTGGTAAAAACAATTATGATGTTTAAGAGAGTGGATTATTTATTAATTTGGTAATGATTTGACGATTAGGGTTTAAAGGAGAGGATTAGGTCGTTGACTTTTGGAGGGGACATATTCATGTGATTTGGCATGATTTGCATTTGATTATTATATTTGAGAATGTTCCCATATAATACAAACTTATTAATAGTTGTAAACTCGAATGAATCTAATTTGAGTTGAAAAATAAATAATCTGGTTGATTTAATAAAAAAAACTTGGGTTAATATCAAGATTTAGTTTTTTCAGGTTTATTATGTTAACACCTAATCTTTAATTTGTTGAATTTTTTTAAAAAAATATCATTAAAGCAGTAATTTAAATCGACTATCTAAACTTGTAACGCAATCATTGCTTTAAATTGAGTTTTACAATAGTATTAGAAACTTCACTCGATTTCTTAATTTTATAGGTTTAAATCTTAGAATTAAAATCTAAGAGAATTATATATTTTTTTTAAAAAAATATACTAGACTGATGCAACATGTGCATTTTTTAAAACAATTTGAAAAACAATTTAGTTATAATTGATGTACAAATTATCTAAGAATATTTTTATTATTTTAGAAAAAAAAATCTAAAAAATGGATCGAAGGTCAAGGAGGTAGGTATTAAAATCAAGGTAGTTTGTTCTTAAAAAAAAAAACTAACTTTATGAATTCTAACTTGAGATAAATATTTTTGAAAATTATTTTTTTAACACTGGATCATTAAATAGAATAAAAAAAAAGAAAATGTTTTTTTTTTCTCTCTTGAAAACTAAAAGAGAATGTTGATAAATAATATTTTGGGCACAAAATAGATCTTTTAACTAGACAAATATATATATATATATATATATATATATATATATATATATATTAAGTTAGAGAGAATTGAATTAATATGATACATTAGTTGATCTTTAAAATGCAATTTCATGATAATGAAATGAGTTTGCTTTTCACTATCAAATTAAAAAAAAAAATTACAAGAAAATAATTTTTTTAGAAGCAACAATTCAAGTGTGAATAGTTCATTTAAATTTTGATAAAAATAAAATTATTATACCT
>Ga0307517_10013889_pt1 | contig 10886 bp, 20 predicted proteins | sample 23_EM_MG_FD_194515 | JGI IMG/M metagenome (GOLD analysis project Ga0307517, IMG submission 194515) | Populus trichocarpa ectomycorrhiza microbial communities from riparian zone in the Pacific Northwest, United States - 23_EM | ecosystem: Host-associated > Plants > Roots > Unclassified | place...
ACACCGTCGCCTAGCTGCTCTAGAGGAACCCTTGATCCCCGCATGAGAGCGTCACGAGCCATTCCCTCCTTGACTGATTGGGGCATTTGCCTCTCGACTTTGCTTGCCACTGAGCTTGTTAGTCTGGCTCTCTTGTTTTTGGTTCCGTGTTTGTTGTTTTCCCCGTGTACTGAAAAAACTTGTAAGAAATCTTCCTTCTAGAATTTACTAAACATACCCCGGCGCTTTGCCATTGTGAGCCCGGTGCGGGCAGAAATAGACCAGGAAAGGAAGAACTCGAGGCACGAGCTCGAGGCAGGAGTTCCAAAAACGACACGTCGATCGCTTCAAACTCCGATTGATCAACAGTCGTCTTTGAAACCCCGATAGCCGCAAGCGCATTTTGGCCTTGCACCCCAACCATTTGCACCAAACGCAAGGCGCTCAAAAAATATTAAGGGTCCATTCTGTGCGCCGCCCTTGGCGTCCATGTTAGAATCTCCACCCCGCGCCCCCGGATTCCCCCGCTTTCTATCTTCTGGTGCGTGTTTTCACTTAGGGTTATTTATTTAGGGCCCCCCTTTGTTTACCCAGAGTTAGCACTTCACTTTCGCTTAGTTTTGGAATCCAATGCCACGTATATCTATCTATTCAACTGTCTAATCTTAAGGCACATGATCTAAACCATAATCCTATCGCACAAATCGATAATCACGTCCTCTACCCCCACCAAAATGTCTGCCTCCATGCTAAATGCCACCGTCACGGGATGGTGGTCCTGCCAACGTCCGCTCCAATGTCACAAGAAGGTCAAGAACGACGGTCCCGTAACTTGCGTGCTCCCCATAACCACGTAAGCCAATCTGATTGAAGGCACGTCCGGCGACTAACCGCCAAACAGAAGCGGTGGTGGTTGGGTTCTCCACACAAAAAATGAACACCAATGCTCGAACGGCGGCTCTTGTCACCAAGGTGCAGAAAAGGCACATTCAACCCGCGCCGAATTTCTTCGCTCTGCAGGAAGACTGGCGAGCAAGAACAAAGGGGGCGTGCAGGACAACTTAAAAAAACAGTTTCGAGATGTCTGGACAAAAGTCTACCCCAACGTAGATGTACCCCTTGTCGACAAGGATTTTCCTCCAGACCTATGGGATGATCCCCTCTTCGCGCCTTTCGTCTGTGGCACAGGTTCTTCGGCAGCCCCGCCATGCCCCGATACCCCAGTGCCTACCGAAGCAGTTCGACATCCCTCACTGCACTCTTCAGATAACCCCCCTGCTCTGCATTCTACCCCGCCCTCAGGAATGCCCGGTGGCGGTCAATTGACCGAATACCTTCGTCAGCATAACTTCAAGATCACCATCCGGCCCATGTACTCGTGCATTCAAGATAATTCGTTTCCTGGTTTCAATCCCCCGGTTCCCAATCCTAACCCGCAAATCGTCCACGTTGTGTTTGTCGAGAATCCTGAGAACCAGATCCCTGATTCGTCAACACCGTGGTCATTCTTGAGTCAGACTTCATTGGACCGAGACATTTTCGATAGATTCGCGGAGGCAATGCCAAAATGTATAAAGGAGATCCCAGAGGAGAGAGAGGAGACAAAGACAGACGGTAAAGTAAATTGTATCATCTCTTCCTGGGTGAGTCGAGATTTAAATAAACGACTCCTATCATATTAAATCTGGGGGCTTCTTTTGGCCGCTGAGATGATGGACAGACGGTCGACCATCGGCGTAGTCGGTAACGCTCATGTCGTGGCCGAACTTCCTTGAAGTGGTAACGAATCGCAATGACACACGCTGGACATTTTTGATGAACTACACGGATCTCATTGTTGGCGGTCTCGATTTCGAGTCCGATTTCTTGTGCGTCAACCAGATTTCTATCTCCTTTGCCTTCTGACCGTGGTAAGTTTCTATTTTTTCCTCTCAATCCAACCCGTTACTGCTATTCGGCTCTACCTAGGACTCGGCAATTGTTAGGAGAAGGCTGAAGAGAACTACTTATGTCCTTTGGGAGCCAACAATGGCTGGCGGAGGAGGGTTGAAGTGAATGAACTTGAAGGCAAGTTCTTCGGCCTCGCACTCCATCATAGTGCCCCCGCCCCCTCACGTATAATACTATTTTTTTTGTGAATATCTCTGTCCCCCCTGCTCTCATTGTGTGTAGACACCTGTATTCAAGAGGATGGCGAGGTAAGACGCATATCGTGCCACATTGGTGTACACAGCTAAACTGTCATGCAACACAATGTTACTGCCTGCCTCGGTGGCGTCTTCGCTGAGTGCAAGCTACTAAAGATTGGCGTACCGTTGCCCATAGAATGGCAGAGAGAATGCCACATACTATTTCCCGTGAGATAGGTTCCTGGAACCTCACGTTTTGTGCCTCTCGCGTACCATCTCCCACAAAACAGGAGCGAGAATGTGTGGTTCCTCTCTGCCTGTCCCATACCATTTCCCATGAGAAAGCAGAGAGAATTTGCGGAATGCATGGTTCTTGGAACCTCACATTCTCTGTCTCATGCAAGGAAATGTGGGTGTTAGGTAGTTTACTTTCAAATTTAGAGATCGTAGATATGAAATAAATTTATTGTTTCATTGTGTACAAATGAGTCACTAAGTAAACTAACCGAGTCACGAAAGGAGTCATACTACAAAATGACTAGATAAGATGAAAACGCGCAATAGGACTAAGGGCCACGATGATGGGTTCTCAGAGGGAAAAAAGTCGTTCGGGGACAAAGACAACGATTCCAAGCGCAGCATAGGGTGAAAGATCTGATGCGAGAGAACGAATCACGCGCGTGGATAACCCAATACGGCGGACAGAGGAGTATCGAAGGGAACGAATAAGAGGTGAGTTGTTACGAAATGTCTGGAATTGTAAAAAAGAACTTACAACCTAACACTCTCAATGAAGGATAACATTCCATTATCGGCCGTTCAGAGTGTTAAGGAAGGGGCGTATCAATGCTATCATAACATTACTAAAAATGCATTAATCGATTAGTTGATTTCACATTGGTAAATACCTTTTTTACCGCTTTCCGGAAAGGTATAACCGGATATGTATCGCCGAAAAATGAGTGTGGCGAAAATCCGACTGTGGCTTGCTTGGCCTGGCTCGGATAAGTGCCGGAATTGATATCAACGACATTTGATGCGTGTTGATCTCTATCTCAAACTACCACCATGACTGACCCCCACATCTCGTTTGGCCATCCCACACTCTAGAACGTCAAAAAAAATTGTAAGTGATTTATTATTGTATTTTCACCTTTTAAACCGGATTATCATAGGTTATTTCTTGCCCATTGATGCGAACTGTATGATTACCCGAGCGCCTCCTCATCGAAGGCTGTGGGCTTTGTTTCGAAGGAGCGGGGCGGATGTTGAATAGCATAAGAATGCTAGGGGAGATCCTTGATGAGGGAGACCCACCAGGTGCGTCGTGGAAGGTATCAAAATGACAACACCTGTGATTTCTATTTTGCAACAGAACGCCCACAGAAACGAACGCAAGAACGAACGACACAACAAATCGAGACAGAATCCAAAAGAGGCACGGAGAGAGGAATAAAACCAAAGAAAAACCGAGATAGATCAAAAGAACGAAAATGAAAATGAAGGAAAGCGAAATAGCGCAAAGAAAAACAAAACAAACGAAAAAGAGCACCGAAAACCAAAAGCACTTGCCGCCTTCCCCTGTCGATCCCCCGCACCACTCTCAGAACCAGCAATACCCTACAAGGGCGTCGTCCCACCAACCATGGAGGATTCTAAAAAGAAAAGAGCTGTACCAGCGCCAGCGGTCAAATCCGTGGTAAGTAGAGAGCTTGGAAACGACAAAACGACCAAGAATGAAAGAAAAGAACCCGGTGCAAATGGGGATAGATAAAATTGTGCATTGACATAGTTGCTGTTCTCTCTCCCAGTGAAATGAGAGTGATATTCCCATCGAGGGATAAGGATGAGGTGGGTGGATGGATGGAAAGGAGAAATGTCAGAAATAGGAAGAGGAGGTAGAAGAAGATAGTGTACTTTGATCCTTGTGTTCAGTCACAGGTGCAACCGCGCTCTCCGTATTTCCTGACATCAGATACAGATCTTCCAAAAGAAACCACATCAGCATCGGGAATTTAAAGGAAAGCACGAATGCATCGACACAAGTCAGAAAGCGAACAAAGAATGCACCTCTTTGCTTTTCCTTTCCAAGCACAGTCCCCAACGGCACCCTCGTTCGTCCCAACAACAGGATACTCAACATAGACTTGCTCGGAGATGGATTCAGCGCCGTCGTCTGCCCCAGAGGAGGGCTCTTCAGCAGCGTATGCTGGAGCTGCGCAGTAGGGGCTGTAATACAGAGCCGACAGCACCCTGTCATCCGCGACAGTAGTGCGCTCTTATTTGACGAATGAGAAGCACCCATGGCTTCGATGTTGAGAGGATACTTGGCAGTGTGGATGGAATGACGGGGGGCGCGAGTTCCTTGGGGGTTGAAGATATTCGAGGAGATGAAAAGAACCACGCGTGCGGTTGGAGTATCGGACGGAGGTGAGAGGCGACAAGGTCGCATAGGTCCACTCTATTTTCGAGGTGTCAGGAGAGAATAAGGAGGATTTAAAGAAAAGGAGGAGACTTATGTCGCACCCATTAATGTTGTATTCATTGAGTATTAGCTTGCCATGGCACAGACCCCTCTGTCAGTGTCGAGGCGCCGGAATGGACTGCCGAGACAGGCGGCATTTGAAGGAGGAAAGAAACCTGGTGAACTGTCAACCAAAAAAACGAAGACAAAAAAGAAGGAAAGGAACGCACAGATGAATGAATAGGGGACCATCCAAATAAGCGTTCTTGCCGGACCCGTTTTCCAAAGTATGGATTTCCTCCCCCCGGTATTGGAACCAAGATTCAAGCTTCAAGCTTACAGCCGTTCCGGAAAAGGATGAGAATGTGGGAATTTTTTTACCGATGTTGATTCCGTAGTTTCCAAATCGGGAATCATCTCCTCTGACCGCAACCAACACGCCCCAAGCCCTCCCATTGCCCTCCCGCCTCCTGCGCCTCAATAGCTGCTGTCAAAATGGTCTTTCGGAAGATTAGCTCGGATATGAAGGACTGCGCTCTTCGTCTCTGGGAACTTGGCTGGTCTAGAGAGGACATCTGCTCAACGCTCTGTGTTTCACAGGCAAGTTTGTATCGCTGGGCGGCGCTCTTTGAGGAATTCGGCTCGGCGACTGCACCACCGCCTCCTATTCGAGGAAGGCCGAGAATTATTGGCATGGTTGCAATGAACACTATCAGGGAAGTATATACACGAAACTCTGCGGTCTATCTCGACGAACTACAATGGCATCTGGCAATCTTCCACGATATCACGATCTCAATTTCGGCTCTCCAAGAGACCCTCGAAAGGGCTGGCCTCACACGGAAGGTTCTCCGGAAGATTGCAATTGAGAGGGATGAAGTTCGAAGGGCCGAATTCCTTCACAACATTCGCCATGGCTTTTCTGGGACTGGTGATGAGTTCGTGGTCGTCGATGAGTCCAGCAAAAACGAGCATACCCTAACCCGTCGTTATGGGCGTGCACCTATTGGGCAAGCTGCGACCCTCACAGCTCCTTTTGTTCGTGGTGATCGCTACTCCCTTGTGGCTGCAATGGGTAAAACTGGCTATCTTGCATTTCGCGTTGTGCCAGGATCACTAGATTCATATGAGTTCTTTGATTTTATTGTTGAGGAAGTGGTGAGTACATTTCTATTCCGCATGGCTGGTCTAATTCTTGCAATTCTGGTTTAGGTCCCCGTCATGAAGCCATTTCCAGAGCAACATAGTGTTCTTGTCATGGATAACTGCCGGATTCACCACACCGACGCTCTCCAGGATGTCTTGAATGATTTGCGTATGTCTTATTTCTTTGTCAAGCGCATTTGCGATGCTTACGCATTTGATAGAGATCATGCTGTTGTACTTACCACCGTATTCGCCGGACCTGAATCCGATTGAAGAATCTTTCAGTACTTGGAAAGCATACCTTCGTCGGCATGGCGAAACTTTACGAGGTCACGATGACCCGATCTTTGTCCTATTAGACTCACTTGGATGTATCACCGCGGAGATGGCTTTGAATTGGTTTCGACACGCTGGGTACATTGTTCACGATGATGTATAACACTTATTCTATAGCAGCAGTACAAGAGTAAGTAGCAGCAGTAAGTCCGTACGGCAAAATTTGCAACGCGAAAATGAAAGTCTATGTTTCGTACCGATCCCACTTTCCCATTTGAACATCCTGTAAAAATTGTTGATTCTTGCCTTTGATTCGCATCCACGACAGTTGAGCAAATCCAGCATTTTCTTTCCATTCATCAGAGCCCAGAAGATCGATACTGTCACCAGGTTGGAACTCAAGCTTTTCGAGACGGACCTTGTCTTTTTCATCAATGCGGTACCGAGAACAGAAGTCGCCAAGAGGAACAACAGGGATAGCACGAGACACAGTGTTGAGAGACGCCGAGGCATCAGAGAGAGGAACTGTAGCTGCGGGAATATTTGATGCAGGTGCCGTCAAGGTGTGCGCCGTCATCAGGTTTTGTTGCTGCTGCTGTAACATCTGCAGCATCATAAGCTCAAGAAGGGTACTAGTTGTCGTCGCAGGGACAGCGGCCGGTGGAGCAGAAATTGCGGGAGCAAGGGCAGTAGCATCAGGCGCAGCCAAAATGGTAGATGTGTTGGATTGGTTTGCAGCTTTCTTGGGTCGAACACGTGTCGTGTGATTGAAATGGGTCGACTGCGGTAGTGTGTCTAAGGTAGCTGCGTCACGAGCCTACAGGATTTGCATCAAAAAAGAAAAAAAAAAGGGATACATAAGTAAAAGACAAACTATATGCGAAGCCCAGATATTGAGGCGGGCCTCGGTCAAGTCATAAAACCATCCCGTGGCGACGTCCGTGTAGATGCGCTGCTCAGGGAAAAGCGGGTGATTCCCAACTGGGTACTTCGTCTTCAATTCCAAAAGGATTGGAGCAACACTCTTATCGAAGCGCTCCTGGAATAACAATAAAAATATTTTCGTGAAGGCGAATCTTCACTTCACACCTTCTGTTGAGCGATACTATCCCCCGTAGATCGAAACTCAAGCTCCGAGAAATCAAATCCCTTTTCAGTTGCCTTTCCCGAGCCATCCGGGTCCCAGAACTGGAGAAATTGCATTAGAACGAATGATAAACATGTATACGCATCAGACTCACCATGTCTTCATCAGGTTTTTTTGGCGGTGGCATGATAATAATCCCAACTCGTGCACCAACCCTCTTGGCTTTCAGGGCGTCAATCATTGTGGAAAAGCCGGTTTCTGCACCCAGCGGCAATGGCTTTGCGTTTTGCGGAGTCTGTGGCTTCCATGTTATCTTCTCCTCGATAATATGAAGGACTGGGCATGGCAACGCAGTGGACACTTTGCGGAGGAAGGTGGCATAACCATCGTTGGAACTAAGCTTGAAAGGCCCCTTTTGAGCATACCTCTCGCTTTCATCAACCTTACCTTTTGTCAAACGAGGAGGGTTTGGCTTCTCCACATAGACAAAAATGGTGAGCTCGATGGGAGGTGCCTCGTCATCAGAATCATCTAAAAACATTTCTAACATCAGAACGATACGACAGAAAGGTTGATGCCGACACACCAGACAGAGTGGCCGCCTTTTTCTTCGATTTCATTGCTTTTGAAGCTGTTTTCTTCTCGTCGTCTGAATTATCTTCAGAACTCCAGCTCAATAATGTGAAAACCAACTTACCAGTATTAGATTTGCGCCTCTTCTTCACCCTTTTCTTCTTCGGCGACTTTGTTCTGTCCTCACCATCGGAATTATCTGAAAAGCGCCGTGAATATCAGTAAGATAGACAAAATATGTGGAAACCAATGCACCAGGAGTAGAGAGCCGTTTTTTCTTTCCCTTATTGGCAGTTCCCCCATCCTCGTCGTCGGTCTCAGGAATGACTACTTTCTTTCCGTTGGTTGCTGCGTCCTTTGTCCTCAGCCTCTTCTCAACAGTCTCTCGATCCGTATTCACAAATATAAGTTCTGCATACAGCCAAGAGTTAGCCATTGAAGATAGCATGGTGCTTTTTTCGCCTACCTGACACCGGTTTTTCAATCAGCATATCACTATCACTTGCGCCAGCTTCCACTAGGCTAATGGTATGATCACTGGCATAAATATCATCGCCGTCGTCGTCAGGCGGAGTGCAGGCACTATTAGAACGAGTTTGCATGACCATGGGGGCAGAGGGGAACGATGAGCGGTGGATTGGGCGAAGAAGAAGCCAATTCCCGATTTGGTAACTACGGAATCGACATCAAAAAAAAAATCACACGTTCTCATCCTTTTCCGGAACGGCTGTAATGATCGATATGAGGCATTTAAAATTCGTCGACATGGTTGACATGATAGGAAACGAGAGTGAGTCCAGCGAAGGTAGCAGCGTTCAATGATTATGGTTCGTTTTAGACAGCTGGTGTCGTGGCAGCTAAGTCGGGTGTTAAGAGAGGAAGTGAACCAGACAAACTAAGGTGTACGATCCACGGCAAGGGGACGTCAATGACGTAGCCGCATCATCGATGGCCCTCTCTTCATCGAAGTGACCCCGAAAATGGGAAAGGGTTGCATATTTTTTGGAAGTTCAACGTTCAACGATGAGTTTGGCGTTACTTCAATCCAAAGTCTGTTAGAGCTGTGTCGTCTTGAGAAAGATACCAGTGCTCACCGACTTGAATGTTCCCGTGTTTAGGATTTTTGCTCCGAACCGCGTCCATGAACCGAACCTGTGACACCAAAGAAGTCATTGAGAAGTACACCAGGATATGCCGATAGATACTTAAAAAGTTGAAAGGCCCTGTTGTGCGCAATATGGCAGCGGTGTTATCGCAATGGGAAAGAGCGGAGAAGAAAAGCCACCAAGAGGCCTCTGGAAAACATGGCCAAACCGCACGTGTCGCTCCTCGGGCCGGCAGCTTCGCCATTTCAAGGGTTTTCCATAAGCGGTCGAATTTTCGGAGGGAAAACCTGGGCGAAAAGGTGCGCAGAATTGCTTCTTCCCTCTCGACTTACATGCTCCACGTGCTTATCTTTCTCACCCTAACCCTGAATTTCCTCATGGTATAGGACAACGTCCATTCCGACGCTTGAATCTACCTAAGTACTCCATACCTGAAAATTAGTTACAATTATTAGTTTCAATGCACATTTCGTGCTGTTTATATGGATTCGCCGAGAAAGAGGCATCGGCCACCACAGAGACAAGGATACGTGAATAAAAGGGGAAAAACAAGGCTACGATTCAGTGCCGAGTTCCGAGTCGGTGACTATGGTACAGGACCAGCTGGTTGGGAGCGAACATCGACAAGACGAAGACCCATTTGCAAATGAACCTGAGGCAAAGGCGATGCATGGATATTTTTTGCAGTGAAAGTGAGAAAAGTAAGTAGTTGTGAAACATCAGGAAGCGCAATGCTGAAGTTCTTTGTTGTAGTACCCGCCAAACCTTTCTAAAGTTTCGTTTCCCCTCCTGTTCAACATCTCCATGACTAACTACAACATGGCGCGTCAGCGTCCGCCGCTAATTGAAGTATATTTCAAACTTGTTGACGGCGATTTACACTTACCCGCATTGCAGAGTGATACTCCAGGATATGGGTATGAAGACGGAAGATGGAGGAGTTCTGTGAGAAATAAAAATAAAACCAGTGCATATGAAACCTTGGTTGTTGAGACAATGAACTCACTGCCGCTTTTTCGTCGCAGCTCACAGGAACCCCAGATATCTTCACGTATTCCCTGTATTCCCTGCCCTTGTGTGTAACTTCCGCGCCAATAAATTAGCATCCGAATGGAGAAGTTATACTCCTATCTCTGCCCCTCCTTCTTGATGGCGATGCCAATCTAATTATTAACGCCTCGCGTCTCGCGGCTGATGGGTCGGATGCTGCAAAGGCCATTTTTAGTGTTGTCAACAGACAACATCAGCAGCGGGAATCTTTTTTCTCAGCGATTCAGCCATTCTATGGGCCGTCAGAAATGTGGACAACGATCTTCGTCACCGACATGTACTAAAAACTTCGTCATTTGTTGGACATAATTTCAACGTGAAATATGGTTCCCTATGCCGAATCATTCAGTTCTCCCTGCACTCAGTTCTCAAACAAGCCAGGTCAATCCTTTCACTACCTCAATAATTACTCTCAATAATCTTGGGTTGAAAGGCGGTAGCAACGACGAACATCGTGATGAATTAGACGGTTTTCCTGGGATGGACGGGTGGGGGAGCTCGAGAAAGCTTGTACGTTGCATGCTGTTGACCATTTGTCAGGAACCTCCGATGCGTCGACATGCTACATGGATACAGTGAGAAAATACCTGCCTGAATGAGAATAAACAGGATAAAGAAGGAAAAAAAAGAAAAAAAAAGCCCCCACCTTCGCGGCTCGCGGCATCGCCGACATTTTCCTGCTGACAAATTTTTGCGTCTCCAAAGAATTTTCAATTGTGTACATTTGAGTAGAAAATTTAAATGTGTTCTGAACCCTTTACATCTATCTTCGTTGTTGGGTAATCGCTCGAGGATACCCAAGAATAAATCTGCTGACACCGCGGGGCCTCGGACGGAGAAAAGGTGCAGTGCGCAGTGCGCGTGTGAGTTCGGACAGTGCCGACGGGGCTGAGGGCAAACGAATTCCGTGGTTCTTGAGTGGGAATGAGGTTGGGCGAACATTATGCATTCGTGGGCCAATCAAATCTTCTCCAGGTCAAGAAAACAAGCGCAAAAAGGACTGGTAAAGCATAGGCATGGATAAACATGCTATGGCGAGTTAGGGGTCGATTCAACTGCCCCGCTCGGTATATGAG
>Ga0307517_10013890_pt1 | contig 10885 bp, 17 predicted proteins | sample 23_EM_MG_FD_194515 | JGI IMG/M metagenome (GOLD analysis project Ga0307517, IMG submission 194515) | Populus trichocarpa ectomycorrhiza microbial communities from riparian zone in the Pacific Northwest, United States - 23_EM | ecosystem: Host-associated > Plants > Roots > Unclassified | place...
AGGGATTGAGTGGTGTGGTACCGGAGCATGTTGCACCGGTACGAGGTGTGGCACTGTCCGCCAGCCGCGTCCTCGTCGCGCCTGCCACGTTGCGACGGATGTGAGACCGGTCTGCATTATAGTAGGCCTTTGATGTTGACATGCTTGATTGTGTTCTCTGTTCTGCAGTACAAGGGGTAGCAGAGACTGTCCTGGGTATCTATCACCCTGAAGATGCAAGAAAAAAGGAGGACCAAAGTGCGCAAAGGCTTGCAACACAATTGGATATGCCATCAAGCATACAACATGTCAAAAGGGCCCAACGGACATCCACTACAGGTTTGAAAATGGTTAGCGCTACCTCAACCTCAACACCGATGGCAGAGTGCATTGATCACTATTCCACCATATTCAATACCAGCGATCATATCCCCAATTTTGAGGCTATACGACCTGATCATATGCGAAATTCTCCTTCCCCCTCTCGAAATACACCTTTATCTTCTATACTACCAAACATACCTCCATGTTCCACATTTGATGAAGCTACTCTGCATGGATCTGGTCTGCTTGATACCGTTACTACCGACAAAATCAAGTTCCAACTCAGTCGAATGTCTAGCACCTCCTCTTGTGGTAATGATGGGATTACCGTTATCATGTTACGCCACTTGCTTGAAACAACCTTTCCCCACATTTATGCCAACTCTACCATGCATGTTTACGGAGTGGACAAACACCAGCCAGATGGAATGAAGCCCTTGTTTACCCTTTATGCAAGGATCGAAAAAAGCCCTATACAGCAACCACCTCGCGTCCAATCAGCCTTATATGTCTATTCCGCAAACTGTTTGAGTCACTTATTCTTCCCGTTGTCTCAGCATCAGGAAATATGTCGTACTCCGGTATCCAAGCAGGCTTTCGCTCCGGCTACTCAACACTCACCAATGTTCTCACACTCCATCACCTCATTGAAGCAGATGCAGCACAACATATTGTGTTCCTTGATTTTGCCTCAGCTTTTGACAGAGTTGGCTGGCCATACTTGCAACAAGAACTCCAAGAACAGGGGATGAATCCTCTGGTAGTGCAACTTGTCTATCAGCTCATGTATCGGGATATGTCATACTCACTTATTGTCAATGGTTGTGAGTCTCCAAAACAACCTCGTACTTGTGGCCTTCTCCAAGGATCTCCCCTCTCTCCCATCTTATTCAACCGCTTCATCAATTGTCTATTACAGTCTCTCAATTGGAATAGTCAACCTACCTTTCCCTCTGCCTTATTCTTTGCAGATGATGTAGTCCTCATTGCACCTACAATCCCCAAGGCTCAAAGTCTCTAGAACCAGGCTTCTACCTGGGCGGATATGCATGGAATGTCCTTCAATATACCAAAGTGTGGTTATATGGTTACCAATCAACCTATCCGTACCTATCTGCCCCATACGCTCACTCTCAACAACCACCCTATTCCCCATGTCACTTCCTACAAGTATTTAGGAGTTACCTTTGCCATTAAAGGAATAGATTTCGTCAACCAGGGAATTCTGCTCTGTCAAAGGGTTGAGAGCTGCCTTGCTGGAATGCGGTGGTTTTCAGATACCTGGGCTCCACGAATACGATTGAACATCTTCAAAAGCATCCTTCTACCAACACTTGAATATTCCCTTCCATTGCTCTATGCCAATTACAAACGCAATCGCAAAGCTCAAGAATGGATAACATTAACTAATGCCTACAACAATTATCTGACCTGGATCGCTGGAGGTAATGCAAAACGTCCTCATATTACTTCTCATCTATTAGAACTACTTCCCTTCCTGGATCGAGCACAACATCTGTTTACCAGTTTTTATTTACATCTCATGGCCATGGCACCTTCGAATCCACTCAGGGCTATTCTCGATCGCAGTAACTGGTATCCCAAGTCCAATCACTTTATGCGAATTCACAAGCACGACCCGCTGCTTTCACAGTTTCTGAACCCCCCGCCTGCATTCACCAAGCACCTATCCAACCTTCAACACACACCTATTACTCTTCTCCGTGATACTGTCCTTGAGGAACTCTCAACCACCAAGTTTACTCAAATCCGTAGCACAATTGGTCCTCACTCTTCAAAGCTTTTACAAGTAAGCATGGTTGGCAATCGGCTGCCAGGCCTTGACTGTGATATAGTTCTCAATGCACCTACGGCAGATCAAGCTCGATTCCTGGCATGGAGACGTGGAGTATTTGGCTGGGGACGTAAATGCCTTTGTGGAGAACGCTTTGACCATGGACATACCAAGTGTATGCCATATCCCGATCCTGGCCTCACTCAAGAGCAACAGTTCATCTATGAACTTGACCGCTACCTAATCGATCCCAACACCAAGTATACTATTGTGGACTATCTTCTCAACAACGGACTCTGGATTCAGGCACGAAATATTCTCAACGTGTGGACACTCACCATGTCCAACCTACTAAAGACCAACACTACCCCCCATTAGTACTGGCACAATTCAAAAATCCAAAAACAGTAATTTGACTTTTATTCTCTATCTTGATTATTTTGTTTACTTGCACTATTACTCTTTCATATCTTGCATCTTATAAGACTTTCCTCTGTTCTGATTATGATTTTCACACTTGAATTACAAGATTTATTTATTTCTTGTTCGCGATTTATCCCACACGTTTTTACTTACCGATCTGGCATCTCTTGTGTTCTCTCTTATTCCTTTACGCAAAGTTTATTCATATTTCCTCTATGTCTTTCCACAAAAGCCCTCTGTTTATTTATGAACGCATCCTTGCACTGCATTAATTGACTGCTATTTCTTTCTATAAAAGTTCTTATCATTTTCTCTTTCTTAAAGTACTTCTCTTCTCTCCTTAACCGGCCATCAGTGTGGGGCCTTGTACTCCTGATCGCGCATGCCTCTGAGTAGGCCTTATTTGCTCAGCCTCGTTTCGGCTCCAGCAAGTCTCCTGCTGACTCTCGATTCGTTTCCCAGTCCTATTACTTAGGTATGAGTACCCGCATCTGTGCCTTGTATGGGCCTTATGCCTACCTGCTTCCCATGTGCTGATGTTGTTTCCTTCATCTCAGATGTCTCTGCCTGTAGTGCAGGTGTCTTCTTACTTGTTGCGTTATGCTTCAGACTTGGTGGTATTCGTTCCGACTGTGTACCTAGTGAGCTTGCTACTATGTTCCTGTCTCTAAGATCAATATACTTAACTCCTAACCCTAACTCTATTTCCACCGCATATCATTCTTTCCAGGATATTCTATCAACTTGTATTAGGGGGCTGTTGATTCATAGCGTGACAAGCGACTTTAAGATCCTAGTATAGCTATACTTCTATTCTTAGCGAGTGTTGGGCTTGGTGCTATTCAGACTCATGCGATCTTTTTATAAAGACTGGTCGGGGACCAGTTCAAACCGGACTGGACCACCCAAGTTAGTCGGGTCCAGTCATCGCCATCACCAGGAGTGGCCAGCCAGGTCCCGCCTCCAAGACTTGACTGGTCGGACTATTCGGAACCCTGGTCCTTATCATCCAATCCGTTTGCGTCGCAGATCGCTTTCTTCGCCTACAACACTATATCAATTAGAATGAGCTCGATTGTGGGATGGGCCAAGGTAAACCTACATTCGAGCTAGTATGTGCCTCCTGCGCAGTCATCATTCCGCTAACAAACAAAACACCGTCGAAAGGTATCGCAGTGCACTTAAACTTCTCTGACAAAGCTCCTGTCAAATAAGGATATGCATCTTCCACCCCACAAAATCCAGAGCCAGAAACACGGGGAATGTTAGCCAATCTCCGGATGCGTGCATACATCTGGGAGATGTCTTGATAGAAATCTTCAAAAGAGTGATGACCTCTTCCTCCTGTCCACTGCAGAATCACTGGGAAATTTGGGTTAGCCTTTGCAATATTGATGACTTGTTGGATAGCAGCGATAGAGCAGGGCGTAAACAAAGATGTGTTCCAAACCGATGGTTTCAATGTACTCGTTGGCAGCCTCGATAGACAGTACCCCGGGGCCAATAGTCAGCCCTTCAATCGGAACACCAGCGGAACGAAGCTCTTGGAGAAGTGGGATCTACCATCCCATGGCTCGGGGATTCGCGTAGGTAGGATTAACCGTGATACCGCCACCAGGGATCTTATTCTGTTCAATTTTCTGAGGAGCTGCAGTAAGGCCCTTGGCACTGTAATAACCACCACCTGCCAATTTCGTCAGCATACAATATGCAAAATTCCAAAGAAATGATGTAACTCACCGACCAATTCAATCTGACACCCGGCCTTCATCGTGGCCGCAACAAAGTCCCATGGGACAGTACTGTACATGGTGTCATCCCAGCAACCATGATAGGTGGCAGTCCAAGCAGCCGAGAAAATTTGGTATCAACGAAGGTCGCTCCCTGTTTTGTTCGTACCAATTTAGCGATAGTGAATGGTGGTGGGGATAAGGAGGGCATGCTCAAGTGGCCCGTGATTGAGAACAAGAGGGCGGAGAGGGGATGCAGAATGAGGGGTGAAAACCCCCGCTAGTTGTTTTTGGTGTACCGTACATGCTGAAGATTGTCCAGCAAAAGGGAGCGGGTTGGGCTCCATGGAGGTTCTTTATAATCAGTAATTAGCACAACTCATCAGGAATTGTGTAGGGGGCAGAGAACTCTAATACAGTGGGCAACCAAGTAAGGAGGAAGCGGCAATGGAAGGAAAAAAAGGAAATGGCTTCGACGGGAAACTCACAATTTATGTGAAGAAAATTATCGCGAAAGATATTTCAAATTCGTCAGGAGGGCCCGGGGGTAAGAAGAGGAATGGCGGGGAAAACAAAAGCGAGAGGGAAAAATTGGTAATGTATGGGATATAATTCTAGGGGTACTGTCACGTGGTGGAGGAGGCGATTAAGGAGGATAGCTGGAGGATGAGAGAATGATGGGGGAGGTAAGCAATGGAAAAGGAGAGGGGCCCATGAGGAGAATCATTTTGTGAGAGGGGGATCAGAAGGGGGGTGTTCGGGGGTGCACAACAGTTCGGCATGTATAATATGCCTCAATGTGTCTTTCGAATGAAAGGAAGGAAAGCGGGTTCCATCGTGCCTCTTGGGAACCATGAGCGACTACAGCAGCCCAGGTATCAGAGCGGGGGCAAGAAAAGGAGAAAAAAGGAATAGTAGTGAAAACAAAATATTCGGGTAATGGTATCTACTCTGCGGAATGGGAGAAGTACCAGCAAACAACTGTTACTTTCAAGAAACCCAGAAAACCACACAAGTCACGATGAATTCAAGCTCACTAATCTACCTTGCAAAACCAATCCAGATAACCGCACAAAAGAGAGAAAATTTTCACGGCAAGAAAGGCCAACCTTGCAGGTGGTCCTACAAACTAAGTATGATACAGGCCAAATTTTCCCTTCATCGAACCACAGTCAAAACGGTTCCTCCGTTGTCCTGCGTTCCTTCTTCACCATTCTCCTTGTTGTTGCCGTAGGTGAAGGGGGAAGCGCGAGAGAAGTCCAAGAAACTAATCTACATAGAACCCCGTAGCTGCCAAGACTAAGCAACAATCACCGCTGCAGAAATGCGACATCTCTCCAAGCCAATATCACGAGTAACGGAACATTTAGCCCTGCACCTTCAGCCACAGGCCTTGCAACCCGACCACTATACATTTGCCATAATAATACAAATTAAAAAATAGATAACACATTAGGTGTTAATTAGGATTACATGCTTATTTCCTTTCTGTTTTTGTAAAGAAAAAAATAACTTTAGTTGCAGTTTTGTAGGTAATTTGGGGAGTTGGTGTGGGCAAAGAAGCGCCAGTCCTTGCATCGCCATGTTCGCATACTTTGCAAAGGTACAATACCCTAGCTGCCAAATATCAAACCCATGATGCAGCCCAATGCCTTCAACGTCAAATTATTTTTTACAATAAAGATGCCAAAGAGATTTACTACGATGTTGAGCCTGATGAACCCTTTCCATTCCACTGATCACCTGATTCAGCACGGAACCCAGCATACTGGTGGCGGCCTGTTCCTTTCGCGCCGCCAAGTCGAAGTAAAAGCACGTAACGGCGGTATTTTGTCCTCTGGTCTGATCACATAACCTGTCTACCACTAGCGAACTGTCAGCGCCCCTTGTTAGCACCGATCCACTTTCTCTCCCCGGATAATATTCCTTGTTACCTGATAAATTCCTTGCCAACGCTAGGGTTCCCGTAGCCGAAGAGAACTGCCTTATCACCTTCACCTGTCCCACCCACTGCCCACCATCTTTTGAAATTCCTCAGCCCCATGAGCCATTCCCCGACACCCTTGACAGGCCGCCCTTGGATGTCGTGATGCCGTAAGCCCGGATCGGGGGGCGATAGCCAAGATAGAAGTAGAGACAGATCATTGGCGAGGGTACAGTTGTTCTACACATTATTATATGAGTTCGTGGTATTAAGGCAGTTTTTGCTACCGCTAATGGTATATTGGGACATCTCTAACTCTTTATTGTTTGAGAAGTGGATTTATTAACATAAAATTCGCACAGCTCACTGTCTGTCCAGGCACTCCACTTATATCGTCTAACCCCCCACCAGAGAGAGGATCAAGATACTTCACCAGCTGAAAGATCACCTTCTGCCCCATGCTGGTAACCCCGGTCAGAGGGTCCATTCGAGATAGCAAGCAGTCCTCCTCCCTCCAAGTCTCCAATTAATACCCTCATCCTCAGACGATTCGATGATCCGCCTAACGTTACGGAAATACCGGGAAAGCTCCACCGTGTTTTTTGAGCACGGTCCAAGCCTTATAATGCGAGCGCTAGGTTTTCTTCACTAATCCCAGTACAGGTTCCAATTTCGGAGTGGGCTACCCCCCCAAGCACTTCTGGGTATGGCAATAGCTGTGCATTTCCGTCGCCATCAACTTAGTCATCGCGATACCCAAGTACCTAGTGAGCGGCGATCCCCCCCCCACAGTCCGCTTGTGCACATTATTCCAAAAGTTCCATTGCTCGACCATACACTCCGGACTGATGTACACCATGTAGCTGACGGAAAAAAGGGAAAAAAAAACAAACAATAATAATAACCGGAAAACACTTAATCAAAGACAAAGAACGAAACACTTGAACAAGCAAAAAAAAAAATTCGTGACTATACCGAACCGTAATTGGGGAATTATCAAGAGATATTTATTACCCAGTGCACACGGGTACAACCACCTCTCCACCTGTTGGAGGGAACACGGGCACGGGGGAGAATGGTCCGGAAGATCGGGATGGTATAGAGGGGAAGAGTGACGGGCAAGGGAAGACGGGCGGATCTGCAGGGGGGTCTATCCACGCCGTTAGCGGCCGCATCAACAAATGGAAAGGTATGAGAAAACCTTCAACAGCTAAAGGTAAGATCTTTTTGTTCTCTGGTGGCTTGATGCCAATCCTTGTGGGAAATGCCGAAAAGCATTTTGAACCCGCGCCTCAAAATCCACCTGACATCGCGACTGCGACGGTCAAGGGCAGCAATGATATCGTCTCCACCGATATTGTGGGGGGCCTCGCTGCGGGCCTCCACTACCCCTTTCCACTAATTTTCACCTGAATTTAGCTGACTTTCTCCCACATAGAATTTGGAAAAAAGGAAAACTTACCGCCTCCTCTAGCCTATCCATCTCCTCCGGGCTTCTGAGACCAGAATCCCGGAACTGCTCCTGGCCGTCCCTTATCATGGCCCGACGATCCGCCTGGTGGCACTGGTCATCTGTGGCCTTTGCGTAGATTGCCTTGAAGGCTTCACCGACGACAATATCAGGGACAGGGCGGCCTCGTCCCTTGCGCGCTTCCTCCAACCTCCTCTCCGCCTTTATACACCGCCTCAGCAACCGCTTTGCCACCTAGGTCATCTCGTAGCGGGCATCTCGGAGAGCCTTGACCATTCGACGGGCCGTTTGGCCTCGGTGGGATATCCGGTTGCTGCTCGTTCCTATTCTTTTCTTGGAAACTCTTGCAGGCTTTGTTGAGAATGCTCCTGCTCGCCATACCCACGATACTTCCTTTGTTCAGATAGCTTCCGGGAGCAGGCTTGTTTGTCGCTTTGAATATGCGCTGAGGATTCGCGCATATGACATCGGCTTCGGACGTTTGGTTTGTACGTTCGGGAAAGCATTGCGAATGCAGGAATGCCCGATAGTTTTGGGATCATGCAGCTTTCGGGAAAGCCGGGAGGAAAGCGGAAGCACTGTAAGGCCAGCGTGAAAGAGCTGGAAGCTCGGAGGTGGGAAAGTGTTTGTCTTTCTTTTAGTTAGCAGGGGATGCTCACGGGGGAGGGAGAGACTCACATGGAATAGTGTGACGCCTGATGGATATGATGTCCCCGCGATTGATATGTACTCCTATGATCGCCCTCAGTTAGTTAGTTAGATAGAGTGCGGAAAATCTGGGTTGCCGAGATAATGATTTACCGTGAGGTTTTACGCAGTGGACTGAAACAGCTTAAGTGGAGTGAGGATCATGATTGTTTGATGACAACTTGATGAAAGGAAAGGCGTGAGGAAGGTTGTGTACAGGAAGGAAGGTTTGAAGTGAGGAAAAGGTATGAAGGAAAGAAAAATAAGTGGGGTGAAAAGAATTTCAGTGCTTGCGCGTCCTTTGACTAGTGCGTACGTATGCCTCTGCGGCCCCAAAGTGCGGCCTCATCCCGCATCAAGTGCGGGCATCAAACTGCTATTTCCAACATAGAGTATCGTGGAGTCGTTGAGCGAGAGACCGTGGTTGTTAGGTAGTGAAGAGTTTTTCCCGCTCCAGAGTGCGAACATGAGGCGTGAGTCACTTGGCATTTGCGTTTCGTCCCACGATTCAGCACTCGTCGCGAATCGTTTCGCCATCGAAGTGCAATAAGCATTTTTATAGGTAAGTGGGAGTTAGCAATGTTGGGTATGAAGAATAGGTGGTGTAGGTGTTGGTAGTGAACCGACATTGATGTTTATCACAATGGCTGTTGGGTGCGACTATCTTGTCGGGGGTGACGAGTCTTGCTGCGGGCTCCATTGTCATAGCGAGCATCAAGGAGCTATCCTGTTTGCCGGATTGTAGACGGTAGCGATCGGTAAGGTAATTTCCGGCTGTGGCAATATTAAAGCCACTAGGAATCTTGCAAGAGATCATGGGGGTAATCATAGAGCTAGGTTGCTTGCCGAGCTGTCCGTTAGAGGTGTTCTGCATGGAAGATCCCAGTCAGTGAAGAGGGGTGTCTTCTGCTTTTTCAGGAGTGTTGCCGAACCCCCTTTGTAAATCCAAAATCCTATCCCTTTAGTGCAAGCTAAAAATAAGATACAGAGACAGAGGGTTCCGAATGGTCGGCCGAGGACTGGCTCGGACTAGTTAGACCAGGTGTAAGTCCAGTCTAGTCTAATCGTGGAAATTCAACTTTCCTACAGATTTCGTCCGTCAATCCCTTCGCTCGTTTCACCTACTTACAAACCTTTCCTGAACGCTCCTTTCCTAACTTTCCTGATATGTTCTCCTGTTTTGCTATTATCAAAGTGTGACAGTCGTTTGTTCCATCTTCTAGCTAACACTAGCCCCAAACCTTTAGTACCCCTAGTCTGATTCATGAATCCTCTCAAAACATCTCCGCTGCACCTAACCGTTTGCTCATACACGCCTTTGCTTCAACTTCCATACTTCCCAACACTCGCCAAACAAAAACTCTCCTTATCCTAACTTCCGGTGTTGTAACATTGTCGCAGATATGGAACCTTTGTGAATATTTTAACAGAAATTAGACTGACCGGACAGTCAGGATTGTTGAAACTGACTGGACCTGGCTTGGTCAGAGTAGCTGGACTGGGCCAAAACCGAGTGATAGAAGATGCATTGGCCTGCGGCTTATTCGCTTAAAGGCAACAACCAAATTGATAAAACCCCTGTAGAGATACTAGATGAAACGCCAAGAGTAAAGCACAAGAAGACTTTGATCGCCAATAGGGCTGTGTGGAAGTTTCCTCTCATTCACCCGCACTTAGTGTTCGTTACGGGGCGGGGTGGGGCGGGTTTTCACTCGCCAGATCCCGTCCTTACACGGGGCCGGGAGGGTATGTTTCTGGTAATCCCCGCCCCGCCCCAGTCCGGGGCCCACCCGCAGTCATTCCCTGGACCGGGCCCTGTTTGTTACCACCTATTTTTAACAGGGATCCGTCTGGGGTATGGGTGTGGCGGGGGCCTGAGCGGGGACAGGGGCAGGGAATGCCGAAAAAGACACCCCGCCCCAGGCCATTGAGTGGGGCGGGGCGGGGAAAAAGGCTGGGGGCCCGCCTTTTTCGGGGCCCCGTCCACCCCGTAATGAACTCTACCTGCACTCACGAGTACACCCCACTCACTCATTTACTAATCGTAGAGACAGGAATATGTATGAAGCAGAAAAGCTCGCTCATCTTGCATCGATCGCAAGACATGTCCTTTCTCTTCAAAGTATATTCCCTTCTGCCATGCCTGGACCTTAAAGCCAATATTGGGGAAGAAGGTTGTCGTGACTCCCATTGCTCATAGCACCCCCGAATCCTGCACCTTTTTCTGCCTTCCCTAGCCCTTTTCACAAACTTCCAGGCAAAACATTCAAGGCAAAGAATATAGCTCCTATTACTCATCGCATTCGGACATCTAGCGTGTGCACACTCCTCTCTGGCTGTTTCACAGACTTCTATGCTAATAAAATAAAGATAAATAGCATCACAACCCCCGTTGCTGATTCCATTCGGGCATCCTGCGGGGTTATGTGTTCAAAATGTGAACGCCAGGGGCACAATCTATTCTATGTGGATAATACTGCGCAAGTGCGAGGGGGGTTGCGAGGCACGCTTGGTGAGGAGTAGAGAGCAGATTTGGTAGGAGTTCTGGTTCT
>Ga0307517_10013891_pt1 | contig 10885 bp, 8 predicted proteins | sample 23_EM_MG_FD_194515 | JGI IMG/M metagenome (GOLD analysis project Ga0307517, IMG submission 194515) | Populus trichocarpa ectomycorrhiza microbial communities from riparian zone in the Pacific Northwest, United States - 23_EM | ecosystem: Host-associated > Plants > Roots > Unclassified | place...
TCTCTTGGAAAAGAGTTCTTCCTAGTGCGATTGCACAATTTCCTTGGAAAAAGGGTTCTCTTTAATGCGATAGCTCCACCCTCCATGACAGCTTGAGATGACCAATCTCAACGAAGCAACATGATCCCTTTTTTATGGCCAAGTATATACCATCAAGGCTAACTGAAACCCGAAGAACTAACATAACTCTTTAAATAAGCTCCTAGACCTTATATTATCTCTAGGGGTGATCTTGAATCTCTCACTCTTAGGTTTTATCTCTCTCTAGTAGAGGGCTCTCGTGCCCCATATCCTTGTCAAAGAGGCCACAAACCTCTCACTCTTAAAAAAGACAATAACTCTCTAAAGAAGGAACTGACTTGGTCTTTCTGATGCAATAACATCACCCTCCTTGAGTTCCCCCTAGCCACTTAGAAATTATCTAAGTACAAGATCCTTCTTCATGGATTCCTCCACTCATTAGAAATATTTTTCTAAGTATGAGTTTTCCTATAGTTCACCTCTATATAGTTAGAAGTTTTTTTTTCAAACATGGCGCACACCCCTGCATACAGGTTCTCTGGTATATTAATCAGAGTTTTCACCCCACTTCTCATACAAAAAAATTGACAAACTCGTTGTACAAGGTACTTTACAAGTCTTTACATATAAACATTATAAAGACTTGGAGGCTATTAATAAACTCAGATTTAACGGGCCTAAAAAACCCTAAAAAACCACCTTCCCTGGGCTCAATCAAAGAAAGGACCCACCCTTCTTTGGGCTTAGCCAAAGGAATAACCTACCTCCCTTGAGCTCAGCTACATTTTGGATCCCCACACTCTTAAGTGTATAAAAGTTCTCTAATAATCTATCATATTTTCATCGATACTAATGTCGTGTAAAAGATAGTGTGTAAAAATCCTTTAAGGGCTTACCGTATTTTTATCAACATTAATACATATATCAAAAATATTTTTTCTTATTAAAACTATCAAGGCAATATTACGTTTTAGCTTCTCATCTCCATAAAAAGACTCGTGACCTATAAATAGACCATGAATCCTTCAACCAAAAAGGGTTTAAAATCTTCATTATATATTGCATATTTATTTTCAATGTATCTCTATGTAATATTATTGCATTTTTTCTCAAAAAGTTATAGAATTAATCATCGAAAAGTCTTTGAATTTACTAAAGAAGACCTTTTGCAGGTATCAAGTACCCACTTCCAGCCATATTTGCTAAAAAAAATTCAAATTATCAGAACAAAAATATTAACTAATTATCCAAAACATAAATCTTATCCTAAAGGTACTTAAATTTTTTATTACATGTCACAACTATGATATGCAAGGATTTAGATTCCACTTTTCACGTGAAAATTTATAGGAGAATATCATTGGCTTGATTGTCAGCTTAATCAAAAGCTTAATCCAAATTCCAAAGGGGCCCAAATCTTAACAACCAATTATGTTTCCTTAATCATCCACTCACCCTCTGATTCCCTGTCTCCTCCCCCATACATATCACCCTCAGTTAACCCCTGTTTTGATGACTCCGTGGGATTCGAACCCTGCCCATTCCCACCCGCACCAAAACACCACCCCCCCCCCCTCAATTCTTCGAAGTCACAATCTTGAAACCAAGAGGAAAATCCCATCTTCAAAATCTGATAATTTTTTTTTTCTCGTCACCAATTCTTGATCTTTTCTTTTCTGGGTTTCCTCAAATCTCTTTATTAACCTCATTCTCTATCGATTTCCAACAAAGAAGACCAAAGAAATGTACGTGAAAGCTGAGCCAGCGACAGATGTGAATAGGAACACGGAGTGGTTCACATATCCAGGAGTTTGGACAATTTATATGCTCATTGTTTGCATGTCTTTGCTTCTTGTTCTTTCCATCTTTGGTTGTTCTGCTGGGATGGCCTGGACTATTGTCCATCTTTGTCATTTTGCTGTAAGTTCTCTCTCTTATTCGTTCTCTTACATAGACAATGCCTTTCCTCAATTGGGTTTGATTTGTTTGATGGAAATATTTATTCTTTATTGTCTTGAAAGAGTTCTGTTGCTGTGTTCTTTTTGGGTTTGATCTGTTTTATGTTGGACTTGGATGGTTTTGGATTTGAACTTTTCTTCTTTGGTTTTTTTTCCCTATAAGATTTGAATGCGCATTTATGGTGCTGGGACTATGAGAATTTATTTGGTTAAAGGGCTAGGTGAAGCTGATCATGGAGTTTGGGATAAAGGACAATTTATCTCTTGCTAGGGTTTGTTGTGGAATAGTTTAATCATGACTTGTAGAAGAGCCTCAAAACTATTGAAGTAAAGTTTGATTTTCTATTTGCCTTAAGTTTAATAGACTAAACCTGAATGCAAACATAAAGGAAATAAATTATGACTTTGTAAACTTGGTGGAGGTTGTGAATGGATGAATTATACTAGAGCTAAGCCAGATGCACATGAACTATATATCTTATGCTCTTATCTTTGCACCAGCTTCTGATTTAACTTTCAAAAATCGTTCTGAAAGATATCCATTATCTCACACCTTAGACAAAGTAATTGAGGCCAAGCAATGAAATATATTTCCCTGCACTTGCACGTGCATACATGTGTGTTTTGTTTGGTGTGTGTGTGTGTGTGTGTGTGTGTGTTGGGGTTGGGGGAGAGGGGGGGTTAATTTTGTGTTTGTATCTCTTTTGTTCAATTGTAATTAAAAAAAAAGGCTTAGAAAGATGTTATGTTCTTGTTATAGCATTGATGGTATGCATGGATCACTTGACCTGATCATTCTGTGGGAGGATTTGTGTGCGCTTCTTGTAGCTGATGAATGCTAATCAGCTGGGGATCTAAATAACCAACCTAGTGATTAGCAGTTGTCTACCATTGCTTTGTCCCTCTCCTAATGGATCTCTTTTTTGTTCTTTTCTGCCCAAATCAAAAGATGCAGAGAGGTAAAATAATATTTTTCTACAGTCTTTTACACAAATGCCGTTCTGTGCATTTTACATTGTTCTTTCAACACTGTTATCAGCCAAGACTTGAGCTATGGTGTAAAATTTGCTTTTGTTTCATGCTACTTCAGATATTTGGCTTTGCCTTTTAAATAGTTTGTGCTGCTGAAACCAGTTAGATGGAGAAAAAATAGATTTTCCACTATCTTCCCTTTTCATTCTTTAGTCTCCTTGAGTTTAATTTTTTCATGTATTTATGTATCTTGCTAATAACTTCTCTTCCTGCTTCAGGTTACATATCACTTTTTTCACTGGAAGAAGGGAACACCTTTTGCTGACGACCAGGGTATCTACAATGGATTGACTTGGTGGGAGCAAATAGAAAATGGCAAGCAACTCACACGCAACAGGAAGTTTCTGACAGTTGTACCTGTAGTGCTGTAAGTACTTTGTTCTTCAACATATAAGCATTCTGGTTGGACATATAACTGAAAAACATGGAACATTCTTGTTTTCTCTTAACATCTCTGTACAGACGCCTCATGATTGGTGAGTTATGGTAAGGGATTTGTTTATTGTCCTGTTGAGTAGTTGAAATTATTGGGCAGTCAGTTTGTAATTGTTTTGTAGTTTATGTTTATGTTAAGTTAATGTGTATTAGATTATGGATATTGGGATCTGTTTTTCATGTCACCATTCATTGATTTCTGGAAATTTTGTCCCGATAGCTTTAGTACATAAGGAGACTCTTTTCTTGGGTAATACCACCCAGGCATGAGAGCCAGAGGTTGGTCTTTTCATTTTGTTTATTCTATTCCTCCTGCTTTGGTTAGTTTGGGCTAGACTACGATCTAGATTTGATCAAGCAATGCAACGAATGCAAACACTTAAAAAATGAAGATGTGTGCCCTTACAAAAGCCCTTTCTTTGCAACCGAGCCTGTAATTCTTCTCTCACTTCCTCTCTCTTCTGGTGTATCTTTTTGGGGAGGGGGGGAATGAGGTTTCTTCCAGAACCACAGTTTTGTTTTGTGTTATGCATGTAGGTGGTATATAAGCAGGAGGGCAATTCATATTGTTGGAAAAACAGTGTTGTTCTTTTACTTGATAAGTACGGGACAGCTTCAACCGCATAAGCCTCTACTCGAGTTGAACTGAAGTCTTTTTAAATTGAGTTGGATTCTTGCCTTCTGAATCACTGGTCTTTCTTTGGCAATTTGACTTGATTTACTTGGAAACGTCTCCTAAGGCATGATATGCTACAAAAGATGGTGTAGTATCCTTGTCACTAGACAGTTCTTTGCTTTCTCATGATTAGCTGGTCCCTTTTTAGGCTTTTGAAAAAGGATCACTTCTTCTAAGAAAAGTCTAATTCATATGAATTTTTGTCTGTTTCCATAGTTCCAAAGATGGAATTGTGAATATTGTTAAAATTTTGTTTCTTTGTTTAATATCATGATGTATGGTAGCACACATGCAATTAACATGGTGAACATAAACTGACTGCAGGTGAAAATTAACCGTTGCCAACTTGAACACTCAAGGTTTCTCTTTCCCAGATAATTGTCTTTTGCTTAGCCTATATTTCTTTTGGCAGGTATTTGATAGCCTCGCATACAACAGACTATCAAAACCCAATGCTCTTCTTCAACACATTGGCTGTATTTGTGCTGGTTGTTGCTAAGTTCCCACACATGCACAAGGTTCGCATATTTGGAATCAATGCTGATCATTGAACTTGCGAAGAATTCATGCTTGGTTTGCTCTAGCCATTAGGATTGACCTTTTTTGCATTCCAATGTAACGGTAATATCCCTGTACAGATACTGAAACTGGAAGGGTTATTATTTCTTTTTCTATTTTAATGGAGTGAATATGTATACATCACTAGGTCACATGCTGGAAGAATAGTGTCCTCTTGTGCCAGCTTATGCGTTTTATGTATGCTTGATAGAAGATAGAAAATCTTCGTAATACTGTTTCCGTTTCCCCCTGTATGGTTGCTCACTCAAGCCATTTAATAAATACCGCCCAAGAGGGGTGAAAGTGAAGCTGAGCTTTGATCTTGGATCTGTGTGTGTTTGCAAGCTTAACTGGTCACTGTTTTTTTTTTTTTTTCCTTTGAACATTTTTAACTGGTCACAGACTCGCAGCTAATCAACTCTTGATTCTGGCCTGAATATTTCCAGCTCATTATAAGAGAAGAAGGTAATAATTACATTCCATGCAGATCTAGGGAGATTGATGAGCACAGTTGCCCATATTCAGAGTGAATCCTCGAAAATTAATGGTTTAAATTAAACAAGTCTGAGCATCAAGCTGCAAAATCTTTGCCACTGATTGAAGAGGCAAAGACCTGGCAACCATATCTCGTGCCCTGGTAAAGATGAGCAAGTCGCTGATTATTCATCATTAGGGAAGACTTAAGGGGCCCGAGCAGGTATTGGAGTATAGTTGATGGCAGCGCCCCCAAATGCCATCCTCTCTGTTATAGCCGGTGAAGAATGCCCTGCTCGTTTGAGTCATAAATCTGGCACTAACCACTCAGACCCACTCTCATGACAACCCACATGCCAACACCTGATAAAATTGATGAGATGAAGTAATGTGGCCTTGAGGACATGAGGTTAGCTTAACTGCCACTGCCAAAAGAAGAATGCCATGATCGGCAATGACTATCTAATTTAGCTTGGAAATTAGAGCCACTTTGCACTTGAAAACCTCGTTTATTAGTGGTGTTTTTGGCACTCAAGACATGGTACTGAGTAGTTGGTGCATTTATATCGAGCAACGTTCACGACTTCCCTCTCCCTTTCTTAAATTTTTGCCGAAATTGTGCGTTAATATCTGCAACATTCTCTCTTTAAATATGAAGTGCATGGAAAAGACAAGGAAAGTTTCAAACTAGTGGGTACAACAAGGGTCGAATTCCTTGAAATTTGATATTGACTGGATCCGTCTCGTAGTTTTACAACTAACGCCTTGTAGAGAAAGCAATCCATTCATTATGGGCAGAAATCAAAATGTCCATGAAATGTTTTAGCTATATATACATGTCTGGGTGATTGATTATGAGATAAACTCTTATGCTACTTTCTGCCTTCTTCCATGAAAACAACTAATGTTAGAAAAGACCAATTCAAAAACATTTCACCAGAAAGATTTCTGGGCTCAACAACATATACACGACGTCCCATGATAATCGTGTATGAAAACAAGATGGTAAAAGCTCATTGGATTTTGATTTTGGCACAATAATAAATGACTTGTTGCTTGGAATAAGGAAAAGTAGAAAGGGCGAATCCAAGTTCTTCAAAATCTGGCCAGGTCATTCAAAATTTAGCGTTGCCTTTATTTTCCCATCCCCATTTAACCACTTTTTAAATAAATAAATAAATAAAAAACAGCTGCCTTTCCAAGGAAACATCTCAATGTTTTGTGTATTTGAAATGAAAAATGTTTTTTACACAAAAATTTTACTTTAAAAATATATTAAAATAATTTTAAAATTCTTTTTTAAAAATTCTTGATATTAACACATCAAAATCATAAAAAATATAATATCCATTCAATCTTTTTTCAAATAAAATATACTATTAAAATAAATCTAAAAACAAAAGCTACCGAACTAACCTTACCTATTCCTGGTATAAAGGAAAATGGTTTTCTCAGGTTGAACCAAATATATTTGCTGGAGTTGTCAAACAGCCCATAGAAAAAACAAAACAAAAAAGCGCAAAGGTATGATTCAGTACAGGTCAGGTTGCAGTAAACTACATCTACAGTATTATAATAATGATTATTTTTTAAAGTAATTTTTTAAATATATTAAAATAACATTCATTTATTATTTTAAAATTTATTTTTAATACTAATATATCAAAATAATTTAAAAACATATAAAAATTAAAAATGTTGCTCAACAGTTGAGCCACGTTACAGAGCACTACCTAAATTCGGCTGGAAAAACATCCCCCGTACTAGAGGGTGGTGCATCTACCATTTTGCCAAGTTATTATGCACACTAAGTGCCTTACAGCAAAGAAACAAACATAAACTAATTTATAAATAAAAGGGGACTAGATCTAGATGGATCATCACACTTTTTTTAGTGGGATGTATTATTCTCTTGCACACTTGCCTAGGAGAATGTTTGCGGGTCCCAACAACCTGACTATAGAAATGAGGGTTTGTCAGATCTTTCTCAGTCTATCAAGTAGAGAGAGAGAGGGAGAGAGAGGTAGCATGGAAGCAACGAGGCAGCTGTAGAAGTGTGTGAGAGTCTTCAAAAAAGAAAAAAAGAAAAAACTGTTTGGATATATAGAATTCTCAGCAGTAAGCTTCTCAGTTGATTCATGTTTAGAGTATATTTGATGTTGTATTTCATAAGTATTTTATTTTTAAAAAAGAATTTTTTATTTTAAATTAATATTTTTTTATTTCTAAATAAAATACGTATGGAAGAGTTATTTATTGCAATTAGAATTGGAAGGATAAGAATTCCTACCTGGCTCGATCTTGTATTAACTCCAACTTTTCTTCCTGAAGTAATGCTTAATGTCCTCTCAGAATCTCAGTCTTGATGAGACCATTAACTCAAAACCTGCTTGCAAATGAATTGAAGAGATGGAGAGACATGGAAGTAGAAAGTTGAGAGCCGCCATTGTAATCCAACTGAGGTTTTAATTATGAGAATATTAACAAAAACATTCCTGCTAAATGAAAGAAAGTAACGAACAAAGCCTTTAATCCATTAAACTCCTTACAATTTCTCACATTATACATTATTTTTTGTACCATGCCAATCAATGACACACAAGGATATATATAGAGGGTGGCCTTTTTGCTAGCTCTTCCTTTAAATGATAGAAGACATAACATGAAGTAAAAGGGCACAGTGCCCTCTTCTACTTGTTACCCTGTAAAAAATTCTGGGCTTAGCTAGCTTAGCTTGATCTTTTCTTCTATCTTTTCACAGTATCCCACCAGTTCTTGACCCTTAATGAAGCCAGCCTAAAATGAGCTTCAAGTTCCCACAAGTTTAAAGAGTAAAGAAGACGATTGAAAGTAAAAAAAAAAAAAAAAAGAGCCAGTAGAGAGAGTAAGACACCCATGTATCCTATCTGTTAGTAAGGAAGAAATGCAAACCAAGTCACCCACCTTAAGAACTTATAATAAAGTTAAAAAAAAATCCAAAAAAAAAAAACCCCAAATCATTTTCTTCATCTAATTTACCATGATCCTCCACCTAACATCCCAGTCCAATATCCTGTGGAATCACCATGCTCTTTATTTTGCTCAATATCAGCTGTGCTTGAAACTTGTTGCTTTAAATCTTCAAATGGAAACAAAAGTCTTCCATTAGTTTCATGAACCCCTTGGAGATCTCCATAACCACTTCCAAGCCCATCCAGAGAGAAACTCAAGGTTGGTTTGAAATCTTGAAGAGGAAAACCAGATGGGTAAAGTGTACTTGGATCTTGATGAACTGGCATGGGAAAAGAATTCAAGCCCCTTGAAGAGATTCCAGTTAACAGCTCTAAAGCTGAAAGTTGGGATGTGTTAGTGGATGCCGAAGTAGAGGAAGATATTTGGGTCTTGTTGTTGTTTTCGTTAATGCTCGGAAATTGGATCAATTCAGAGAAACTTCTAATACCTTGAGTGGATGGGAAAGCTAGGTTTAGATCTTGGCCTTCATGGATCTTATGGTTCTCAGTAGAGGTTTGTGACAAAGTTGGTGGTGATATCAGATCAGGAAGTTTCTTTGAAGAAGATGAAGAAGAAGCTGATGATCTCTTGTTCTTTCTTGAACCTCCACCAACAGGAATGCTCCTTAGAGAACCACCTTCCGTCCAATACCTTCTACAAGTCTTACAAAAGTACCTAGGTTGTGTAAGACTGTAGTTGTTATAGTAACAGAACTTGGTGTTAGTTGAATTGCACCTCGGACAGTTGAGGGCCTGTTCCTTTTGAGGCCTTACCTTCCTCTCCAAAGCAGGAGGCTTCGAGCATGTATTTACAACTATCTCTTCTATTGGTTTCACCACTATCTCCTAAAAAGCAAAGTAACAAGAAAAGAAACACCATTACTTGAAGATCAAAGAACTGAAGACAGACAGACAGACAAACAAACAAAACAATTTAGCAACTTTACACTTTTCAGCATTATACCAGGACATGATAAGGGCAAAAAAATATTGCACTCATTCTTTTTTCTTTAATCACATAAGCAAGAGAAAGCTAGACAGAGTGGTAACATATGGTGAAAGAATTAAAGAAGTGCTAAAAACTAAATCCAAAAGAGTGGGGACTTGCACTTGCTAGCCATGGGAACACACACCATCACTCTTTTGCAAAAGGAAAAGCCAACAAGCAAGCAAAACCATACGACTCATGTCCAAAAGTCTCAAAGAGAGAAAGAAAACAGCCAAAGTGAAATGATCATATATAGATCTATCCAGATACCTGTGGCCACTGAGCAGTATCCATGGATGAAATTTGAAGACGAGGATGTTGAGAGATAGCCAGCAAGCTAGAGCTTCAAAGAAAGAAGGAAAAAACAAAGACGCCCTTTTCTTGAAACTGGTTTTAAGAGAAGGAAGATGAAAGTTTGGAATGGTTTTTGTGTGAAAATCCTTTGTAGCTTCTTGCTTTATTGGTTGTGTGCGTACGTATAATTAAGAAAGACTGGGAGTGTTTGTGAAATGTGATGGGGCCTGTCCACTAAAAGACATCGTAATATATCTACATTACCATTTTATTTCTTTTCTTATTCTAAGAGGGGAATATTTGTCTTTGCAAATATGAACAATTTACTTAACATATGTGGATACAATATTATGAAACACATGGGCGGGTAATCCACGCAGACTCTTTTATAATTAGCTTGATAGTGTGGTTGCAATTGCTTTTTAAATAATTTTTCGTGTTAAAATATATATTAATGATATTTTTTTATTTTTAAAAAATTAATTTTGATATTAGCACATCAAAACATATTAAATTTTAACAAAAAAATTTAAATTTAAATTTTTTGAGAACATGGTTTGCACTGCGTTCCCAAACATATTCTTAATTTGTTGCTCAATACAACTAGAGAAACTCGGGTTTTTGGGTCGGCAGAGTTCAATCAACTTTGTATGGATTTTATGCCATTGCATGTTTTTCTTCCTTCGACTTAATTGGGTATCGAAGAACATCCATTTTTATATGGATTTTATACCATTGTAGTTCTTTTAAAAAATAATATAAATTATGGTAAGAAAAAGAGCATACAATTAATTAAAATATCCCTCTCGGCCTGTTATATTATAATGGTGAAAATCTGAGTTAAGAACTCCAAGAAGTTAATTACTGAATAGAGAATTGATGATAGATTAAACTTGTAGGTGTAATAGTTAAGAATTTTGATTAGTGTTTTAATTTGGGGAAATATTTTCAGGTAAAATTAGCTTTGTTAGAAATGAAAATAAGGGCAAGCTTCATACTTGTAAATGTTCGATCATGGCAAGGTGTTAACGTACGGTCACAAAAATTGACGCTATCATACTCTAATAAATACATTATCAGCGCGCAGATGATTATTGTGCATGGTGCAATATCTAATTAAACGACTCAAGATCCACAATTATTTGAGTTTGAATTCTTTTTTTATTAGTATATATTCAGTAGTAGTCTAGTAGGCCATGACTATTGGAGCACCGAGTGATTCGGTGACGACTCACAACTTAGACGCGAAATTGCTCGTTAGCGAAGACTGTGCTGTGCGGCCACGATCTGCGCCAAGGAAATGAAATGAATGCTCAATATCAATGAACAGCCAGCCATATGGCATAAACATCGTCACAAAACCGTAATTAAGGTGTGTTTGGTATATTAGTAAATATTGTTTTTTATATGTTTTTTTTGCTTGAAAATTTATTAAAATAATATATATTTTTAATTTTTT
>Ga0307517_10013892_pt1 | contig 10885 bp, 21 predicted proteins | sample 23_EM_MG_FD_194515 | JGI IMG/M metagenome (GOLD analysis project Ga0307517, IMG submission 194515) | Populus trichocarpa ectomycorrhiza microbial communities from riparian zone in the Pacific Northwest, United States - 23_EM | ecosystem: Host-associated > Plants > Roots > Unclassified | place...
ATGCCATATTTAGATGGCTTATGCCGCATTAGGATGACCTTATGTCTGTTTGGGAAGGCGTCTCCATTTGGCATAACTTATGTCTAAATCCGGCATAAGGTTGCTCCAGACATGGCACCATAGCCGTGATCGACGCCATCGAACACAGCGGCAAATACCGCGGCACGTGCCCCCGCCAGACAACAGCAGGCATATATTAATCGATATGGGGTTCAACTCGTCACGCAGCTCGGGTAACATCATAACGTACAGCGCTGGGCGGGGGGAAAGGCGGGGGAAAGGCGGGGCGGCTGACGAAACCAGTCAGCGCCGACTCAGTTGGATGTCTGCTGAATGGTCGGTCTAGTTGCCAAGAGCGCTTATACAGTAATTAGGTCCTCTTCGGGTACTGCCGTCATCCACACCGCCGGTGAACGATGCCGGTGTTTCCAAATTCCAGATTCTTTGGAACTTTCGAGTTTCCCGGATTTTCACAAATGAGACACCCCTAAAAGGTGTTTCACCATGGTGTTCTGGAGCCATTCTCACAACCCAAACTTGCCCACAGTTACCATTCACATTCCTCTCGATGCTAGTTATCTGCTCCCCAGGTTTTGCCTACCTTGAATGTGCTCTGGCACGAAATCCGTGGCAAGAAAATCAATATGCTTTCGTCTTTGCACGCTGGTATGGGATGGCGGCAGGGAGGGGGATTTGCGTTATGAATAGTTCTACCCCTCCCCGGCAAAAAATCGAGTACTCTTCGGAATCGAAACGCCCCCTCCTATGGATTTCCCCCCCAAGCCATGGATACGACTTGCTACGCATCCTCTTGGCCGCCGAATCACCTGTTATTCGGACCACAGGGCGAACTAAGGAAATTATCTTGTCGGCAGGAGATATAGAAGCGCAGAACCAGATTTACGTGCAACCAGAGGTGGAAATACTCCTAGATGAGGAAGATTTGGCTCGAGTTTGTTATTTCTGTTTGAATATAGAGTGTGTCGATGACACCGAGGTGGGTTGTCGATTTCAACGTCTCAGTGGTGAGGGGTATAGTTCACTATACCAGTGCGACATGGTGAGTGGAATGACCTGTTTAACCATGCCTTCAGCCTCTTATTTCTGATTTTTCAGTGCTCTAAACTCTCCGTTATAAGGAAGTTCTGGATTTGCGCGCTAAACGCGTGGCTCAATTCTGGACTTGGAAAGTTCTTGCTGGCTTGGCGGGCGCGAAATTGAGTTCAGTCAACGCACATCCCTGTATTATGATGATTCTGAAGTATTTTCAATGTGCCATGTCCAGAGCTAGAGCTTGCACTGAATTATGTAACCTTGAAGTTTACGAGTCTTTACATTTGTAAAAGCTGCCGCGATCCCCAATGTCATCTTATGCGCCGGCTATTTTTAAAGGCAAGACTCGGCGGGTACTCCATTCAAAAATTCGTTACTTATAAAAACCCACGGGTTCACCTCCCTCACAAAAATTCGATCCGTGTACACTGCGACCACCGATTCGCATAACTACCTCGGGACTCATGGAAAGCGCTTGTTCTATTCCACTTATTTGCCTCATATTTTTACTCTTTTAGCATACATATATTATCAACACGTCGTATTAGCAAAGCTTTCACTACCCCTTAGACTTTTTACGTGCTGATGCTAACACCCATGAAGAAATTGGCACTCCAGAAAAAATTATATCGTTCTTCAGCAATACACATCGCCTCCAAACATCTCCCGTCCCTAAATTTTAAACGCTAAGTGTTAGAGAGAAGAAGAAAGAAGCGAATTGACTCGGGCCAATCGATGATATTTTATAGCACCCTTTACGTGGCCTGTTCGTGTCTTCTTTTCGCAGAAATGGGGAACGGGGGAATGGTTCAAGGTCTCGCCAAGGCTATCTCCACTTCAGGTCTGTCCAATGGGCGTAATTTTATTCTCCTCGTCTCATCTAAGAGGATATACATAGAGCAACACACTCCCCAAATGGGGAATTCAGGAGATGCGACACACTGTACCTCAAGCCGGAGTTTTAACCACCTAACTGCCAACCTAAGAGCGCGCCACCGCGTGAAAAGACATATAAACACTAACACTAACATTAACTCTAACCTTAACGCTAACCCCTAACGCTAACCTGCGTCCTAACCTGGTGCTAGACCTTAGCGGCACCCATCCGGCAAATTCCTCGGAATATCAAAATTAGCTCAGTGGCAACGTCCGGCATGCATTTTGATGGGAGATCAGCGACACATCATCATGTCTTCTTCTTTCTATCATGTGTAGATATTCCCCTCAGCTGTCACTCCATTCTCTGACGCTACGGTTTTCCCCATAGTATTCTGCTCGTCCTAGCTCGTTCATATGGCTAGGTAATAGCTGTCACTCAGCTCTTTCATACGACTAGGTCCAATACAACAACAGCACCCACTGGCGCCTTCCGAAGATACTCGTCGTTGGTTCGTCCTAGGAACGGGCCTTCCTTTACGTCAAACGCCGACTGAGCCCCCTCGTCCCCTCTGCCCCCATCTACATCCGCATCCCAACTCCTCGCCCTCCTCTCAGCCAACGGCCCAATCAACCAATTATCGTCAGAGCCACCCTCCAAAATCGACGGCGACGGCGTGCGGTTGGCTACCACCAGCGGCGCGAGCTGCTGCCCAAGCATGAGATGCTTCGCCGGGTCAGGAGAAGGTGACGACGCGGGCAGCAGGTCGCTGAGGAGGGCAGTTCATCACCTGTCTTCAACGACGATTCTGCTTCCTAGGCCGACCGTGCTGTTGGGTGATAATGAGATTCGTTCAAGGTACATACTTGGTCCTATCTCACGAAAGTGCGGAGAGTCGGTCAATGCACGGCTCGCGGAGCTCTATCTCCTCGCTCTTTCCCAGTTTGTTTTCAATCACAGCGGACACGGAGGCGGTACGTCCATATTCCAAACATGGGTAGATTAGTGTAAAGAAACTGAAATAAAAACATACAGATGCGGTCCTTTTCGTTAGTCCTGCTTCGTCGATTGCTTTTCCGGCCCAACCTCCCCGTCGCAACCACACATCCCACCAGGTGCCCGTCTTACGCTATACAACCACCTCTCGCACCAGACACTCCGAACCCTCGAGCGGCTACTGCTCTTCTCGCTCTCGCACCAGATCTCTGAATCATCCGATGTCCGACGGAAGAGCGTCGACACCATCACGGACCTCGCGAATCAGGCTATGATGCGGAGGAGTCCATGGCACAGTCTCCAGGTGCAGACATTCAGCATGACGCATGCCCAGAGTCCAGAGGGGAGTGTGGATGGTCCAAGACAGGGAAAGTGCGTATAGGATCTTCGCTGGATGTCCGAATTTGGTGATGGATATGCGGTGCTGGAGGAGGATCCAGCGGGGATTACAGGATCAGGAGAGTACGAGGTGAGGGTTTTGGATCCTTGCTTTTGGCGCTATTTTGTGTTGATGAAGAGGAATAGGTTCACCATGCTGCGTTGCTTGCTGTAGCGTTTTTGTCGGCCGCAGACTCCACACAGCTAGCACAGTCAATATCACCGTTGTCACCTATGCTCGATACGTTACCGCCTCTCGCCAACGCCTTATTACACCTCTACTTGGATCCACATCACTCAACTCCTCAACATTGTCTCCAAAAACTTCAAACTACCATTATCTATCGACATTCCTCTTGACGTTGACGCCACTAACGTCGACGCACCCCATTTTTATTCACACCCCATCTTCAAAACTTACTGTCATTTCTCCCCGCTCTTATCCTCCAACCCGTTGATGGCGGGCCCACACCAACTGTCGGGCGGCCATTCCCTGCAGGCAATGGTAGTCGACAAGGCGACTTCATATTCCCGCCGCCCGATTCCTCCTCGTCATCAGCATCCACAAACGAAGATGCCCCTCATCGCCTACCCAAGAGGACGAAGACAAAGACGAGCGGTCGACGCTCAGGTTGAGTGCGGTGGAGTTTATGATTAGTCTCTCGGACGCTCGCCCAAATATGGTGCGCAAGGTGTTGGGGTGGACGGGAGATCATTGTGAGAACGTGTTTGGAGGCTATGGGCGAGTTTGATGAGAAGGAGACCAGTGGTTTGGTGGTTAAAAGAGGATGTGCGTTATTTACTTGATTTCGTTTCGGGACTCATGGCGTTCGTCGTTAGCCCTCGGTAGCTTCAAGTTTTTCTGAAACAGACTCGCGCCTTCATACGAACAATCACTCGCATGTGCAACGGACGGACGCGCAATTCTACCCTCTGCGTTCCGGATACGATATTCATGTTCATGACCTTTTTTTTTTCTATTCCACACAACGCTTATATACTGGAACATTTGAAATTACATCCCCTCGATAATGGCGAGCCTCCTCGTAGGTCACGAACATATTCAATGCCGAAATGAAGCGCGCGGGATTCGTACTCGATACCAACATCTGTTCACATTTCGCGGTGGCCCGAGCCGACTTGTTCAACGTCATCAAAGTCAGGAAACTACGGACCTTTGGCGAGGTCATGGCTACTGTTGGGATCGACAAGAATGCTATCGGATGTGAGATATGTAAACCTGCCATTGGGAGCATATTGTCCAGTTTGTACATCATTTCTGTTTCCCCCTTTCCTTTGATTTACATTGGGATTTATTGGTTATAGATATAACGAGCCCATTATGAAGCCTGAGCATCATCAGAATCAAGATACCAATGATCGCTTCATGGCAAATATTCAGCGGAATGGGACGTTTAGCGTCGTTCTTCGTATTGCGGCGGGCGAAATCACCCCCGAAGGTTTGATTGCGATTGGTCAGATGGCGAAGAAGTACAAAGGTGCGGCTGCATTTCCACCTTTGTATTTGTATGGTATTTATGGGTATCATTTTGGATTTCTAGATTACGGGTGGACAACGGATTGACATGTTCGGCGCGATGAAGGATGATTTACCGGCTATCTGGGAGGAGTTGAACGATGCTGGGTTTGAGAGTGGTCAGGCGTATGGGAAGAGTTTGAGGACGGTCAAGTCGTACGTTGGTACCACCTGTGTGTGTTTCATTTACCATCAAATGTGCCCGATTTCGTCTGATCGAAATATGGTCACGGTAGGGTGTCGATACCGTCTTGGTGGGATGTGTCGAGAATGTGCCCGAGGGGCAATTAAAAGCTTTTGGCGTGATCGCTACTGATAAAGGGTGGAATAGTAAGGCTCGTTTTCCCATTGCATTGTTCTTACTTATCGCTGCTGTAGTTTTCGTTGGAGGAAATGGCGGTGCTAATCTAATAAGTGCTTCCTTGTTCCTTTTTCTCTCCTTCCCAGCATGCTGAGCGTCTTATTTTTCTTAGCGCCACGCTGAGCTTTTCGCGAAGGATGTTCCACCGTCAAGGATTATCAGGATCCTCGATAGATTCCTCGCTTATTACATTATGACTGCCGACAGACTGCAGCGAACCGCAAGATGGATCGAGAACATGGAGGGAGGTATCGAGGTAAGGTTCCGCTTGCCTCCTCTTTGTCATATTTTCTGACACCTAGTTATTAGAAACTCCGTCAGGTTATTCTGGAGGATTCGTTAGGGATCTGCGCTGAGCTGGACGCTATCATGAGTAACATCGTTAATACCTATGAGGATGAATGGGCGAATGCCGTGAAAGGTTCGTCTGTCTCGACTACTTACGTCGGATCCGATCCTCAACTCTTTGATTCTTGGTAGATCCCGCGAAGCGCCAACAATTTAAACAATTTTTCAATACCCCCGAACGGCGACCACAAGCGGAACTCATTGAGGAAAGAGGGCAGTACAGACCCGCTGATTGGCTCAAATCTTCCGCGGCCTTGAAAATAACCCCTGACCAGCTGAAGACGCCAAAGAGCCAACGGACGTGGGTGACAGTGGCTAAGAAAGGGGATATGGCGTTGTCGGAGCATGGTACTACCAGTGTTGCTGTTAAGTATGGCGATACTCAGCTGGCGGTGTATCATGTCCCGAAGCGGGGTTTTTATGCGACGCAGCAGATGTACGTTGGAGTTTCATTGACGTTAGCTTGTTCTTAATCGTTTTTGGATAGGTGTCCGCATCGTCGAGCGTTCGTTCTTGATCACGGAATTATTGGAGACACGCCAAGTGGAGAACTGTAAGTGAAATCCTCTAAATGGGTATCTCTTCAAATTATTTAGGACCACCTTTCTTCTTCTAGTATGTCTCGTGTCCATTGCACAAAGGAAACTTTACCCTTACCGACGGGACATGTTTGAACGACCCCGACTATGAGATTCTCGCATTCGAAGCCAGAGCTAATGACGTCAACGATATCGAAGTTCTGTTGCCTCCAATTGACGACATCGATGCTGTACTTGGGACGGAGAAATGGCTCGTTCGGCAGGCTGAATCAGAAGCCCTCGGGCTGAACGAAGCGACACAGGTGGAGATGGTAGGTATTAATGGGAATTCATTTGCATCGGATGAGCAAGGGGGATGTGCATTGTCGGCTTGTGGAGATAAAAGATTAGAGTGGTAAACCGTAATATTCAATATATCATTCCTGCCAGATCGATTGGGATCGAGGGAATCCGAGTGGTTTTAGGATCTAGCGCGCTCGAAGGTGCCAGAAGGGCTATCAAAAATGCATGTTGAATATGTTCATGACAAATATACTGTACTGATACAATGAACTCTTCCCTTTTTTTTAAAAAAAAAATAGAAATCTCGCCGAGGTGGCCGAAAAAATTTCTTTTGAATCAAGATGAATTAAAAAGAAAATACTTGGTTTGCCTCTGACGCGAAGAGTAGGTTGTGTCAGTACAGTAAATATATTTTTGCAAATTTTCCAATTTTTTGAGCCGAAGGGGACCTGCGCGCAACAGAAAGCCTGACTGAACAAGCTGCCCTAGCTCCGTCTGTGGATTTGAAAAGGTGACATATTTGAAACATACAAGTTGCTATTTACATGATTCATGAAGGAAGGATTCATGAAGGAAGAAAGATGGTCAAAGCTAAGTATCAACTTCTCATGAAACTAACACGTGCTACTCAGGAGTACTTCAACCCTTCTTCAAGGAGAAGTCCTGATTCTGGTGGCGGTGCCCCGGGTGGGTTGCTCTCGTCAAAAAGGGCCATCATTCGGAGGATGCGGTTGTGCCCTGCCGGATCATCTTCTGGGATAAATCTTCCGAGTATCGGCTTCTCTTGTCCAGGGAAAGGTATAGGTACTTCTTCTAAATGCTCTAATGAAGAAAATATTACACTTGAAGCGCAGTAGAAATAATGACAAAGTACATACTTTTTGGCTTCTCTGCATGAGTTTTGTCGACCTCCTCCCTGATTGCTTCGGGTACCTCAGAAGCTGGCACGTCTATTCCAAGCTTTGCGAGGGCAGCAGACAGAACATCTAGTTCAATATTTAAAGGGGAGGTTGACATGGGAGTGCCGAGGGAGTTCTATGTTTCAATCTGTCTTTGCTCGCGCTTTGTGATCGGAGTTTAAACCAATTCAGCTGACTGAGCCGACGAGACGCGCCTTCCGTGCGCACGCCTCCTGGCAGAGCGCTCTCGACGCTTTCGCCCCGGCGTAACACGCGCAAGGGGGGAAGAAAGGGGATCCCGGAGGATAATGCAGGTGGGCCCCTGTTGAGCTCCTTATGCTTATATTCATAGTACCTATTTGTTTCTTCAATTGACCAACAATTGACCGTGTGACAGGCGGTCGACACGCTACAGTATCAGACGTTCCTGCAGTATTCTCATGATGGGGTTATTGCCACAATGTCGTTTTAGTTTGTGTAGTCTCGTAGTACCTGGTAGCGTCGCGCACCTCTTTTAGCTTTGGAACAAATGTCCAAAAGCCGGCTCCAATTGCAATCTTGGACTAGACGGGCAGGCTTCAAGTTGAAGAAGGTTTGTACGCTGTTCGGCATTGTCAATAATTTTGAAATATGTAGATGGCTGGATTTTTAACTCTCCTATAGCAGGGCTTATAAAAACGGAATGCGATCCCGTTAAACTTATTAAAGATCTCGTTTTTCATGTCATCCTCTGCGTCACTTGCCTCTCCGATTCGCGTGGACGTTGGAAAGCTGTCGAGTAGTCTCGCCACGATGGGAATAGATGTTTCACCCGCAAAGCTTCTCGAGGCCATTGAATCTATCACAACTCGCCGCAAAGGTACCGTGCTAAAGGGTGCGTTCTAGTGGAGGCAACATCCGACTGGACTGATTTCGCCTTTTCAGCCTATCATGAGCCCCCCGTCGACCGGGCCGCGGAAAACTCTACGGCAACGGCAGTTTACGACTCTTCCGTCCACTTTCCAGCTTGGAGGGTCGACCTTGCCATTGGCGATCCCACTCGTTTTCGAAAAAATAGGCGATTCCTCTCGCTTGGGATATTTGAGCGTTCCTAGTTATCAGCGATGAGTGGAACCCATTTTCATGTATCATACTTTCTCACACCTCTGCGTTTCCGTCGACAGTATCTTATTGCCCCGCCCCTTATGTCCAATCGTTGCCCTCTTTTTCATCCCTCTGCGGCCTCGACCAAGAACTGGATTTTGTTGCACTTCTGATCGACAAATCAAGTGGAGTTCTGATGTGCCGCTGCCTCGGATGAATGCCCATCTATGCAGTGGTGCTTCTGTCGATTCCGGTCCTATTCAGGAATATACACTGCACGAAGCCATTCGAATGTTTCCGATAGCCCTCTGCCTTAAGGCCCTTAACAGGCGTGCCGCCACGGATGCCCTTGTAAAGGGAAAACTTGAATATTTGATAGCCAGCCCTTCAAGGAATTATAAAAAGTGGATGTTCCAATTCAAGTGGGAACTGATGTTATGGACCATCATATGAATTGTAGGTTATTTAAATTTCTGAGCAATTCTTTCTTACTAAACTCCTTGATTACAAAGCGCTCGTTTGAGGAGACAATGCTGAGAATTTTATACCGGAGAGGTTCATTGATACCGAATGGCCTCGCGAAATGGCATGTACGTAACATCTCCACCAGTTTTTCTGATTCTAAAGAGATATCGCTTTCTAGTCGCTGGTTTTTCAATGGGCCCTCAAAGTTACATCGGTCAATTATGCTTTGCGCTTGCAGAGACGGTTTGTGTCCTCGCCCTTCTTATTCGTCGATACGAGGTTCGCGTTCCCGTGTCACCTGAAGGAATTTTCCCAAATCTTGAAGGCTCTCATAAGCCCAAGTAGCATCTTCGCTTATTGTTTTTAAATGAGATTACAATCGAACCTTCCATCGAATCCATCCCTCGCATGGTGCTCTCACGTACGCCCATAATTGCGCTATCCAGGCCGATATAATTAGCTCAACAGCCGGCGTTAGTATTTCAAGGGACACCCGTAGTACATTTAGATAGACTTAGATACGCGACGCTCGACATACAACGAGCAAAATTGGATTCTTAAAATAAATAAAAGTGAGCTCACTCAAGCAGGATAGTACGCTCTTTCGAGTGCTATCATGAACATGCCCACTGCCTATCGGGCGCCATACCGCATTAAGTAGGTCCCTGGTCGGTCCACGGAATAAACCTCCTCAGTGTTTCGATCTTTCGGGTCTCATACCCAGTCTGTATCGATAGCGAGAGTGGAACTGGGCTCCGTGGACAGGAATGGACTGCAATCCATTGCACCCTTTCATTACGAACGTGCGGACTTCGGACTTTCTGATGTAAGTAATCGCCATCAGTATGTCCATTCCGCCCTTCTCAAGTCGGCGTCCTATAGTGAGGTCACATTACTTGTCTTTCATAACCGTTTGCACAGGTGATTCGTAAAATTTCGTATTTGCACCTGTGGAGTCCGTTATGATCCCCGAGGATTCTGTCACCCGCTGGCCCAGAAAAGAGGGATAAGATCCTGGGTGCGGTGACAATAATTCCCGAGGTTGGCAGATACACAGGTACGAACACGAAATTGGCGATTTGCCTGTGCAAACAAACGGCCGTGAAAGGCACTGTCTTGCGAACGTACGCCGTGCACGTGTCAGTTGAGCGTTGACATGATTATTCCAACGGTCACCGGGATAGAACAAGCGGAATGTACTTGCATATGTGATGAGCCGTGCCTAGTTGCGTATCGTGACTGTACCATGTTTTTGATCGCCTTTCAGTGTCACCGAGTGTTGGGGTTACTCACGTTACATTGTGCAGCTGGTCTCCCTGTTTAACCGCATCCAAGATCCGGCCCCAGCATTCAGGACATCAACACGTAATTTGAGAGAGATCAAGAATCGAACGAGGCAAAAGGGGCGAGGGAAAACAGAAGAGGGATAAACAGAAGCCCCGTTGGAGTAGCTGACCGTGGTTCGTTCGTGGTGGAAGGTAAGGATGTCGCGAGGCGGGTTGTCGTCGGAAGAAAGGAGATGCGTCCATACCTTCTGTATCAATACAGTCAGGATTGTGATTTTAAGGATAAATCTAAGTGGAAAGAGAAACCCGTTTCAAGCCATTGGCTGACGGTATCCCATCAGAGAGTACTCAGTAAATCAGTGCTCGACCTGTGCCCCGCTCCGGTGAATTGGATATAGGGGTGGATATTTCAGGCTACTTAATAATTTGCCGCTTCCCCTATGAATCGTGAGTATGCTCGGCGTGAGGCCGGAGACGTAAAACGTACAGATGGAGGGTGGGCAGTACAGAGTCGGGTGGAACTTGAGGTCGATCACCGATCACGATGGGTTGCGCCTGGATGGCGAGAAAACGTGAGTCAAATATGCGCTTGTTTACGATCAACAGCAGCGACACACACAAGCATTCCCATAAGGGCCGCCGAAAATTGCGTTTCTCGCCCTTCCTTCATATTTTCCCTACCTAGACCTCCACTTGAGATTCCACCAAAATGCTCGCTGAACGAAGGAGCTCGCCGTCACCGTCGCCATCACGGGGGATATCTATAGGCAGTAAAATTTCG
>Ga0307517_10013894_pt1 | contig 10884 bp, 5 predicted proteins | sample 23_EM_MG_FD_194515 | JGI IMG/M metagenome (GOLD analysis project Ga0307517, IMG submission 194515) | Populus trichocarpa ectomycorrhiza microbial communities from riparian zone in the Pacific Northwest, United States - 23_EM | ecosystem: Host-associated > Plants > Roots > Unclassified | place...
TATATATATATATATATATATATAAACATAAGGTTTTTCTATTTTTTATGAAATCAAATTATTTGATTATCTCATTAAAATAGATATTCTAACTCCTTGAAGCTTGTTTAAGCCTATAAATGGATTTGTATAGCTTGCATACTTTGTTGGTAAATTTTTTAGATTCAAAATCTTCAATTTATTTCATATACACATCTTTGTGAAAACTTTCATCTAGGAATGTTGTTTTGATATTCATTTGTCAAATCTTATAATCATGGTATGTAGCTATAGCAATCAAAATCCTTATGGATTTTAACATAGCTACCAGTAAAAAAGTTTCAACCCTTTGTTTTTGTCTGTAAACTTTGGCAACTAGTCTAGCTTTATATGTTTGTACATTGTCTTTCATATTAGTATTTCTTTTAAAGACCTATTTACATCCAATGAGTTTTATCATTTCAGGTAGATCAACCAAAATCCATATCTAATTGGTATACATGGAATTCATTTCAGATTTATTGGCCCTAAACCATTTCTTATAATCAATATTAGATATTGCTTCCATATAGTTGGTAGGCTTATCAAGTATAAGCAACTTGTCATCATCAATTTCCACGAGAAGTTGATATCTCATTGGTGTCTAACATGTCCACCTAAATTTATTGTGTTATTGTATTTCTTGAGTCTTAAAATAAACATCCAATGTTATGGTCTTGATTTATGGTTCTATTTGAATGTCAACTTATAGTTCTTGAACTTTTTTAAGTTTTATTTTCCTCTTATTGGTTATTTCAAGAACAAATTCTTTCTCCAGAAAGGTAACATATTTTAAGACAAATACCTTTTGCTCAACGGGATGGTAGAAATAATATCCAATTTATTTTTTTAGATATCTCATAAACTTACATTTATTTGACTTAGCTTTTAACTTTTCAGATACAATACACTTTACATAAGTATCACATCCTTAAATCTTTAATTATGATAGGTTTGGTCTCTTATCATTTCATATTTCATATAGAGTTTTATTAACAAATTTTAATGGAACCCTATTTAAAAGGTAAGTAACAATTTGTAAAGCATAGCCTTAGAAAAAAGGTGAAAGGTTTGCATAGCTTATCATTGAGCGTACCATATCTAATAGGGTACGATTTCTCATTTCAGAAACTCCATTAAGTTGTGGTGTTACAGGAGGTATTCATTGTGAGAAAATTTCATTATCTTTTAGATAGTCCTAAAATACTAGACTCAAGTATTCACCACCTCAATTTGATCAAAGTATTTTGATACTCTTTTTCAGTTTGTTTTGAACTTTATTTCTAAAGTCTTTGAATCTTTTAAATGATTTAAACTTGTATTTCATTAATGACACATAACTATATATAAAATGATCATCAATAAATATGATGAAATAAGTACATACACTTATAACATAAATTGTCATTGGACCACATACATTTGTATGTATTAAATGTATTTATTTATATTTTGTATCTTTAATACTTGGGAATATACTTTATAGTGTAATTTTATAACTCCTAATATTAAAGTCTACGTTAGCTCCTAACATTTTATTTTTATCAATTCATTTAATTTAATACCTAGAATATGCATCACATTGTAAAATTCATACCCTAAATATTAATTAAACAAATTAGTTTTGTGATGTTTTTTTGGTCAAATCTTAATGAATAATCACAAACTTGTTATGATACTTTGTAATGTTGCAATGCAATCCCATAAGCATAGTAGGTTTTTTTCTCAGAACAACAGTGTTTTTATATGCTTTCCGTCTCCTGATTTGAAATACTAGTAGCGGCAATCGATCAAGAAACCGTCAATTTGTGCATCTCTCTTGTTAGGATTATTGCCATTAATGTGCAGCAATCATAGAGCATTTGCAGCCTACCCTAAGAAAGAAGGTTGCTATTGTCAAAAGGCTATAATGGTAGTTGCACCAACCATTGGCAAAATGGTGCAACCCATATGCTGCCACCATTTGTGCCATAATTTATGGCCTCTTGTCTGCCATGAATTGCCTATAAATAGAGGCATTATTTGAGAGCAAAATGAGAGAGAGAGAGAGAGAGAGAGAGTGCAGCCAAAGATGTGAGAAATATCGGAGAGAGTGGGCTGCCAAGGGCAGCCAGCAGTAACTGCCATTGCAGCACTGAAAAGAGAGAAATAGAGTGAGGTTGAGAGTTGCTAAAGAGTGGAAGATTCCTCCTCCTCTATTGTTGTAAATCTTGTTCTCTCCCTATATAATCAAATGGCTTCTCCCATGGATGTAGGCGATTTGCCAAACCACGTTAAATATTGTGTTAGTATGTTTAGCCTCCAATAAGCAATTATCAGTACATCACTAGTCGGAATCCCCAACAATTGGTATCAGAGCATTTAGTTTAAAGCGGTGTTTGATTTTTGCTCTAAAATAAAAGTTGTCAAAATTATGTTTTGACCATACCACTGTTTAGAGGAAGAAGAGACAAGCACACTGGTGAAAACAGCGCAAAAATTGGACTTCGAACATGGCCGTCACGCGCCGGCAAGGTGGCTGCTCACGCGCACAGACGCGTGCCACACGTCTCCTTCGCCCGGATAGGCTGACCTGACCCGAATACTAGATGACCCGACCCATGTGGCTAACCTGGATGGAGGATGATATCATCATGACATAAGCATTGCGTCAGCATGCATAGTGGGCATGCCATGTCAGCAACCAGTCAGCTGACACGTCAGCACAATGGGACCCACCTGACACGTCATCAGCCGCGAGCCGAGGAAAAGGATTTAGTGTAGCTGATCCTATGTGCAACTGGATCTGGGCCGCGAATCATGCCAGAATTGTTTTGATCAAATCTTAGCCGTCTGAAATGCTATTTTGATGATTTCAGACTTATTTCCATCTAATTTGATCGTTCTGGTTGCAATGGTACGGTCCGATCATTGAGATTGAGAATGAAAATGGTGGTGGTGAATTATTAAAGAGAGATTGCCTGATTAGGAGGCATCTGAAGGTCATCATGGTGGTCGATGGAGATGAAGAAGAAGAAGTCGCACACGTTTGCCCAATTACGTGTGTTGAACCGCTAAGTGGGGAATGTTTAATTGCCTTGAGGGAAGGCAAAATTGGGACACTTTGGACACCCAATCATGTGGAAGATTTAAGATGGAGAGTGAAAATTGATGAAGACCAATCTAGATGAATCTAAGCACTGGTAGTCTCGCTAGATTTTGAAAAATCAGGTATAAAACAGGATACCCCAGATCACTTGTAAAGGAAAGCCGCAACAAAGCTAGCAAATGGTTGTATATACAGAAAGATAGTACGATGGATATATATGGCCTAAGAAGTTCTGTCTAGGAGATTGGGTTTTAAACGGGACCGGTGTGAACCCTCCAATCTTTCCTGGGAACTTGCTTAGTTGAAGGATTATCCATACGGTACTATTTTCGTATATGTAACAGTTTGAAATGAAACTGTTGAAGACTAGCAAAATGACGGCACAAAGAAACAGTTGGGTTCCGTATGTTTAAGGATCTGATGGAGTGGTGATTTCTCCAAAGAAGTTAGATTTAGTGACTGTGATTTTTTTAGAGTAGAATTGATGAAGACCTTAATAATGGAAGAGAAATACAACAAGGGGATAAAGATTAACACCCTATTTTGACTTGGATAGGTGTTGTGACAAGATGAGCTGCTGTCAAACATAAGCAAGGAATGAGGAGAAATCTGGAGAACATAAATTGCACGAGGGCACATGGAGATTGTGCAGGAGTACCCGTGATCCAACGAGGTACTATAATGAGACAACAGGTGCAAGGAGAAGAAGTTTTCCCAGATGAAGCTCAGAGCAGAGACTATGTAAAAGTTGTGTACAACAGGAAGCCTCTTGTGCTCTTGATGAAGACAACAAGCGAGGACCTTTCCAATGCATACAAGGATGGAAAGATGAGCTGTTGCAGAAGCACCAAATTAAAGGGGTGCGATCACCTATGATGAAAGGCGAAGACACCAAAAGAGAGTTGGTGTGGGTGGAGCTATCAAGCAGAAAGACATAGAAGCTCCAAACATAGAAAATGAGATGGAAGATTGCGAAGAGTGCACCGCAACTCTCTTTTTCTATGAGATCAGTGGCAGTGATCTCTCCCAATTCTACATGGTGGTAGAGAATCTTGGAGCCACAGGAGTCATCCCCAATAAAGGCGGATGAGATCGTATGATGACGAGCAAAGACACCTCAGACAGAAGGTGTGTGGGCCACAATATGAGCCCAAATTCAGACCATCGTATGACGACGAGCGAAGACACCTCAGACAGAAGGTGTGAGGGCCATGATATAAGCCTAAGTTCAAACCGTCGCATAACGACGAGCAGAGACACCTTAGATGGAAGGTATGTGGGCCACGATATGAGCCCAGGTTAAAGACCGTCTCATGACGACAGGCGAAGACAGCTCAGGAGAAGGTGTGAGGACCATGATATGAGTCCAAGATCAGACCGTCTCATGATGACAGGGGGAGACACCTCAGGAGAAGGTGTGAGGACCATGATATAAGTCCAAGATCAGACTGTCTCATGATGACAGGTGGAGACACCTCAGGAGAAGGTGTGAGGGCCATGATAGGAGCCCAATTTCAAAATGCCCCAGAGCCAATGTGATGGCTGGATATAAGTGGACAAGTGTATAGCCAATAAAGAGGCTATGATGAGTATGAAGACAAATGCAGGATTGACTTTCATGGATATTGCCCCTATGCTAAAGATCAATAAGCTAGAAGACATTTGTCTTGGATAATAAGTGGATGACTTGCGGAGCATTAAGACGCAACTGCTATGTAGAAGCAGTGGGCATGCGCAGGTTCCGGGAACAAGTTAACTCTTGTCAAGGTGGTGAGCTTGGTAATGACATTGTAATACTTAGAGTATGAAGACAAATATGGATCAATCTTTAATGGGCTGCCCCCAGAGACGGAGCCAGGAATTTTTCCTATCCTAGGCTATGATATAAATACACATAAATTATTTTTAAGATTAATCATTCACTCGGATATATAAATTTGTCAAGTTAACAATAAAGTTTTAATTCAAATACATAACATAAAATATATAAAAAATAAAATTTAAAGTACATAAAATTCAAAATAAAAATAAAAATAAATTATACTATCAAATCTGCACCCTTTGATGTTTTGTAGAATAGAATTCATCTATGATCGAATCCGAATCAATATCTTCAACAATCTCTCGTTCAATGTAAATCATCATAGAATCTGTTAAGAACTCCTCTTTTATTTTATTGCGAAGCAAAGTTTTAACATGTTTCATAGCTGGAAATTCTCGCTCTGTAATGGCAGTGGAAACAGGCAAAGTCAAAACAAGACGAATCAACCTGTCAATCAAATGATAGTGCTGCGACTTATTTGTTTCAGCTAATTCTCGACATAATTCAGAAATGATAGACATATTCTGAAAGCTCTCATGATGAATCACATCAATCTGATAATGCTCTAGCTAAGATCTCAAATAATTCATCTCTTGTTCATTGAAATCTTCATAAATAAATTTCTCAATAAGCTTGTAAATAGCATCAACTTTATATGATTTAAAGTTGTCTTTAGGTTCTAAAGCAGAGCTAAGTACAAGGAGTTCCACTGTCCCATCACTGAATCTAGAATTTAATTCTTTCAACTGAAAATCTATTGTTGAGTTAAATATATTATATTGATAATGTTGGTAAACTGTCACTGAACCTTGTTGTTGACATGAACGACCTGTAGCCTTTTTATATGAAGCATTCATATGTGGTATGTCAATCTCATATTTTGTGCAAACAAATTGCACATTTGCAAGGAGAAGATCAAATCCGGCATCTCTCAAAGTTTGAAGCAATGTTTTAGTAGTTGATACAAGATCCATTGCATTTAAGATGTCAAGAGATTTTTGCTGCAAAGCTCGACGAAGTAAATTAGTAATCCCCATTATTTTATGCATCAAATATAAGATGAATATAAATTCAAAAGATTTCATAACAATCAAACAACCACCAGCTTCTCCACGTATAGAATTAAAAGATCCTTCTTGAACCATACTTTCAAGTACAGTAATAGTTGCACCATACATATCTATTAAGCTGCAAATAGAATCAAAATGAGAGCTCCAACGAGTAGTTCCACTTTGATGTAAATTACCAATTTGATTAGCCCCTCTACCAGTCTCACGTTCTCCAGTAGCTACCATATGTGCAATTTCTATAGCCTGAGCATAATGTAACTCGGTATGACGTTTGGAAGAAGCACAAATAAGGTTGATAATGGTTGTCAATTTTGAGAAAAATAACCAAATAAAAATCTCATTTCCAGCTACTGCAACTAATGTCAGTTGTAGTCGGTGAGCAAAGCAATGTACATAATATGCATAAAAAAAATCTCTGAGAAATAGAGCTTGTAGTCCATTCCATGCGCCACGTATATTGCTATTACCATCATACCCTTGACCTCGCATATTGAAAATATGCAAGTTATATCAAGCGAGCACATCACAAATTTCTTTTTTAAGTATTGAAGAAGTAGTATCTGAAACATGCACGATGCAAAAAAAACACTCTTGTACAAAACCCTGAATGTCAACAAATCTCAAAACAATAGCCATTTGTTCTTTATTTTATGCATCTTTGGCTTCATCAACCAAAATACAAAACTTTGCATCTCTAACTTCTTCACAAATCTTTTTCCTCACTTTGTTCGCGAGAATATGCAAAATCTCTTTTTGAATAGTCGGCGAGGTATACTTTACATTTTTCGGAGCTTTTTCTAAGACAATATCATCAATGTCAACATTCAGTCTCCCCATAAGTCTTATCATCTCCAAAAAATTACCTCGATTATTAGAAGCCAAAGATTCATCATGATCTCTAAATGCACATGCTTGTAAGCTAAGCCATTGAACACTTTCAATTGTTGTCATAAGTTTCAACCGATTTTTCTGAACTTTTTCAGCAGTTTGTGCATTCAAAACTTTATCAATATGTCTACTTACTTTCATTAAATCTTCAGCAGATTTCACAGCATTATTATGTGGTGTAGTGGGACTTCCCACATGCATCAAAAGTGCACATCTAACCCCGTCATTAACCCTCTTCCAACTTCTAAAGTCTTCGATGGTGAATGTGAGATGACGAGGCACTTTGTTTTCAAAGATAAAGCATGGAAAACAAAATACAACATCCTTTGATGGAGAGTAATCTAGCCAAGAAAATTGATCAAACCAAGTGTATTGAAATCGATGATATTGTCTCCCTGATTTAGTCTATGGATACTCTGCTAACTTAGGTTGATATAGACCTATTTTGATATAAGCTCTTCTAATTTCATCTTGTTGATTAATAGGATGTTTCCACACTGGAATTCGTAACCCAGGATCTCGTTCAAGAGTATTAACATCAATTTCAACTCTTTGAGATTTGAAAGGGGGTTGTTCACTACGATTTGAGACATCAACATTAGAAGGAGAATGTCCTTTACTGGTTGATGTTTGTTCGTTTGGTTTAAAGAATGAAAACATAGTTTTTCCTCTCTTGTTTCCTTGATTTTCCATTATAATTTATAACCTATTCACGTAAAAGGAATTAGGGAAGTCAGATGCAAGATGAAAAGATATTAATGCCACAATAGAATATTCATAAAATGCAGAATATACAAGGATAAACTAGTGATGCAAACTACTGGGAGATTTAGAGAACTTAACTTTGAAATAACCAGTAAATTATTAGTACTAGACTACTAGTGTGTTAGCATGCATCCATTTCTAGGGTATAGTATATTGTTTACTCCACTAACAATCTACTGTAATGAATGTGAAACATTGAATTCAAAATGAAAAATCATGACTTGTAAATTCTTACCTGATGATTTTACACTCTTGCGGCTCTCTATATAGATTCTTCTTCAAAATCCAAGCTAAAATTATATATTGTTGAGAAGAAAAATAGCTAAAACTCCAAGTTATTTGGATGACATGTGAACCAATTAATTATTTATATTTAGATAGATTTGCTGTAAAATATAACTAATTAATTAGTATTGCAAGGGAAGGTGGGTGGCTAATTAATTAGTGTTTCTAGGGAAAGTAAAGTGGGCGGCTAATGGCTGGTAATTAATTTGTATTGCAAGGAAAAGTGGGACACTAGGTTTGCTGTGTAAAAGATAGGGAAAGTGGGACATAGGTTGGCTGTGTAAAAATTAAAAGGGAAAATGGGTTATTAAGTTTTTTTTACCTAGGCTACAACCCTCCTTAGCCTTGTAAAAGGCTCCGCCCCTGGTTGCCCCCATTGTTAAAGGTGGAGAGCTACATAGACTCTTGGGACTAAGAGCGGGAGACTCACGGAGAAGTAAGGCGTGTTTCCTAGAGTGGAACAGAGGGCAGACGCAACTCCGGGATGAGTAGACTCTTGGAAGAGTGGTGAGCTCATGATCATATTGAAATACTCAGATAATGACTATTGCACTTGGAAATAGAAATTTTCGTTTGAGGGGGTGTTGTAAGCCTTGGTGTGAGGCTTGAAAAATCATTCCAGACCGAGCATGGTTAATACGCTCGAAGGGGAATGTTATGTCTCAAAGATAAGCGTTAACACTCTTCAGATGTGATGTGGGAGACCATCTGGTTGAAGTGATCCTTTGGAGTGAGCAAAGGGGTGCTTTGGTGACTCTGGTGATTGAAAGGTTTGGCGAGTACCTGTAAACTTGGTCACAGACGCTCTCAGAATGGTAAGCTTGGAAGAGTTGCAGGATGCAAGCATGTGCTGAAAAAGCAAGAGGACAATTGCCCACATGAATGGCAAAGGGGGTGATTGTTAGAATTGTTGCCATTAATGTGCAGCAATCATAGAACATTTGCAGCCTACCCTAAGAAAGAGGGTTGCCATTGTCAAAAGGCTACAATGGTAATTGCACCAACCATTGACAAAATGGTGCAACTCATGTGCTGCCACCATTTGTGCCATAATTTATGACCTCTTGTCTGCCATGAATTGCCTATAAATAAAGGCATTATTTGAGAGCAAAATGAGAGAGAGAGTGCAGCCAAAGATGTGAGAAATATAGGACCAGCAGTAGCTGCCATTACAGCACTGAGAATAGAGAAATAGAGTGAGGTTGAGAGTTGTTAAAGAGTGGAAGATTCCTCCTCCTCTATTGTTGTAAATCTTGTTCTCTCCCTATATAATCAAATGGCTTCTTCCGTGGATGTAGGTGATTTGCCGAACCACGTTAAATATTGTGTCAGTGTGCTTAGCCTTCAATGGGCAGTTATCAGTACATCACCGGTCAAAATCCCCAACATCTCTGACATTTTAAGGAAACGACTCAGCCTGCAGAAATCATCTGGGGGTGTTTGGTACGCATCAAGCATTTGAAGATGTGAATTAGTGCTGCCAATTATTCAACTTTTCTGCATGAATTGCATTGCTAATGTTAGTGATTGCCTTTCCTTCCAAAAAGATTCCACATGATAGTTTGGAAGCTCCTGGTAGAGCAAATGGTGGAAGATGATCGATCCCTTATGAGGTAAACATGCAACCAGGACTGCAGAACATACTTCAGTTAGCAGTTTTGAAGTGTATACGCATGTTTTTTTCTTCGATCATTTTCAAAATAACAATTAGATCTCGGAAAGTTGAGGAAATCTCTGGTGTTTCGATTCGTTAGTGAGGCTTGCTTTGCTAAGCATAAGCTCATATACAGATTAGACAATGAACAAGCCTTTCACATGTTCAACTTCCCTGCACTTCTATTTCATTTTACCAGCTGCAATTCCCAACAGATTGGTGAGGAGGAGTTGCAGTAGGACGAGAGTAGCTGAGAGCAAAATTGTACGGGGGTCCAAACCCAAGCCCATGACGAGTACAAAGATGCAATGAATGGCTTTACAATAAAAATGAATTTGGTTCTATATTCAGTCTTTGTACATTCCAGGACCACCCACCCACCACTAGCTGCTCCAGAAATAATGGAAGAAAATATTATTGATAATTTATATATATATTCTCTTGATTCTTGTTTTTAAGTTTTATTAAAAAATAATTAAAAATATTTACTTTTGATTATTTTCTTAAAATACTACTTTGATACAAGCTAGGATAGGATATATACAGTCATAACCGCATATTTTTCTGCATTAGCTCCATTATAGGAATAAAAAACAGTGATGGCAGGAGGAGGTTCGGTGCAGAAAACCGAGGAAGAATGGAGGGCTGTTCTCTCCCCCGAGCAGTTTCACATCCTTCGTGACAAGGGAACAGAGTGAGTCATGGATCCTCTCCTCCTTTCTCTTCTCATCATATTACCTTCAAGTGATTTTGATCTGATGACATATAAATCTAAACACAAACATGCAGGCCGAAATTCAGTGGAGAATATGATAAGTTTTTTGAGCAAGGAGTTTACAATTGTGCTGGTTGTGGGACACCTCTTTACAAATCCACCACCAAATTCAACTCTGGCTGTGGCTGGCCTGCTTTCTATGAAGGTCTTCCTGCTGCGATAAATCGATCTGTAAGTTCTTCTTCTTCTTCGGCCTGCTTTCTATGAAGGTCTTGCTGCTGCGATAAATCGATCTGTAACTTCTTCTTCTTCTTCTTCTTCTTTTGAGTTTCAGCCGGACCCTGATGGGAGGAGAACTGAGATCACATGCGCAGCTTGTGGGGGGCATCTGGGTCATGTATTCAAGGGCGAGGGTCACAAGACTCCAACAGACGAACGCCATTGTGTCAACAGCATCTCTATCAAGTTTGTTTCTTCTCAGTGATCTCCTCTCTGGAGTTAATTAATAAAGGCTTTCATTTTCCAGTGTAAACCCAGCCCCTTTGCCTGCCCACCAAAACCAGTCTAAGCACACAAAAA
>Ga0307517_10013895_pt1 | contig 10884 bp, 2 predicted proteins | sample 23_EM_MG_FD_194515 | JGI IMG/M metagenome (GOLD analysis project Ga0307517, IMG submission 194515) | Populus trichocarpa ectomycorrhiza microbial communities from riparian zone in the Pacific Northwest, United States - 23_EM | ecosystem: Host-associated > Plants > Roots > Unclassified | place...
GTTGCCTTAGTTTGTGTTAGCTTATGATGATTCCTATAATCATCTCTTCACCTTCTTGTAACAAATTACCACAGATGGGTTCTTGTACAAAGCAGATTTTATTTACAAATCACGTGAAAAGCTATTCAATTCCACGTGTTTTTTCAGTCAATCCAAAATAGTTCAATAGAGAGGATATTTTTTCTACAATTTGCACCTATTTTTTCTATTTTTATAAATCCTGACTCGGCTTAATAGACTAATATGGTGATTTGCCTGTCCAGAATTTATTATTAACAAGGTTTTATGTTAATTGGATGAAATTTAACTTGATCAATCTATTTTTCTATTAAATTTATTAAAATTTAGATTAAATTCATTTTAATTTTTATTTAAAAAGTAAAAATCAATATTATTTTAATTTTAAAAAAACTTGGCATGACTAATTTAATCCAAGGTAAATCACTAATATTTAAAACAAATTACGTTTGACCATCATATGGGTAAAAAATACATTATTTACACGTCACCTCTTTTTTTAATTATTTGTTACCGTCATGTTCAAAGCTTTACGAATTGGGACTGGGAAAGATCAAATCGTTTAGATTTATTTATTTATTTATTTATTGTCATTCTCATGGGAAAAGGAGCTAGAAGGTTAGCTGGAGAGACTAGAAAGTGTCCTTTGATTGGAGGGTGGTTGAAATACAAACAGGGGTGCCACGCGTTAGTTTCCAAGTCTTTTGTCGGAGATTTATTCCCTTGCGTTACTTTCATGGTATCTGGCTATCTATAATAATAATAGTAATAATAATAATAATAATAGTAGTAATATAAGGTGTATTTTAAAAGCTAATGCTCCATTAATATGATTAAATTAAGGTGTATTTCAGTAGCTCAGTGATTAAGAATACTCTAGATACTTACCCACGTTTCTCCATAGATGTTATTGTAGTTTGAAGAATTTTAATTGAAAATAAAAAAGTATATGTATGCGTGTAGTCAAATAAAATAAAACTAGATCTTTTAATAAATAAATAAATAACACAATTGATAACTAAAAACAAAACAAAAGAATTGAGAAACATATGCAAATCAAGATATTTAAAATTGTAAGACATGACATTTACTAGGTTGTGTTTGCTAATTTTTTTATTAAAATATTTTTTTATTCAATTCAATAACGATATAAATAGACATGCACATTAAATTGATTGAATAAAATAAAATGATAAAAATATTATATAATATTGTACATATTAGAAATATTATCTGAAAATATTTTTTTTATTTTCAAAAAAATAAAAGTTTATTCATACAAAAGTTATATATTAGGAATTCAACCAGACTTCAGCCACCTTGGTTGCTGAAAAATCAGAGTTTAAAGTATTTTTTATCTAAAAATCTATTTTTCAACTTATTTTTTACCCCCAACATTTCTAAAAAAGATACCTTAAGAATTGTGATAAACATATTCATGACCTAAAAAATACCTTAGTAACACATTTATATGAGATCATATCACTAGTGATAATTTAATGATTAAAATCTTAACGTGATATCATCTTCACTAAAAAATTTAAATTATTACATGAATTTTTAAAATATAATTTATAATATTTTTTTATCATAACCCACCTGATCCATTATAAGCTACAAGCTAGATCAGTTAATAAGTCGAATATTATAATTATGGTTTAAAGGTAAAAGTTTTTAAAAACACAATAAATAAGGTAATTAAATTAAATATATTGGGATGCATATTGTTTTTTTATATATATATTAAAATAATTTTTGTCATATTTTTTTATTTTATTAATACATTACAATTCTAAAAAAATTATATAAATATTTTTTCAAATTAAAGACGACCCAAACTCAAAAACAAAATGTGGGTTAATCTTCCCAGGGTAAAGAAAAGAAAAAATTATCCAACCCATAACTTTAAAATCGGGCCCAACCTAGTGTGTTGATCCATGGCGGGAACCAGATCAGGTTTTACAAAAAAAAAAAAAAAGTAAAACCGTAAGCTACCTAGTAAAACATTAAGGTTACCCCGGTAATTAGCCGACAAAAAGCAGTTGAATTTTCAAGAATCTAGCCGCGATCTAAAGAGAATAGAGCGAAACGTGTGTAAACCAATCAAATTTTCAACGGCAAATCCCGTAATTATTCTCAACTCAAATGCCAAAATTACCAATGGAATGAAAATATCTAGCCTCCCGAAACCATGACGGGTTATCTATTCGATCATTCTTTTTATTATTCATGCCACTTTGGTCCTCTCTCTCTCTTTGTCGTCGTTTCATCCCTTTATTCTATATAATTTATTTTATCTTGATACCTTATTTACCTACTCTCAATAATTATTTTATCCTTCTTTCAATTTATATAGAATATGACTTAAAATCATGCTGTTAATCACCAAACTATTTAAGCCTTTGGTTTAGAATATACTACAAGATGAATTTATTTTAGATGTATGCTGCAATGCACCTCATAATTAAATTTTTAATCAAAATTACAATAATCATTAGATTTTTTTATTTGTTTATGGGTAAAATATATTTGATTTTTAATAAATTCAACCATGTAGCTAAAGAGTTCACGTTTACATCATAAAAAAAGCTTCAAAATTTAAAAATGTCTAGCTCTCCTTTCATTTCTTTTATATATACATATATAATTTTTTACGCATATATCTATACATGTTTTTGGTTGTAAATATAACTTTTAATATATATTTTAAATTATTTCCGATGTAAACTCATTTTCGACTGAATATATCAACAAAACGTTTCCTTTGCATCCATACATAACCATAATTACTACTTTTTTTTAAATATTCTCTTCTGATAATTGAAGAAAAAACCAAGTGATTACCAACATGAACTATGAAAGAGGGACGAAAACCACCGCTAACTCAAACAAAAACACCGTCATCACTGTCAAGCCTCTCGAACTTTCCTCTCTCACAACCATCCCCTCGTTCTCGAAGATATTTTCTTCTCTCTCTGCAAACCCACAAAGGACACAAACAGCCCTTTATAGCTTCAGTTCTCTTCACATCCCCGGGACAAAACAGAAGAAACAAGGCAATCTTCTCCTTCTCTGGCCTACGTCCTTTCCTCCTTTCTTGTTTCTTTGCTATGCTCGCTCTACGAATTCTTTGACGACTGCGAGGCTTCCGGTTTACCGTTTTGTGAAAATTACTAGTATTTAAGCAATATGGATCGAGAAGGAGGGTTCAGGGGCAGATCTTGTTACTACACGGTTCTTCTGATTCTTGATGATGCATCCCCCTCTGAGATCCGCTCTGCTTACCTAAAACTTGCCTTGGTAAATCCAAGAATTTAAGAACAGCCCACGTTTTGACCCTACTTGCTGATTTATGACTTACCCATCTAGCAAAATCTTCTGACTTCTTTTTTTAATTGCTACAGAAATGGCATCCTGATAAGTGGGCTCAAAATCCGGGTGGCGCCGCAGAGGCAAAACGGCGGTTTCAGCAAATTCAAGAGGCTTATTCCGGTGAGTTTGAGGGTGTTAATTGGGTGTCAGAGTTGTGTTTTTGAACGGAGGGTGATTATGGTTGATGGGTTCTTGCAGTTTTATCTGATCAATCGAAGAAGTCATTGTATGATGCTGGGCTCTACGATCCTCTAGAGGAAGAAGACGAGGACTGTTTAAAAATACCCTTGACCGTATGTCCGAATTTTTTTAATTTCTCAAAACAGGAATTTTGTGATTTTATGCAAGAGATGATCTCCATGATGAACAATGTGAAAGACGAGGTATGAGGTTTGCTTTCCTGTTTTGCCCCCATTTATGTAAATGTTAGTGTGTGTTCACTGACCCATTTGAGAAGGGTATAATGGTAAACCTGACCTGCCGACGCGGTGTTGAATATTCCAGGGAGATAGTTTTGAGGATCTGCAGAAGATGTTTGTGGAAATGGTAGGTGGCAGCGGTGGGAGCTTTGATCTGAATGATGATGCAGCGTGTACGAGGAGGGCACGTGTCACCACACCGAAAGGTATTGCGGCGAAGCGCAGCATCTCCTGCTGTTGATGCGTGAAATCTAGTGGATCACCAACCACATCTTTGATTTAGCCCTTTTTATCTGTCGTGCCCTTTTGGTTTTAAAATGTGGGTCCCAAACTAAAGAAAAAAAATCTAATTGGGGATTCTTGGGAAATCTGGTGTTTATTGGGGGCTAGTTTAGGTATCAGAGCAAATTGTTCTTAACTTGGAAGGCTTGTGATGATACTGGATTGAATAAAAATCTCTTCATCTTATTTCTGTTACTGTTAACTCATTCCATATTATTATACAAAGCTAAAGTGTATGGGAAATTTACTTTTCACACACATTCATTAGACTGGAATCTACCGTGTATTATATTTTTTTTCACTTTTTTTTTTGTGCTTTTTTGTTTTTTTTTATTTTTTTTAACGGTGTATTTTTGTTTCTAAAATTATTTTTTGTTAATTTTATTTTTTAATATTAAGCTGAAAATTTTTATTGTAAAATTTTTTATTTAAAATATTATGGTTTTTTTTTTTTTGTTTTTAATAGCAAGTGAGTTAAGAATTACCGTTACAGTTTCTGAGGAAAATATGGTAGTTTTTTTGTAAATAACTTCGTAAGGTAATGTAATTTTTTTCATAAAATACTTGGATTGTTACAGTGTTTTTTTCTATGATTTTTTTTAATGATTTTTTTAAAATTATTTTTATATATTTTATTTTTTTAATATTAAGCTAATTAAGAATTATAATTATAAGCCATTATAAATAAGCTTAAATTATATGGGGGGTTAAATTATATGGGGATGTATCGTAGCTTTCATCACAAAACACTGTGATTGCTATAGTGTTTTTAACATAGTTTTTTTCCCAGTTTTTTTTTCTAAAATTTTCTATATTGATTTTATTTTTTTAATATTAAGCTGATTTAGAATTTAGCTTTATATTTTTTTAAAATACTGAGAATTTTTGCAGTGTTTTTTCACATAATTTTTTTAAAAAAAAAATTTATTGAATTTTTTAAAAAAATTGAGTTGGATAAGAATTTTAATTACAATAAAACTAAATCATATGGGGAAAGCGTTGTTTTTTTCCTCATAAAATACTATGGATTACTACAGTATTTTTCTAAATAGTTTTTTTTATGATTTTTTCTAAAATTATTTTTGTCTATTTCATTGGAGAAAACGCTGTAGTTTTTCTCACAAAATATTGTCAATTGCTACATTGTTTTTACTCATAGATTTTTTTTCTTTTAAAATTATCTTTGTTCATTTTTTTTAAGATTAAGTTGGTAGAAAATTTAGATTTGTAATTTTTATTGCTTTTTATTAACAGAAAAGTTAAATTATGTTGTGAAAATACTGTATCTTTTCTTACAAAACATTGTGAATTGCTACAAATTGTTTTGTTCAATCTATAAATTTTTATCATGAATATAATTTATTTTTGTCATGAAATATTAGTTTCATCGTATATTTAGTTTTTATTATTTATTTAGAACTAATTTATAATTGTAATATTATTAAATATATTTATTTTGTAAACTCACAGCAGCGGGCGAGCAAGCCATATATTTCTAGTGCTATATATTTCTCGTGCTGTAATTGGCTTTATTACATGCTTTCTTATGAGCAATTGTCCTTGCCAACATGCGACCACGTGGGCATCCAATTCCATTTTAAAGCTCTCTCAATTAGGTCATAGAGCATGGGCATAGATGGGAGAGCCAATTTTACATTTGTTGTACACCCTGCGGCTCTGCTTGGGAACGTGGCGGTCGGTAATGATTTTTTAAAATTAAAATATATTAAAATAATATTTTATTTTTAATATTCATTAATCAAGACAATTTAAAAATTATAAAAAAATATCTTTTTTAAAGCATGGTGGCAGGCAAAGCTATGATTGAAGGCAATTTAATCTCTTAAAACTCCACACTTGTTTTGAAAAAAATAAATAAATTATGTGACCAATCAATTATTCTATCATTAGATTTTACAATATAGATGTTTATGAAGCCTTGCAGTAATGATTTCTCTGATATTATAGTTTTTATCACAATAATATTTTTTATACCAAATTATTTTGTGTATTGAATTTTACTTGATTGCCTATGGGTTCATTGTATATGGTTTTATTGTGTTGCGTGTGCTTGGGTAAAAGTATTTAAATATATCGGAATGCTATTAAATATTTCGATTTAAGTTAAATAATTTGAGGGTTAGGTGGACTATTAATTTTTAATTTTCTATTTTAAGGATATTGCTAAATTCTAGATCTGCCTAAACTACAAAGCCAAGGCCATTGAAAAATGCTGAGGTCCATTCTGTTCATCTCATGGTGTAGCATGCAAAAGCTTTCACAAGTTCCATGGGTGATGGTGGTCTGTGTGGCAGGATTGCTGTTGCAGGCAATATTTGTTTTTGTGTTGTTAAAAAAGATTTATTTTTATTTTTATTTTTTTATTTTAAATTAATATTTTTTTAGTATTTTCAGATCATTTTGATATACTAATATCAAAAATAATTTTTAAAAAATAAAAAATATATATTATTTTAATATATTTTCATAAAAATAACTTTAAAAAATAATTATAACTACATTCTCTAATCCCAAACACGCTAGGAATGCAGTTAGGTATTTTAATACTGTGCCTGTGGTAGGATGCTTCTAGCTCATGCAACTTGTTACCTTATAAAGGATATTTGTCACTGGCTTGCTTTTTTTTTTTAAGCTTTTGTCATTTTTTTTTATTATTAACATGGATATTTAGATCAGTTTGTACATACCTCAATTAATCTTACAGATCATGAAATTAATGATCATGTAAGCCTTTAATATCTATGACAGGACTCAAGCTCATGATTATTGAGAAGCAAACTCAAGACCTAACCAGTTTAGCAATATCCTTAAAGTTTTCATTTTTTATTTTTTTTATTACCGTGGGTGTCTGGACCAGTTTGTGCGCACCCTGATTAATCTCACGGACCCTGAAATTAATAACTATATAAGTCTCTAATGATCATGAGATTTGTGAAACTTGAATTAGTGATCTATAAAAAGCAAATCAAGAGTCTAACTAGTTGAGTTACATCTATTTTTTTTTATTTTATTAATATAAATATTTAAATCAGTTTATATATATCTCAATTAATTTTATATTTTGATGTAGTTGTGCTCGAAGAATCATGGCATTGGAGATTTTTACTAGACAGTTCAAGTGGGCTGCAGCAACTTGAAGATTTTTTTGCTAGCACCTTCAAGTTGCACTGTGTATTGCCAGGGAGAACAGGGGCGAATGACAAATCAAGATTTTTCTTTTCTCTTTCGCTATGTTCAGTAATGTTGCTATCTTAGAATTAAATCACAAAAATAGCAGTTTTATCATCATGGAATTGGAGTTTGCTGCTTTATTGTTTTAATTGATGGTTTATTGATTGAACCGAATCCGGTTCAACACTTAGAAAAAACTCTTCTTCTTCCTTTTTTTTATTTTTTATTTTTTTTTCATGTAACACATGGCGAGTTATCCTTGAATTTGTTTACTTCGATTATTACTTTGGTAACTGCATTAACAATTCATACCCCTGCATCGATCGATCTAATATTCAGTTTTGAACAGATAAGTCTGAACTATGCAAAATAGATACCAACTAATCATTTAACTCTGCTTCGCCATGAATTATAGTTTCCTTCTTTCAAAAACATATTGGTGTTCGGGTTGCTTTAAAGTGTTTTTTTACATAAAAAAATTTGAATGTAAATTTAAAAATCTATGTAAGCATCTAACTAAATAAATCGATAACAATTTATGTAAATAAAAAAAAATTGAAAAGTGGATATAAATCAAGATATTCAACCACATAAAATAAGACATTAACCCTATTATATTTATCAAACTTGTTTATTTAAATCAATAAAAGATAAACTCACACCCTATAAAACTCGTGACTTAAAAGATAAAAACAAATAAAATTGACTAAATAAATAAACTCGCATCATAAAAAGTATTATGCAAGGCCGAACACATCAGCAATATTATTTAAAAACGAGTATTTTTTATTTTAAAAAATAAACTTTATTTGCATAAAATTAAAAAATATAGATAAATTAGAATAATATATTAAAATAATAAAACAGAAACAAAATAACTAAAAAAAACTTATATTGAAGAAAGACACAAAACTCGTGATCCAGGTAATGAGATCATGATAAAACTATAAAAAAAAAACTTGAAAATAATCATAAAACCAATGTAAAACAATAAGATCGTACGAAACCGGTTCTCCAACAAATTAAATGTTGAAAGATGATAGAAAAGAAAAAATAAATTACACAAAAATATTAAAAAAAATAAGGGTGAGAACAATATTAATTATAAGGTTAAATTTGAATAGAAAAGTAGCTAAGAAAAGGGCAAATATTTTTGGCAATTAACACATCAATTATCGTTAATTAAAAGAAAGGACTAAGATTTTTGCCAATTTTCTGAATTAAAAGAAAAGGGCTTACTTAAAAAAATTAAGAGAAAAATAAAGTAATGGTCCAATTAGACCAGCCCATTAAGTTATTTTGGATCCAGACAGCCCCGACTCGTTATCTCTTTACTGGCCAGGGAGGGAGGTAGTTGCTGCTCTGTGAAACCAACCTCAAGCTGTACCCCTCCACTCTAGGAACCATTACCAGCCATCATGTCTTAACTAGGTTGACATGATTCAACTCCTGGCTTAAAGCAGACGGACCAGAATCAAGCAGTTCCAGACCCAACCGTCTGAGACAAATTAATGTTCCATCATCCCTTGGCACCCACATGAGTTACAAGCCCCCATTACAAGTCTCGGCAGGGAGGTCGGTGGCTGGATGAGAATTATAATGTTTTCAGTTATTTCTTTGCTTCCGATGTGGGATTCTTTCTCTTTTTTTCGGGAGTCCTTCATGCTTGACTCTCATTTTACATCAAATCACAAATGAAATGGGAAATCTGGGCAGTAAAAACACTATATTGAAAACGAAAAGGATAAGAAGTTGAATAAAAATTAAATTGAATGTGTTATGAATGGTTTAGATTAATATTTTTAGAATAATATCTTAAAAAATCAAATAGAAACAGAACAACTAAAAAACATTATATTAAAAAACACGATCTAAATCATGAAATCGGGATAAAATCATATAAAAAACTTGAAAATAATCATAAAATTAATATTAAAAAAAACAATTCAAAACGATAAGATCATGCGAATCCGAATCTCCAACAAATTAAATGTTGAAAAACAAAACCAATAAAAAAATCAATTACACAAGAATATCTAAAAAAATAAGGGTAAAAAAATTAATTAGAAGGATAAATTTTTACAATTGAAGGGTTAAATTGAATTTAAAAATAGCTCTAATAAAAGAAAAAAACAAAACAAAAGAATGAGTATTAAACTAAAAAAAATAAAAAAATAAAAAAATTGATTGAATGATGAAATTGAAATCCAAAATGTTTTTAACAAAAATGCCAATGAATTTTTTTTATAAAAAAACAAAGACTAAAATGAAAAACAAAATATTTGAGAAAATTGCAATGAAAATACCTCTAATTTAAAGAAAACTAATTTTTTTTTACCAAGGCCGTAGAGGTCTGTTTATTATAACAGTATACTAATTTATAACTAAGGCTATGTATGTTTCTCGGAATTCATTTTCCGGAAAACTATTTTCTAAACTTTCCTGTGTTTATTTGCTATTAGGAAAGTTGGTCAACGAAAAACACTTTGCAGTCAAAGGAAAATTTGGCTTGATTTACAGGAAAGTGTTTTCTTGAAAAATTTGGGCAGAAAACACTTTCCGGAAGTTGTGAAAAATTTAGAAATGTCATGTTATCTGCTGATTATATCAAATTTGGTCCTCAAACTTTTGATTGCTATATATATTTTGTTTTGAATATTTATTTTTCAATTTCATCTCTTAAAATTTAATTTTTATATTAACTTTGATCCTCATTTTTATAATTGTTATTTGCTTTTTCCTTATCATTTTTTTATTGAAATTTTTTATGTATAAAATTTGTTCTTTATTCTTTTTATTGTTACTTGTTTTATTTGAAATAATTTATGAAATGTTAATTATTATTATTTTAATTTCTTCATCTTTTATTATTTTTTATTTTTTAGATTTGATCTCTATTATTTTGATTATTATTTATTTTATTTGAGATAATTTATGAAATTTTTTTTTTTTTCAATTTCATTCTCATTCAAACTTTTAATTTGTAAGAATTATTCCTTATTATTTTAATAAACTTGAGAAAAATAAAACATTAATAAATTATTTTTTAGTTCATTTTCCATAACATAACCAGATACTGAAAAATATTTTCTAACTTATTTTTCATTATACCGTGAAACATTAAAAAATAATTTATTTTTCTGAAATTTACTTTTCAATTTTTTTTTAATAAAAGAGTTAAAGTGAATACTCGATGAAATTTAGTGTATTTGTTATTATTAATTGAATGGCCAATTCTGACAAGCACGCAATTAAGTGCTGGGGCCATGTCTGATGTCCTTCACAACCCTGCAGGCTGAGCCATTTAATGATCCAAATCTAGCTCTGCAGCAACTTGAATTCCCAGTCGCACGCCAAGGTATATGAGCTTGCAATTGCCATAATTGTCTCTGAAATCAGTGCTTCCAAGTTCACACTTGTCATTTTTCTGAGATGTTTTGTGCAGATCAGCAAGAAGTGCGGATGGATTTCTACAACTCACCTAGCTCAACATCATATGGATATGCAGAAAGCGGCAGTCCATTAGAAGTGTCTGTATCTCAGACTAGTCATCAAGTGGAAGCACTCCCTCAAGTGTTTCGGAACAGCTTCAAGTTTACAG
>Ga0307517_10013898_pt1 | contig 10883 bp, 7 predicted proteins | sample 23_EM_MG_FD_194515 | JGI IMG/M metagenome (GOLD analysis project Ga0307517, IMG submission 194515) | Populus trichocarpa ectomycorrhiza microbial communities from riparian zone in the Pacific Northwest, United States - 23_EM | ecosystem: Host-associated > Plants > Roots > Unclassified | place...
ACCTCTCTGCTTGGGAGATGAAGAGGTGAAGAAATGGACATACCATGGAGCTTCTGAACTTATTTTGGAGAAATTTTGTGATCACCACTAAGGGAACCTGATCCAAACGAGAAAGAGGAAGCCATGTTTCCATTAGCTAATTCAACACACTTAAAAGATGATACTTTTCCTTCTTCCCTTTTCTTCTCTTAGGGAGTGGGGGGAGCAAGCATAAAACTGGTTTTAAAACAGTCAGTTGAAAACGAACTTCTGGCAGTCTCTGGTCAGAATCATCTTACCTGTAACATAATTCCAATAAATGCCCAGAGCTTGAACACGTGGCAGGGAACAGCAATGCACAGCTGCAGGATAATTAACATCAAATGCCACCACAAGTACATGGCTGTAATTGAAACTATTGAATAGAGCCAGTGGTGCATCAATTCAAAAATTCTAGTGCAAGCAATGACTACAGAATCTCAAAGTGTTGGTCTATAACTCTATCGCAATCACTGCATTCCAAGAGTTCACCCTCCGTGAAGAGTTGAAGAGACGGTTCGTCAGCATCATCCTCAACTAAGCCCTCATCCCAACCCAGTTGGATCGGCCTACCAGTTATTCTGTAATTTCTTGATGTTTAGATCTCTTCTGTTTCCGAACCTATCAATCCATGTTATCAATGTGCCAAACTAAGCAGGTAACTTGGTGTGTCTAACTTTCAGAATTGGTTGCTACCATTATTTTTACCATTGACATAGCATAAAGCAAAGTCCCCAGCACTGTGTGGTTCCTAGACAAAGATAAGATTAGATTTTCATGACACTGTCACTGTGCAATTTGTCGCTCATGTCAAGTTCATCTCATCCAAAGCTGATCTTTTAATAGTTGAAATTAATTCACATTAAGTTGAACACAAAATCACTCCACCCATCAAGACTGGAGAAAAAAAAGAGAGAGTGATGAGTCCCTAAGCAAAATCCTTGATTTCGCATCAAGTGTGTGTACGAGTACAATTCAAAATCTCTCATGTAATCCAATTGGGCACATATCCAATACTATACTTGACCTGGTACGCCTCCAATACAAATCGGATACTAGCCAAATAAAAACTAATGAATAATAAATATTATTTCAAATGCTTGGGGATACTTTAAAAATGCTTTCATAGATGTATCCAAAACCCCATGGATACATCATTACTACAATTTTGGTTGCAAATTGAATTTTACTAATTAGTTTTTGCACATTTTCATTTTATAATATCAAATTAATATAATAATCCCTCCATCCCAAAGAGATTGTCTGGTTTTCTATTTTGTTTATCACAGACTGATTTTCTGATCAAAACATTGAGTCATGTATTTTCCTAAAATACCCCTAGTTAAACCCACTTTGTAAGAGGCATACAATAGAGGGTGTTTTAGAAAAGTGTGATAAAGAATGGTGATATGACATGTGTCAATTAATGATTGTAGAAAGTCAAACATGACAATCCTTTTAGGACAGAGAGTATGATTTATATAGATAATAAATGATTTTTTTTTTTTTGAAATGGATAATAATTGATGAATATTGTCAAAGTGACAAATGCAATCTTAACATCGTTATTATTGGTGTTATTCAAACTAATTTATGGTTTCCCATCTTGTAAATAGTTTGATATATTTTGAATTAATTTCTAGAATAAAAACGAGAAACTACATAAAAAATGTAAAAGTAGAACATATTTGTTTTTAGCTTAATAACACATTGATAAATAACATAATCATCCTGACCATCCCATCCTTTAAAAAGAAAAATAAATACATAAATTTAAAATAAATATCTTTTTATATAAAAAAAAAAAACTATTTTATATATTATAATACCAAACCAACATAATTTCATTTTATCCAAAAATTTGGCATTATATATTTTTAATAAAGTATCCATGACATCTTGTATCATATCCTAAATTTAAAAAATTGACATATTGACATCTGCATCATATTGTATTCATATCCTTGTTGATACTTCCTAAAACAGATACTTCTATAACCAACAAATAAACATGCAAAAATTTGATCTTCTATGTGAACATATAAGCCAGCTATTAGTCGAGATAAAAGTCATCGAATAACAAAAATAAAAAATCAACCCAATAATACCTCGTGAAATACAGCTGAAACTAAGAAGGCAATAAGTATAGCTACCCCCTGCAATGATATGGGAAAAAACAACAAAGAAAAATTGTGAGAAACTGCCAAGAGAGTATCTCTATTAAGTTTTTGTCTAACAAAATATAAAATCACCAGGACATGCTTGGTTAATAATACACAGCCCTAAATAAGAATAAACCTAAGACAACCCCCTTCATATTCCATGCATCATCCTTCTTCCAAAAGTTGCTGTCAACAATTGTCATAAATAGGAGTTTAAAGTTTATACTTGTAATTTTGATTTCTTTGTGGAATTAGCAGAAAAATAAAAAGAAAGTTGGAAAGAAGATTCAATAGAAAAAAAAATTGCAAGATAAACCAAATTATAGCATGTCTTGTAATCCATAGGTCACATTATAAAGCTTCCATCATAGAACAAGAAAATGAAAATCTGTGATGACAAAAGCAGAGATAAAAATACAGCAAGAAGAAATGTTCATTTACTTTCTAACGAATCAAGTGTAGTTTACAGTCCACGGAGAGAAAGGGAAGTTACCTTCGGTATTTTATTCCGTAGGCATGGAAAATAGATATGGCGAACCATCCACTTATGAACTGGCTGTAGACGGTTAGGATTCAATTAGAGGTATGCTTGACCAACCAGTCTCTGTGTGCGTGTGTGTTCGTAAGCAGCACATCTTATGTTCGTTATAATAACTACAACATTACAATAAGAATGCAAATGATATATAAAAGCACCGGATGAACACACTTGTAAGCAACTAACTGGCTTAAACATTTTTCCCTTGTATTTGTCTCAGTTCTTTAAAATTTCCCCTATGTTGGTAATTTATTTAATAACACTTTGTGTTTGTAAAATTGGCTCAATTAGGTTCAATGGTTAATTGTCATGCAATTGCTCAATTAATTGGGTATGACAACAAATAATTTCCACACGTGATGAAAATTGAACTCATATACCATGTAAATGATGTCATGTGACCTTCATGTGATCGATCAAAACAAAAAAAAAATCTCTCACCTGAGCTGTAAGCTGCTCAAGTGCCTCTCTTTATTATTTATGAAACGCAGCCATTGTCAACCCAAAATCTAAATTCTAGCTTCTTCCCTAAAATAATTAGAAACCCTTCCAAATCTTGATCAAATCACATGCGAATCTTTTTGTTTTTATGGATCTCTAGGCCATTTCAACTTAGTTCATTAAACATCATTCATTTGATATGGGGATCCAATTTTCATCCTATATAGAAATTGTTTGTCCATGGCATACCTAATTAATGGAACAAATGGAAAGGAAGTTAACTATTGCCCACAATTGAACCAATTTTACAAACATATAGTTACTGAACAAATTAACACATGGATAATTTTGAATAATTGGGACAAACACAAGGGCAAAATGATAGGTTATACAGCAACTAATTACCATGGTATTGCTGACAATTGCATCAACAAATAAAATCTTTTCCACGACATGGACAAAAGATTGAATAGAAATTGAAGAGTTTCAATCTAATATCCTTATCTTGACACAACTTTCATTCGAATAGAATGATTTGCAACTAATAGAAGTACCTTATTGTCCAGTCATAATGTTGATCCACAACAAAATTCAAACAGCACATGGTAACCATGGCCAGGATTTCAATAAGAAGATATAGCAACTTTTATACCTTCATGATCCAATAGCCAACTAGGAAACTACATAACAAGAATTCATATAGATCAAATATTCATTTTTTTCCAATTCCATAGTTCCCTGACATTTTCCATTTTCTACCTTAAATGGGAATAGCATTTATCCTCTTGAGACTCCCGAATCAATTAAACATCTATGAAAACAATTTCTAGGGAGGCACATGTTAGAATTCCCACACCATTCATGTTATAGATTTAAAACAAGAATGTATTCCGGAACACATGACTGCTAAAACACACAAAGTTTATGATTGACCATATTGATCCATCACATAAAATTTTGAAGGTGTTCCCATAATGTATTGACTTTCTAATGTTTGGAGGAACTTTAGACAACTAGTCAACATAATTCATTTTCCGATAAAAAAAAATAGAAGCTTTAAAAGAGGAAGCTTTTTTCTGGTTTGAAAGAGTTGGAACACATTCATTAGGGCTCACGAACTATAATCACATACTACTTCATTATTCTTCCATAATACATGTATTATACTTGTATTAATACTCTATATATTGTATTAAAAAAGACAATGTATTGACAAATTACAAAAATCTATATAATATTTTATAGGAAATTAAAATATAAATATACATATATAATATATCGATATTGAATACAAGGGATTTGCTAGCCTACCCTGCCCATCCTTCGAGCATGTTAGCATTGTCCCTTTTTTTTTTAACATAATGTACCCTTAATTTAAAGCTTTATTGATCTCTTGTGACTGGGATAGTACTGCCATCTGGTACCCTTGCTTTTTTTCTTTTTTCTTTTTCTTTTTTTGTTATTTGCTCTCTCTCTCTCTCTCCCATCTTTCTTTCTCCTTGATTTATTATTTTCCTTTATCATCATTCTCTAATAGCCACTGCAAAGGCAATGAGGAAGGTTTTTATATCAAATCCATTTCTGAGAATTAATGATTGCAAAGAGATAAATACAAGATAGGGAGTATGGGATAGCCATTGCGTTGCTGGATGAAGAGAAAAAACGAGAGAGATTAACAGCTTGAGAAAGTGAAGATAGTGCTTCTTTACAGAAAGATCGGAATAGTATTTCCTTAATTCTTTAAATTTGAAATCCTACAGAAGCACTGAACAAAGCAATCAAGATTTAGCAGTTAGGCCACTTTAGAGTCCATTTCTAACTACAATTTCTGTAGCAAAACTTGAAGTGATGATGATGTGTTATTGCTCATGCTTTATTCAGACTATAAAAGAAAAAAAAAGGAAGAAAGAATGGGGAGGGGAGGAGAGAATAAACTGGGCCCCAATGTTTGATAATTAAAGTCGGGGTTACTGAAATGACAATATTATCTCTATTCGAGATGATTAAGAAAAGCCCATAATTACAATACATAATGTCCAAAAAATTTGGGCACATTGCTAGTCCGCCTAAAGAGTGAGTGGGTTAGCAAATCCCTATATATAATACATTTACACATAATATATAGATAAGAAAATACTTTTTGTTAGAAAATATACATGTCATATTATAACAATAATTAAAAATAGAATGTTATTATGAAAAATGGATAACAAAGGCAAGAAAGTCATTTTCATTGCACAATAAGCATTGGAAAATATTTTCAACCTCATTTTCCATGGTAGAGCTAAACATCCAAAAATAATCCATTTTCCTAGAATTCATTTTCCATGGAATTCATTTTACAAAAACAAAATATTAATTTACCAATAAACAATCAAGCCTCAGAATCTAAGATAAAATAAAGAATTTCAAGTATAGAAACATACCATATTCCACATTCTCCAATACTGTTGAAAGCCACAAATCCAAAATCACGTTTGCAAATGTAAAGATGATAAGCAAGGAATTTTTTATCGATATATCAAGAGGAAAACATTTTCCAGAAGATGAGTTCTTACTTCTTCAACAGTTCTTGCATTCCACCAATCCTTGTAGAACTCCCGATCACCAAAGCAAAGGAGCTCGGCAAGTATATTTAACCTACATTTGCAAAACAGTATTCAACTCAAACTAAAGAGATGAACCTGGTCCTACAATTCCCCCTTTATGGGAGGGAAGAAACCTAGTGTAAATTTCTAGGAATATGCCAAGCTTCAGGAATCATGCTAGGTGAATAAAATTATGCATTAAACAAAACTTATAAGCACACTTTATAAAAATTACTCCCACTTCAACAGAATCTGCACACAATTTGAAATGCAAGTTGTTACTTGTTGGACAAGTTATAAGAAAAACATTTTCAAGGGAATGCAGTCAATAGTTGTTGAAGTAAATGTGTCCAATGGAGGATTCTTACAACTCCACTACAACTAAATGAAACTACACATAACACTATTGATCTAAAAAAATTTCCACTAAACAATCTTCACTTGACACCATTGAAGCAAACTAACTACAGCTATAACAAGCTTCATGGTATTAATGAAAAAAAAAATGAAGAAAATTTTGGCAATTATTGGAATTTCTTTAACAAAGAGGAAACTATTCATTAAAACGCGAAAGAAAAGTTCACTCACCACAGGTGGAAAAAGCAGTAGAACATGCAAAGCCATACATATAAATTAGGAACTGAGAGCTTCAAGACCCTCTCAATGGCATACAAGAGATTTCCTTTAAAAGGGTGCTGTGAATTCTTAACAATAGGATTGATATACTGCAGAATTATGCCCACCAAACATGTCAGGAATGCATGCCTTTATTTTTTTTTAAAAAAGAGAGAGCACTCAGAACTGGTTTAAATGTGAAATTCTACTTACTTGTTCTATGATAAATCCCATGAATCCAGTAAATATTATTAACTTGACAAATTGTTGAACCACCCATCCCTTTCGAACAGATTCAGTGCGAGGATAGCTTGACTACAATGACAATGCATCAAGGCAAAGATTAGAGAATCCGATAACAAAGACAAGACATGGCAGCCACAAAATAGTGACAGAAGTCCTATTTACAAGCTATAGCCACACAAACACAATGCAAGAGCTATTTATAAAGTCAGACCACAAAACACAGCATAACCAGAATAGAGACCCCTACATTAATACTAGTCTTAAGAAATTTATGACAACATAAAAGTTAGATTCTATTTAAAAATCCACGTCCCCTGTTATATGTGTATCATTTGTATTATGTGTCATGGTATTTGGGAGACAAGTAGTTAAGCCCCAACCCTTGAGACCAGGAAAGAATAATAAAATGCGCCGAAGGATAAAACTGCTTGGATGTATCTAAAATCATAAGAATTGATGGAAATGAGACAAAATGACCGATCTATGCAACTAGGACACTCAGAACACATCCAGTCCCATACACAGAGATAACATAAGAACATTTGTCTACCATTAGGTAATGTGGGAATATCACACAACTCAAGTTTAAAAAGGTACTCTACACCAATAATTCCATGTACAGGAGTATAACCTGATTGTTATAGCAGGAGTCCTCTCATTCCATGCATGCAGGGTGACTTTCAACATATATATCCTAGTAAGTTCATTCTTTCTTTTATTCTCTTGTAAGTAAAAAAAGTCTTTTCATTGCAATGTATCCTCTAGAATTTTTGGAAATAAATCAAGTATCATTAGGTAATACAAGATGAACCAATAAAAGTTTATAAAAAGCTGAAAATGCATATAGTTGTTCATATATGGGCTGAAGAAACATGACTGATTACCTGGTAACATAATGTGGGAGCCACCATGAAGTAGACCAAACTCTTAAAGTAAGTATCATAAGGATTACCCACATAAGGAGAAATGGATGGGACATCTTCCTGAAATTAAACAGGACCTCGGTGAATAATGACTGAGAGAAACCAATTGATTAAATTTGATAGAGAGAAATATTGAATGTGTAATGATAATGATAATGGGAAGATAAGAGAGAGAGAGAGATGATAACACATCTACTTGATGCTTCTAGCACATATTTTCTCAATTCTTCAATTTACAATCTTATGTAGGACGCAATGCAACAGCTTTCACATGAAAAACCACGCACCTGCTGAGCTTTTTCAAATATACTTACCCTATCTATTGACTTGGCAATTGCTCTCAAATCAGAGTTTGTATGAGCATAAGATACCAATTTTAGCCACACAATGCAAGAAAAGAGCATCAACGTGACACCAGATAGAAAAGCAGAATCACACCTGCACAAATTAGCCAAGAATATTTAAGTGTCTTTGTTAACATCTAATGACTAAGGCATGCTAACGTCCTACAAGATCTAACAAGATATTAAGACATTTAGCTTATCAATTCCACTCCGAGGGAGAAAAATCAGCTTCAAAAAACTCATTTTTTATGCCTGTACAATAAATTATCCGCATGATAATTCTGACATTTTAAAGTTTTATGTCATCTAAAGTTTGTGTTAGAGAGAGAGCGCGGGGGGGGGGGGGTACTTGATGAAATGGAACTGCAGAGTTTACGAACTTGCACAGATTCTGATGCTTGAGGGTTGGGAACTCGGAAACTTCAATCAATTGTAGGTAATAATTTCAGTTACCAAAATGTAATTCCAAGATTTTAACTGCTTTTTTCACCAATATATGGTTACAAACATGGAAAATAAGCATCCACCATTTTGACAATACAAAGACCACAAGATCAAATCCAAATCAAAAGGGTTCTCTAGTCCTCTTGACTATAAGATGAAGGTACTGCTATGCACATCCCAGAAGCAGTGATTTATAAGGTGTCCAAGAAAACTTATGTCCCACAATGATCACTGTAAGAGGCAATGATCTCCTAAGATTTCAGAATCCTGCCCCAACCAACTAGAACATGCTCTATATCACCCCAAATATAACACATCCCAAAGGCTCTTACAATCCTTTACATCCATAAAAGATAAAGAACACTTGAATGATTCAACCAGGCTCTCTTTGAAAAATGGCTTTGGAGGTTCATGGTGGAATGATAACTTGTGCAGATTGATCACTGAAGATATTCATGAAGTGGATTTTAGGGGCAAATTTTCTAGAGAGGAACATTTCTTATCCTAGTTTTTCAATATCTATTAAAAAGGTTGGGTCATTTTTCTTCTCTTGTCAGTTTTGACTAGGGAAGAAGGCATCCTATTTTGCATGGCATGATAAATGGGATATGGAAGAAGCATTCAGATCCAGTTTCCTAAACCTTTTGTGTTAGCTTAAGATAAACATGCTCTCCAAGCCATTGTTTCAACATAGATGAAGACAATATAATTTTGGCACGCGTGGCAATATTGGCAGATTCATGTTTAAATGAGCAAAAGTGTGTGGCAATGGTGTATTGAACTATCTTTTCCATTGGGATATGGTTAATTTAGTCGGTCGACAGCTTAATACTTGGGATACATTGTGGTTTGTAGAAGCAGCGAATCAAAAGACTCTATCAGAGATAAGAGTCTAATGCTAACTCTTTTGAATGATTTTTGCATAAAACTACATTCTTATCAAGTTAGATAAATGTTTTCACCGAGGAATGTAAGAATGTAAAAACTATACATTCCAGGTGCCTGGACAAATTAAGAATTCCAGATATAAAGTCTCCCCGCCCTCAATACATATAAAACGAGTATTAGGTGAGACTCATGAAGACTTTCAATTAATCTATATCTGAAATCTATATGAAAGCAGGGGCCTGCATTTGTTCTGATGTCATCGAAAAAGTTAAATGCTGTGTTACACAGCATGATAAATGATAAAGTTAATAACTTCATCAAAATGAGAGAAATAATGAGGAAATGCAAAAGGACAGATACAGAACATACATGAATTGTTGGCAACATTGCTTCCAAAAGCTAGAGAAAAAAGCCTTGCGGAAATATGACAACTAAATTTGTTAACTCAAATTTATTCACCACAAACTCACTACAAATTTATCAACCACTGATCAGAGAACTAAAAAATCTACAGACAGATCAATTGCCACAAAGATGATTTGAACAACCAAAAGTAAACTCAACACCTACAGTTAGATAGACACAGCCTAGTGCTTGTGCAATTTAAACTGCATTTTTCTCTTATCTAAAGGAAACTTGACCGTTTTCATGCTCTGATGTTATCAATTGTTTTGTATTATTTTTCAAATCAATTGTTTGACAATGTTAGACCATAATCTGTGCAAACTGCAAGTCATAAGCTAGTTATCAATATCTTTCAATCCTCACTGTGAGTTTCCAACAATAGTGTTTCCTTTTGCATTCATCTTTGATATCACCACCGAATTCTATCAACGAAGGCTACACCATAACCAAGATTGATGATTGAATTGAAGTTTATCATGGAACCTGACAATTCTGCCTCTCATGAAACCTAAAGAGTCATATAGAATCTTCCTAAACGTGAACTCCACTTTTTTAGCACATCTGATTTTCAATTGGCATGCAATTTTCAAATGGAGTAAAAGTATTACACTTTATGTTTCAACAATCTAATTCATTGAGCAACATAGAGGCTATTAATTTCCAAATTTGATAAACTAACAGTTATACATCACTAAACTTCGCAATAGATAACTAAAAAGAAAATGGAAAACTAAATAAAATCAACCTGAGAATTACTAAAACTGGATATAAAAGTGATCCTGTGGTGATGATTGTATGAAGGAAAACAACAACCTGCAATTTTAAACTTAAAGTTAGCTTCAAACTAAACAGGCTCCACAATGAGCCGTGAGTTATTTATTTGAGCAATTATAATAAGCCGGCTCTATTAATGGCAAGATGCAGAATAATCAGCATTTTAGCACTTACAAGTTGAGGTAAATAATTTTGATATGCCAACTTCTCAACAAGATAGGCTGCGAAAGGGAATGCTGGAAGGCTAAGACTGTAATATAAGCAACAATCCATAACAAATTTCTTGTCAAGGAAAAAAAAAGTAACAATAATTCAGATTTGAAACCAAACGAAAAAAAAAAGAACATTCTTCGTCAGTCAGATAGAATAAATTGGAAAACAAAATATTACCAGCACATAAACAGGGGCCAGTCTCTTAATGATTTTGAACTAAACCAAAATCCACCGTTAATTAACCAACCATACTGCAAAAAAAAAAAAAAAAAAAAAATCTTAAA
>Ga0307517_10013902_pt1 | contig 10879 bp, 7 predicted proteins | sample 23_EM_MG_FD_194515 | JGI IMG/M metagenome (GOLD analysis project Ga0307517, IMG submission 194515) | Populus trichocarpa ectomycorrhiza microbial communities from riparian zone in the Pacific Northwest, United States - 23_EM | ecosystem: Host-associated > Plants > Roots > Unclassified | place...
ATAGAGAGAGCTTGAGAGAGTAGAGTTGAGTTGAGAGAGTTTTATCTCCTCCTCCTTTGTTTGTATTGTTTGTAAGCTTCATTAATACAAACCAGTAGCTCCGTGGAGTAGGCAAGTTGCCGAACCATGTAAATTGTGTGTGATTGAGTTCTGGAAATATCACAACAGTCCGCACGTTCATACCCTCTCTCTAAACCTCGCACACAAAGGAAACAAAACATGAAGCAAATCCCATTAAATCTCTGCATCTGATCCATAACTAATTAGAGCAATGCACAATCTTTCAGCAATGCAAATATGATCGTAGACTCATCTTTCATTCTCTATATTTCTTTTTGCTGGTATTTTTACTTGTTCCAATACTGTGGATTAAAAGAAATGCTAATGCCATTCAATCATATAGTTTGAAAACCTGCCCGGTACAAGAGTCAATCAGGTTACTGGGCCATTGGTTCAATCAATGAGTCATGACAAATCAAACCTTATTATCACTTGAGAAAAAAAATTAAATATATAAAATGTTTTGAAAGAACAATAGTATTAAAAACTACAGATATACAAAGACACAGCTAAAAGAGCAACAATATTACAGACTGAAATTGTTAAAACAACATGAGTGATTTTAAATTTCCATGTCTTCAGTAGATTACCAGAGTGTTGACCTCCATGAAGCTTAAGCTTTGAACTAGTTGAATATTTCAAATCATGGCATATCTTTTGAGAGTTCTAATTCCATGAAAATTAGGCGAAGATCTTCGATAGTAGTTCAAACGTAATGTCCTAAACACATTTGATCATAGTTTGACTTATAAAATAGTAATGATGGATGATGCCAAATATTCAATCTGCCTGCTTAAGACCTATATGAAATTCTTTTAGAAAAAGAAAAAAAATAGTGAAATATGAAGATAGATCCATTATAGGACTCTTAGTTCTATCATTTTTCCATGTTCATATTCAGAGAAAACTACAAGAGATGGGATTGTGAAGCTGTTCTCACCTAACAAATCCACTAGGAATTGTCCATTTTCCCTGAGAAGATCCAAATAATGAAACATTAAAAACACATTAACTGACATAGGCCAAAATGAGGCCACTGGAATATTCTTCCGATTCCCGACCCTGACAGCCCAGAGCAGATATGTATCAGCTATTATGACAGCCGGCGGCTGCACAAGATGATCCAAAAATCGCTCAAACGGAGCTTCCATGTTTGTCATGAGCGCTTCAAAGAACTCTAGCATGTTGCTAGCGCGAACTAGCTCAGACGGGACAACATTGGGAATAGTGCTGAAGCTTATTTGATCAGGCTTAGGATCAGAACCGATGAAACTTAGCCACTCTTCAGTGACTACAAAAGTAACACGATGTCATCTTTTCTTCTAACAAGTGACTTGCATAGTTCCATCATGGGATTGATGTGGCCTCGACCTGGATAGGGCATCGCCACCACGTGACACCCGGCGGCTGCTTCCCTGTAAATGTATCCCATCTCTGATGAAAAGGGATGGTCAATTTGGTGGACGCTTGACAGTAGGGTTTGAGCCCATTATATTCACAATTCACAAAGAGGGGCATACGGAACTGTTCTCCATGAAATGAATAAAATAATTAGACTAATAAAAAAAAAACGACCAATTGTTTCGTAGTTGACCATTTTTTTCGTTGATTTTGCTTTCTAAACTAGTTTGATGAATTCTAGGATAGAAAGACAAGCAACTCAGCAGTAGCTCTCCTAGCTTAAAGAATCTTCCTCCTGCCAAGGTTCTATGACCTTTAACTTCTTGCAATTTGTTTTGAAGGTAGTATAGTCTTCTATCGAATGGTTTCGAAACAATGGTGGGTTGATTGTTTTCCCTTTCCTTTCTTCCAATTTGTTTTTGGTCAAGCAATTGAGATCGAGGAGATAAAAATAGAACAAAGGTTGCCATGCATTGAAGTAAATGGTCCATCGTCTCTTGCAGTATGCAGGAGGTTGCCAGGTGGATCGATGCTTTCGGTACAAGAAGTCTAATGTTTAGCTCTATAGATTTGAGAACAGTCCTTTACTTATGCGGTAGGTGTTTAAGTTAATCAAGTTATATAAGTTTAATTTTTAATTTTTATTTATATTTAAAATTTAAATTACATAATTTCAAGTTAGTTTATCTTTGAATTTGAATTTAAATTTAAATTATATTTATTGAATTAATATTTGTAATTATATATATATATGAACTGTATAATTTCAAAACAATATGTTAAAATCCTCTAAAATTAAAATATATCATTCTAATTGAAAAAACAAAACATTACCTGAAATGGAATTGATAACTTCACAACCTTGTTTGGAGTGTTGAGTTGCAGTATGTAGCTTCTATACACACATGACATGATGCATTGTTTAGCATCGATCCTAACTATGTCAGGACAACTTAGGCTGCCAAGGCTGATTGTAAGAGGAAAAATTCATAAGGAAATAGCAACCGGGGAATGCAAATATTATTTAGCTAGAAGTTATAAACAATATATATATGGAATTATGTGATTTGCGCGCGCGACTGATTCTTGTTATTATGGTTTCTTATGCTGAGCTGAATAACATTGCTGGAGAAAGCAAATAAAGGTCATAATATTCACAATATTCATCAATGAAAATTCACTTCATTTGCATCTTTTTGTGTTTTTCAGAACGTGGAGAAGAACGTGTGGACTACATTCCTGGAATTCCTCCAACACGTTGAGTAGATTTTCCTACAGTATTCCATGGAACTGGTCGACAAACCTTGCCCCGAGCTTTAGAGCCCGTTTCACTGGCGTCGAAAGCTGATCAGTATCTTCTTTTCACTTCTGTCTATGAGCTTGCAGCCCAAGTCATTGACGCTTTAAAGTTGGAAGTTACCTTTCCCTGTCCACCCTGCTGGCCCTCCTATAGGACCTATGCCTTCTTTCGAACCCGAAGACTACACTTCAGTTATTAGCAGTAATCACGATATCCCTGGCTACATTGAATGGCTAAATTCCCAACCTAAAGGTTCTGTGCTGTATGTTTCAATGGGAAGTTTCCTTTCAGTTTCAAGTTCCCAATTGAATGAAATTGTTGCCGGGGTTCATAATAGCGGCGTTCGGTTCTTGTGGGTGTCACGAGGGGAAACAACTCTTTTTAAAGATGACTGTGGTGATATGGGGCAAGTAGTGCCACGGTGTGACCAATTGAGGGTGTTGCGCCATCCTGCTATTGGTGGTTTTTGGACACATTGTGGGTGGAATTCCACTCTAGAAGCTGTTTTTGCTGGAGTTCCAGTGCTACTTCTCCTATATTTTGGGATCAAATTCCAGACAGAAAAATAATTGTGGAAGACTGGGAGATAGGGTGGAGAGTGAAGAGAGAGCTTGGAAGTGAAAATTTGGTGACACGAGAAGAAATTGCAAAGCTTGTGAAAAGTTTTATGGATGCAGAGAACAGTGAGGTGAAAGAAATAAGGAAGAGAGCTAAAGAACTTCAAGAGACTTGCAGTGCAGCAATTGCAAAGGGTGGATCATCTGACACCAACCTTGATTCTTTCATCAGGGACATTTCACAAGGCCAGGCCAAGTGAGCAGATTGATTATGAATTAAGTAGTGTTATTGAATAATGATTGCTAACTGATTTAGGGTCTGCGACGATGCTTTTTCGGAAATGATTGTGAATTTGGAACTCTTCTTTACGAAATCTGCATTATAATATCGAAGTCTTTAAGCAGAATACGTTGATTAGACATTTAGGCTCTGTGGATACCAATTTAGCCCCCATCATTTGCAAAATGACAAAGGCAATATAATCACAATTTACGTTAATTCCGTGACCACTTGTATTTACGTAATCCAAATCTCTTCGCTCTCGGTATATAAATCCAGAGCATAAATAAATATGTATGTTGGTGAGATGTTAGTTTCTTGGTGCATAAATCCAACAAGACAAGGACAAGAACATGCAACAACTTTGCTGTAGTAACGCAATAGCTTCGTTAAAAGACATCTGCGAGTGGTTCGTGTATTTTTATTTGAATAGAGCATAGATCCAAAGGCTGGGAGCATTAACATGTCACGCTTCCTGAATTATGCGGGCAACACACAGATAAAACAGAAATGTCAAAATCAAATCAAGTGGTGATATTGTCATCTTCTAAATCTCTTTTAACTGCACATCATGTGCGAGTCCTTGTCTTGCTAGCCTTTGATTGCTTCCGTTCTACTACAAATTATGGACAGAGAACACCTTCCGTTCAAATCATTCTAGATATACAGATGGACTCTAACATGGACGCCGTTGACCAGCGATCAACAACCAACTGCCATGTGTTAGCAGTGCCCTATCCTGGCAGAGGCCATGTCAACCCCATGATGAATCTCTGCAAGTTACTATCTTCAAAGAAACATGATATTCTCTTCACTTTTGTTGTTACTGAAGAGTGGCTTGGATTCATTGGCTCTGATACTAAACCCAGCAACATTAGATTTGCCTCGATACCAAATGTCATCCCTTCTGAACTAGTCCGAGGAGCTGATTTTCCTGGATTCTATGAGGCTGTGATGACAAAGATGGAAGGTCCATTTGAACGGCTACTTGATCAGCTTGACCCGCCAGTGACTACTATCATAGCCGATGCTGAGTTACTATGGGCAATCACCATTGCAAACAAGAGAAATATTCCAGTGGCCACTCTTTGCACTTTGTCAGCAACCGTATTTTCAATATTGTATCATTTTGCTCACATAAAAGACCTGCAAAAGCTAGCCAATTTGTTAGGTACTGTTAGTGTGATTTCTTAACATAAATTGCTTCTCTCTTGTCTCTTCCCATGCTGATTTTTCCCTCATCGGACTAAAATGAAGGACATCTATATATTCTTGCTTGCATTCAAAATTGATATTTTATTCCTTTTGAGACTTGACGAATAGAAATCACTGATGGAAATTGGTGTATGTTTGCCTATATTTAGATGATGGAGAAGAGATTGTGGACAGCATTCAAGGAATTTCTTCAAAGCATGTATTAGACCTTCGAACAATCTTCAATGGAGGCGAGGTACGAGTTATGCAGCTTACTTTGGAAAGCATTTCATGGGTGCCAAGAGCACAATATCTTCTAATCAACTCCGTCTACGAGCTTGAATCCCAAGCCCTCGACGCACTAAAAGCAAAACTACATTTACCAATCTATCCAGTTGGTCCTTCCATACCTTACTTTGAACTTAAGGACAACTATTGTGTCACCGCAGGTTCTGATAGCACCAACTATTTCCAATGGCTGGATTCCCAACCTACAGGCTCTGTTTTGTATGTATCATTAGGAAGTTTCTTTTCAATTTCCAGCAAGCAAATGGATGAAATTGCTTCTGGGTTGAGAAATAGTGGTGTTAGATATTTGTGGGTGGCTCGTGGAGAAGCTTTACGGCTAAAAGAGAGTTGTGGTGAAAAGGGGATAGTGGTCCCATGGTGTGACCAGTTGCAGGTCTTGTGTCATTCTTCTGTAGGGGGATTTTGGACACATTGTGGGTGGAATTCGAGTCTTGAAGCTGTTTTTGCAGGGATTCCAATGCTTGCTCTCCCTTTATTTTTCGATCAGGCTCCCAATAGTAAGCAGATTGTTGAAAACTGGAGAATTGGGTGGCAAATGAAGAAAGATGAGGGGACTAAATTTTTGGTTAAAGGAGAGGAAATTACAGCGCTTGTGCAAAGGTTTGTGGATACGGAGAACAGTGAGGGGAAGGATATGAGAAGAAGAGCGAAAATGCTTCAGCAACTGTGCGGGCAAGCAATAGCAAAAGACGGATCTTCTGATAAAAACCTTGATTCTTTTATCAGAGATATTTCATAAAATTCCTGATGCTTGCAACTTGTAGATATTTCAGAAGCCTGTTTAAGCAGCTTAATGTAATTGAAGTCTACTAGATTTCATGATTTGAAGCTTGTATCAATTGGCTTTTCATGGAGTTCACAAGTATCTGAAACATTATTCATTTAGATGTAAACTGCAAATCCATCAGAGAGCTGTCGACCGTTTTGACAATTTCTTTGACTGGGCAGGTGATCATTCTTAGATTGAATAGCATCAACATTTCTTTCTTTCTTTATTTGGTATAGATCAGCATTTCTTTTAATCAACAGGATTGGAGCAAGTAAAATCCTAGAAAAAAGAAATAGAAAGAATGGAAGATGAATCTAAGATCATATTTGCATTCCTGAAAGATGATACGTTGTTATATTTTATGGATCCAGATGCAGAAATTTAATGGGATTCGCTTTATGCTATGCTTCCTTCGTGTGAGGTTTAGAGAGCGGACATGAACGTGTGGACTGCATTCCAGGAGTTCCTTCCTTCATTACTGGGAGCAACCCATACAAAAATGAGTCAGACAGTGGCGATTTTCTCATTGAGCAACCCATACATCATTTTCCAGTGCCCAAATGGATGAAATTGCTGGCGGTTTGCATGATAATGGTGTTCGATACTTGTGGGTTGCTCGAGGAGACACTTCTAGGTTGAAAGAGGTTTGTTGATGAAAGCCCATTTCGCTATTGCGGACTCTGTTATCATCCATGTTTTTTAATTAGGGCCCAGATAAAGTTCAAGCCCACACCAATGACAATGGCCTGTCACAGTCCCCTTTCTTTTGGCATCGCAGGACCACTCGCGTTGAAAGAGACCAAACATAACAGTAGGGTTAGAAATTAAAGTGATTACGGTTTTTCAAAAATATATATATTAAAATAATATTTTTTATTTTTTAAAAATTTATTTTTGATATCAGTATTTCAAAATAAAATAAAAAAATAAAAAAATAATTTAAATAAAAAAACAAATTTTAAATTTAAAAAAAACATAGTTTTACTTTTAACCGTGTTAGATACTTAATCTTAAATAAAAAAAATTCCTGCAAAATATCAGTAATTTGGAGATATCAACAGCTAATTTCTTTTCCTTTTTTAAAAAGAAATCTGAAAATATTAATAGTTTTGTATTTATTTTTTGGTTTTAATAATCAAAGTATTCTCCGACCGATAGTAAACCGTTTATATTTATGATATATTTTAAACCGTGAATGATATAAATTAATTGATATGTGAACGAAAATAATTAACATTAACACCGTGCAAACTAGACCTCGATAGCACATTAACGCCAAATTGCTGGGAAAACAGAAAAAATTTAATTGGGCGTAACTATATTTCTGTTTAGATCTAGCTAGGTTCAGATTTTTTTTAATTTTTTTCCTATCCTAATTAATTCACAACCATTCCTTACGAGAGGGGGGGTATTACACTACAAGGTCGATGTTGATATACCAAATGCTAATGTTCAAACAATGAGTATAACAAACAAAACGATGCCGTGTCAACAAAAAAAAATTGAATGGTGCAAGATAGAGTAATTTTATGGTGTTCATGGGTCATTATAATTATTGAACTTGAATCGAGTCTTGAAAATAGAAAAACAAATATATGTTTGGAGTTTTAAATCTTATATGATTTATTTTTAAACAATACATGTGAAATGTGAATGTAAACTAAAAAAATATATATGAAATTTAGTATATTTATTTTGTATAAAAAAATTAAAAAACAATTAATATAAATTTATACTAAGACTTTGTTCAGCTTAGCATAAAAAAGTTAAGAACCAATGTTTTCGAGTCAACTCGATTGTTTTTTTTTTTTGTCAAGTATCAAGGCTTTGTTTGACTGGTTACTTTTCTGTTGAGGAATTTTTACTCTAATGAGTTGTTTGACAAACATATTCTTAGATCTATTTTGACAGTATCTTTTGAATAAAAATGATTTTTTACCGAACAAACCCCAATTAAATTCAAAACATTTTAAAAAAATTCAAGGAAAAATTTAAAAAATCTTATGGTTACTTCACATGTTTTTTAAGCAATTTAATATCGAGGTTATGGACTTATACAATAAAATGCTAACCTAATATTAAAATACCTGCTTTTCATCAAAATGTCAAAATTTTCCAAAAATTCTAAAAATTCTCTCATTTCAAAAATATACAAAAAATAAAAATAAAAAGTAATGATTTAGCATTTTTTTTATATACACAAAAATTCAAAAATTATTTTTGCAAGCATTTTTTAAACTTAATAACCAATTTATTAAATCCACGAGAATTTAACCAATATTTAAAGACTTTAATGTTTTTTTTTTTTTAGAATTAATGGTCAACATTTCAATATAAATATTGTATCTACAAGTAGACTGATATTTAAATACTAAGAATTTATTAGAAAATTCTCATAATTTTTTTCATATATTCACCGATTTAATTGAGAGTATTTTTTACCGTTATATGTGAGTTGTGAAAAACTCTTTTGCCTTATAAAGTAGGTGAACCCTGTTAGGATACTTATATGATTTTTTTCTCACAAGAGTTTAGTTAAATATACGAGCTTGTAATAAATTTAAAATATTAGATTTATTCATTAGCATTAATTTTTATTTAAAGTCATGGACAAACTATTGGTTAAGAACTCATCAATATTTTAAAGCTATATAAAGATTATATAATTCAGCTTATCTCAAATAAAATATATTAAATAAAATACATTAAAAGTATTAATACATTTTCTAATTATAACTAATCTCTTACCCTAAGTTTTCATATAAGATTAGTTCACTTGAATGTTCTATTGACCTGAACTATACAACTAAATAGCGAGTCTTAGATCCTCCTATCCCACGACACCGTATGTGCACATGCAACAAATAAAATATCACTATAAATAAAATATTATTGATTACCCTGACCACTATAAAATTTTCAATGGAAGATTTCCTGAGCTGAAATGCATCGTGGCACTCCAGAAAACAACAAAAGACATTAATAAATAGGTCCCATAAAAGTTGGAAAAGCCAAAGCCCTAAAATAAGAAATTTAAAATAATTAGTAATGAAAACGAACAGAGAGAAGGACCGCCGGAAGTATTCGGCATTATTGAACAGTTACTTTTTATAATTTTTATTTATAAATATATTAAAATAATATTTTTTTACTTTTAAAATTTATATTTAATATTAATACATCAATACAATTAAAAAATATATATAAAAAAATCAAAATGTTTTAAACGGAGGCCAGGCGTGAAACAGACAGGCACATAGTTTGATTGGTGGATATTATAAAAATCAATCACTATATGCCAGATGCAGACCATACTATGGTATGAACAGTAGCTCAATCATAGATTATGGGATTTACAAGAGAAATGCCCAGAAACTCTAGATAAAATTACTTGATAGATTTTTAATTTTTTTTATTAACATGGTGTCGTACCAGTTATTTTTTTTTAGAAAACTCTCTTCACAAATCGACCCTGCAACCAAAAAATATATAGCATAAGCTATAATCCAAACTAGAATAAAATATGTGAAAAATAATCAAATCGGCAATCGGGTCTGTATATCTAGAAATTCTTCAAGATATCTTCTTTTCTTCTTGAAGAAGAGAACAAACCTTGAGTCTGGGCCTTTTATCAGCATTGAGTTTGCGAACTTGATATCTTATCTTCTTAGAGAACAGTCTAGTCTGGCGCTTCTCTTTGTATCTAAGCACACTCGCTTCCCTTCTTGTCCTATCTTCTTCCATCACCGGCACCTCTCCCTTCTGAATATTATTTTCCACGTTAATTTTACAGCTAAATCACACACCAGTCAAATTAACATATGCTAATTAAGTACCGAAAAGAAGAAGAAAATCAACTTTGAATGCTCATCTGAGAAAATGAAAGCTAAACTCGAAACATAAAATGCAGTCCCTAAGCTTAAAATCATAGCACTTGAATTAATATATACATGTGTAGATGATAGGTTTTCTATTTTCAAGATCCAATTCAGCAAGAAAAGGGAGAGTGAAATGACAAAGGTGAAGAAAAGTAAGTTTGTTGAGTACTAACATAATAGCAAGTGCTTTCCATGGAAAGAGAGTAATCATCGGCCAAAAGTGACCCACGATCAGACCATGCATCCAAGACCTCTTGATAATTCAAGTTCAAGTTCAAAGACACTCTCTTCTCATCTCCATCCCAGAATCCAAGACTCTCTTCCTTTATAACCTTACCACTACTATAATGGCTGTCTTCAAACTCAAAGAAACTGCTTCTGCTATCATCAAACCTAAACATTTCTGATCCTTCTTCATCTTCAACAGTTGGATACTCCTCCGAGTCCATAAAATCCCAATCAAGTAGACCATACATGTTATCACTTGACAACCTTTCATCATCTTCAATTCCCAAAATCCCTTCCAAATATTCATCCATAACATCAATATCTCCATTAATTGGCATATGCTTCTTTTTTGTTTTAATCCATAACATTAATATAGTGATTGATACATATGTATCTTAGAATTATCTGAGTTTTTTAATGAATCAAAAAATTAAAAAAAAATAAAACTTCGATGTTTGGATTAAAAAAAAAAGATAGAAATTTAAAAATGAACTTTTTATTTAAATAAAAATTAGTTTCTGATTTAGTATATTATGACTTTTGATATTTTTATTAAAATAAAAAAAAATATTTACAAAAATCATATGAAATGAATATCTATTTGTCATGTATAATACTTTTCAAAAATACTTTTTAATTCAAAATATATTAAAAATAATTTTTTTAGATTTTTATTTTATTTTTAATATGGACATATTAAAATAATTAAAAATATTTTAAAAATATTAATTTAATATTTTTAAGTGGAAAAAAAAACAGATTGAACGTATTATCAAGGACATGATTGGTTTGTTTGACGTACTACCTTCTCCGTCTTAGATACTAAGGTAATTGATGTCTTTAATGATGGCCGGGTCCTGCAATAATTTGATTTAGTTGTTATAAATTTGCAACTTGATGGGT
>Ga0307517_10013903_pt1 | contig 10879 bp, 6 predicted proteins | sample 23_EM_MG_FD_194515 | JGI IMG/M metagenome (GOLD analysis project Ga0307517, IMG submission 194515) | Populus trichocarpa ectomycorrhiza microbial communities from riparian zone in the Pacific Northwest, United States - 23_EM | ecosystem: Host-associated > Plants > Roots > Unclassified | place...
GGTTATTCTGTGTTGTGAGATAAAATAATATTTAATAACTAGTTACTGTGTTATACTTATATATGTTTAAAATAATTAAATGATATTTGATTAAATTTTATTGTTGTGCTTTTATATAAAAAATGATAAATATGAACGGCCGCGTGTTAAAAATATTTTATTTATATTAAATTACTTATAACACTTACAACTTACAACTTACATGACATGTGTTTATATTTTTTTACGGGAGTAATTCTTAAATTCAAAAAATTAAATATGATGGTAATATATATAGATACATCATTTCAATAAAAGCAATGTGTGTGTGTGTATAAAATAGAATTTTGTAAAACAATAATATCTTTATATATTATCAAAAAATTGACAAATAAAGAATTATAGTGGGAAAAGAAAAAATAAAACAAAAAAGAAAATAGATATCATGACATCTTATTTTTACTGACAATATTACCGATAAAATAACCTATTGGTAATATCCGTTCATAAATTCTTCGGTAATATTTAAGTTATGACCTGATGAGTGACTTCCTCTTCCCTCCCTTATTTCTTATCCATTTTTCTTTGAAAAAAAAAAAACAACAACAAACCTTCTATTTTTATCATAAATCAAATTTTTATCACCATAAATCTGATCACCCTAACACTCAGTTTGCTAGCATTGTTATTCTAATTCAATTTTTTTTTGTTTCACCTCGTTTTACTATTCATGAATAATACAATTTACATGGTACTATTCATTGCTATTTATAAATATTACTTTTTTCTCATATATTTTCTAGATATTTTTATAATTATTTTCTAGATATTTTTGAAACTATATATTCTTTGATTTTGAAAGAGAGGAGGAGAAATCCAGATATCCAGAGAGGATTCATTTGAACATTTGAACATACTATACAAAGAAAACTATCAACGAAACAGAGAAAACACACTGCGGTAGAAAGAAGAGTAGAAGGACTGAGTATACCAATCAAGTTCCTGCATTGTGAATGTCTGAATCAAGTGTAGAAGGAGAGATTGAGGATGCAAATTCAAACTCAGTCTCAAGGCGTGGACACGGAAAGGAGAAGCATAGGACTGATAAGGCTCAAACCGGCACTGGAGGTTCTCAAGGTACACTGATCCATACCCTTGGAGCATCAAACAGAAAGGAAATGAGAAATTTCCTTGTGTTGTTGAACTTTTTTGTTCCATGTCTAAATTAACAATCTTGAAAGTTTGTTACCTTTCTCGCTTCCACATATCAAGAGCTTCATGTTTATGAGTTTTCTTGTTTTAAATATTTCCCTGTGGACGACTTTGATTCTGAATAAACGAGGCGGCCTGGAACGAAATGTAGTTTCTATCTTGTATCAAGAAGAAGAAAAGTAACTGAGAGAGCCAAAAAATTGGCTCTTGAGCATGAGTCTACTGAACCTTTTATCACCCTGATCATGAAACCTACCAATCTGTATAAGTGTGCGGTTTGTACTTTTTGGATCGTTTTGATGTGCTGATGTCAAAAATGATTTTTAAAAAATAAAAAAACATCATTGTCATGCATTTCGGCACGAAAAGCTATTTAAAAAGCACCTGCAACCACACTGCCAAACACGCTCTTGCATTTTAATCTTCTTTCAAGCATGAATATAATATACTTTCACTCTCACAAGTTTGATATTAAAGTCGATTTTGATAATACCATGTCAGACTTAAGACGCTTGGGTCTAGCATGCTTGTCTGACCTAAGCTCCTTGGGTCAGGCAAGGATTGAGTCTGATATGGCTCTCAGACCTTATACTGACAGACCCAAGATATGGGGTCTGGCATAGTTGCTATCATAGTTATCAAACTTGACCCGACTCGGCGGGTCATCCCGGGACCCGGGGTCTTGACTAGGTTTGTTTCATTCAAAATTCGGGCTTGCAATTGATCTGGAGAAAACTAGTTAACCTGCCAGGTCAACCCAGAACTCAAGTGACCCAACAAAACTAGGTAGAGACTCTCTTTTTTTCAAATGTATTTTTTCCCTAGCCAGAGACCCCTTATTTTTTTTTTAATTTTTCAGTTGATTACTAACTTACTTCAAAGTTCACTATATAAATACTAGAAGAATGTTTTATTTTTTCAATGTGGGATTTGAAGCTTTTTAGTATATATACTCTATGTTCACACAAAAAAATTATATTTTTTCAATATGAGATAAAAAACGTTTTGAAATAATTTTTTAAACTTAATTATTTATAACATGTATAGCCTATATCCACATGAATTGTTTCTTAATTTTTTCATATGAAATATTAAAAACTCAAATTTTTTTATTTATTTTTCCGGGTTAACATGAGTCAACCCGTGTAGCTCGGGACCTGAACTCTTGGCCGAGTCAACCCCGGACCGAGTTTGATAACTATGGTTGCCATGAAAATATAACTTTAAAGAATACAATTGAAAAGAAATAAAGCGACATGACTGGTTAAAAAACTAAAAGCTGAAAAAATGGACAAAACTTCCTCTTTTTTATTCTGTTAAGATAGCCTCTTTTAAATAATATTGATTTTTTTGTTATGTATTTAATTTTCAGAGTAGTTTTTCTAGTTCATCTATGATTTTGTTTTTATCTTTTATATAGATAAATTATTTTTTTTAAAATAAAAAATGTTTATTTTTAGATTATATATGTGTAGCCTTACATATTATTCTTTTTTTTTTTTTATTCAATCAATTTAATGTTTTATTTTTCAAGATTTAATATCTTGATCTCCAATTGTCTTTCGGTTTTTCAAATTTCATTTTTAGATGTCAGTAATGATTTTTATTTATTTATTAATGCACATAATTCTTAGTTTATTTGATTACATGTACGCATAAACTTTTTAATTTATTATATTTTTTAAACTATCAAGATACATTGAAAAAATCTATATAGATAACTTTTTATGAAAAATAAAAATATCTGCCGCGGGTCAAATACTAGTGGTTTTTGTATGTTGTCTAATTGTTTACAAATTAAATTGGTTGACGTTTAGCAATAACTATCATTAAGCCAAGGTTGTAGCAAATGATTGAATCAAACTTGGCTGAATTTTTGCTAGTTGCCAAACCACCTATTTCATGAGAACGTATCAGATATCAGATGTTTTCATTGATATGAGACATCTTACATTTTCCGTGTATAATTTTTTTTACAAATATATTTTCCAGTGACTGTTAACTAGTTCACAAAACAAGCTAAGAGGCTTAAACATTCTTTATGAGTAACAATGGCAGATTCATTCCGATCATTTCTATACAAGTGTGAGATGCAGAGAGGACCTATCTAGCTGCCTCCAAGTCATCTCCGCCCGCTAGGATGCTAGAGTTCTTTGCTTCCTGCTCAATAGCCTTCACAACTTCACAGAAGCGACGCCTTGATGTTGGCAGCCTTGACAGCGTCAAACAGAAACCTTGCAATCTGATTTGCAATATATAAATCAGTTTTCAGGTAAAAAGAAAGAAATAGACAGGCACAAAGTACACAAGCAAGGAAAATACAAATAAGAGAACTTTGTAGTTTAACTAACATATTATAGTAATTCAAATTGGAGAATAATCAATGGAAGGCGATATTTAAAGGTCAGTTTCTGGTTGCATAAACAAAGCATAGCCACTGCAACACATTATGGGCTGCTTTGGAAATGAATATTATTGAACTAAATGATTCAGAATGAAAGTGTTAGCAATACCTTCTACTAATACCCTCCAACTGAGCTCTTTTGATCTCGTCAGATGGGGGAGTGCCACCATTCAGCCAAGTTTTTATTCTATTTTCATCGCCACCATACAGGCAGTGTTTGTAAAAGTACAGCTCCTCAGATTCATCTAATTTTAGACTGCTGATTTGCTCCTTCATGATGCACATTGGCTCATAGAGCCAATCAAAAATTCGTCCTTCTGGTCTATTCAATCTTGTTATCTCAACTTTGTCACCTGGAACATGTAGGATGAATATTATTTCATGTCAAGTCAGGTCATGCAATCACCAATTCGTTTTCATTAAGTTAGCAATCAATAGACCAAAATCTCCAGTACAGACAATGAGGTTTGCGTTTGAAAATTTATTTGCAAACTTGAAGATATTAGTTAATATTTTGGGGACTTGTATGTGACATTGAAGAGATAAACTAAGTGCCACAAACCCATTTAAGAAAGAAAACACAAATATTTGATTTGAATTCTACAATAATGACCACAAATGGATAATTTCCATCACACTGTACTGGTCTAAATAAAGTGGCCTTGAATCAAATTACTGCTGCAATTTGGTAAAAAGCTTAGCTTGCGTATTAAGTGGCAAGAGTAAAGTGATTCTTACGCAGGATTAAACCATAGGAGCCATGCTTGAAAGAGCGGAGGAAGCATTCAAGAAATGCATATGCAGGAATTCCATTGTCGATGATCTTTGATTTTGAGTCTGCCCAGGCATCCAGATCTGGCATTCCAATGGCTCCCATTCTGAGAAGCTCTTTCCCTATATCTTCAAATGTTTTGAAGAAACTATCCCATATCTGGTTTGCATATCGTAGACAGAATTAATCAATATACAGAAGAAACAAAAACATTTTTGAAGTGGCAGTTTAAAAAACTAAAGATAATAAAGGTGCAGGGTGCTTGAATTTGATGGGAAGAAAAAGAGTGTCATTTTACAAATTTATGTGATTCTTATGGTCTGAAAGCAATAAAAGAGAACTGTAGAAGACAGAAACGAGAATAATAATGTTAGACAACAATGAGTACTAATGTCCAACTTCAGTAACATTAACAAATTTTACGAACACACTTCTGAAGCAAAGTGTGCATTAACTGAAATTCCCGACATAAAACTAGTTTTCTGTCAAGGGAATCCTATTATAACAATGACATTCAATTTCCTCCCCTTCCCTCTCTTTGGTGGGACTAAACAAAGATTTCTGAAAACAATGCCTGATGGTGAAGTTTGTAATAACTAGGCCATGTACACATTTCATACTTACCATTGCGGCCTTCAGTGAGGTGGCTTTATCTGTAGTAGTCGTTACTAATTGTTCACCAACATAAGCAGCTTCAAACCGTTCATGCAGTCCCTTCACAGGAAGCAGTGAAGAACTGGAAGTAGCCCCTTTTCGATATCTGGGCCTGGTTGCCGCACCAACAGAAGTTATCATACAGATCATTTAAGGACTACACAATCTAGAAGAATAATATTCAGGAACATATATAGGCATTACTAGAGTTACATACCTGGGGAAGCAGGAGCCTTCTTGCAAGTAAAGTAAATCATTGGTGTACTCATCAAATATAGAGGCAGAGGCAATAACATAAAGCAACCCTCTCTTAGTAGAATTCTCCTGATTTAAAAACCAAAGAGAACTCTCATAACCAAAATAACCATAATAATCCCACATGAAAACAGGGAAGAGTCTGCTAAAGCTCTAAAAGAACAAGAATGGTAGCATATTTAATATGGTAATCAAATTTTACCTGATATGCAACAACTGCAGCAAAACAGCCAAAACCAAGACTTGATATGATGCCTGCTGCAATCGCCAGCAGAACCATAATAGGCCATAACAGAATCCAAAGTGAGGCAAAGGGAACACATACAGTCTCCAAAAATGGGCCTTCCCTTCCTATAAGATCTTGTATTAGCCGGTGCCAACCTTTCAACAGCATTAAAGGTGCTTTTAACAGAACTATCATGGTGATGACATGAACATCAACCACAATTCCTAGAATTGCTGCCAGTATGCATCCAGGTATCTGAGCAACCCTATTAGAAAACCAGGGAATTATAAAAATTTCATTAGACATGTAAATGAAAAGTCCATGCAAATGTGCTTTGAACCCCAGACATGTCAAAATCACAAGTTAGAAAACATGGATGTACAGCATACATGGTTAACTGTCTCATCTTTCATTAGAGGCAGATGAAGAGACCGATATGCTTCGTTTACAAGTTTTCAAGAATGTAATAATGACCATGCAATTGAATCAAATATTCGAAGGAGAAATAGTTTGAAACCCAACAATAAAACAGTTCTAACATTAGCAGAATCAAATTGCATGAAATAAGAAGATCAATACTTGAGTTCAATAGGCTCCTCCCCCTTCGACGCCAGCAGCTCATCCATAACAGAGAAGTACGAGTGGAAGGAAAAGTCAACAAAATCACGGACAACTGTGCATGCTCCCCGAACACAGGACCAAGTGCCATCCTTGAAAAGTCATTCCAAAAACAGCATTATCTCTTGGCTAGACACAAATAAATCATGTTTTTCATGGTGTATCAAAGGAGGAGAGCTATAGAAATCTTACAGTAAAGCATCTAATCAACTTCATACAAATTGAACCTTCCTTGCTGATAGCCCGAAATGTCTCCATGACAGGCCAAATGAAACCATACATAGCACCCATAATCGCACTCCCAACAACTCCAACAACAGTCCACAAAGCTACTGGTAGTGGAACTAGTAAAATCAATAGGCATTTCATATATGGGCCAAACCTCTTTGATCTGTTTCAATTTCAAAGGAACGGTAAGAAAGAAAGGGAAAGAACTGGCCTCATGTTAGCATGAAACTCCGAAATATTGAACTGACCCATAAACAGGTATACTCTTCAGACTCCCATACAAACAGTAAACTAAAAAGAAGTGGAAAACTTACTTTATTATGCAGTACATGCTCCATATAAGGTGAAGGGGCCATAAACCAATGACTATACCAGTATCACCAAATGCAATTACCAGAAAAACAAAGGGACTGAAAATAGCACCTGCAAAATACTTTAATGATTAATAACAAAGGATTAACAATGATTCAGATATAATGACGAAGACAGAGAAAAGGAATAAATGGATACCTTTGATGCATCCAAGAAAAAATAGAAACAAAAAAATTGGAAAGAAGATGATAAAGTATAAAAGATAGTTCAAGAATCCTTTAGGAACATTCATTTTTCTTTGAAAGAGCTATTTTCTTGGGATTAGTTATCACCTAGGCACTTCTTTTAATTGCTGCTAATTATAGGCAAATGAATATTTAAGGACCAAAAATATGGATCTTGTGTAAAATTGGTGATGATGTTCTAAAATTTAGTATTTATTATTTGATATTAATATAATGTTTAATTACATGTTTATGTTAATATTCTTTTCTTTTAAGCTTAAGCAGTAAATGGTTGGTAGTAAAAAGCTCAATACTTGCAAAATAATTTTTTTTTTAGGATTTAGTGACTCTAAAATGATAAAATCAGTTATTTTTTTAGTAAAGGATTGTAATAAATAAGATAATTAGCTTTAAATTCCAAGAATAAGAATATTTATTCTTGATTTTGTATGATAAATTCTCCGATAATTAAAATATAAATGCTTGGATAGAAGAGAGAAATTGTAAACTATTTACCTGAGTGATTTAGGAAGCGTGTATAGCACCAAACTTTGTTAGGTTGCTTAAATGGAGAGGTTGACGTGCCATTTCCTTTCGATAACATTAATGAGAGATAAATATCTTTTACATAACATTAATGAAAGATAAATATATATTACCAATATTAATGTTAACCGAAATGTGATAAGCGTTTTAGAAGACTTGCATACATTTAGGGGTGCATGGAGATGATTATTCTTGACTTTTAACATTTCATATTAAGATCCATAAGAATAAAAAAAAACACAGCCTCATGACCCAAAATAGGACTCATAACGATTGTTAGTTCTATACCTATTTGGATTTGGAGCGATGCATTTAGGTTCAACACGTAGCTTAACTCAAGGATGTTGGTTCTAACCACTTGCCAAACTCATATGCACATGGGCTCAACACGTAATTGAACTCGGGGATGTTGAGTCTCACCACTCGCCATACCCATATGTGTATAGGCTCAATGTGTAGCTGAACCTACGGGTACTGGGTCTAGTAGCTCGCTATACTCACATGTACTTTAGCTCAGCGCGTAGCTAAACCCAAGGGTGATGGGTTTGGCAGCTCGCCAGACCCATATGAACTTGAGCTCAGTGTGTAGCTAAACATAAAGGTGATGGGTTTGGCAACTCACCAGACCCATATGCACTTGAGCTCAGCACATAACTTAACATAGAGGTGATGGCCCTACTGGGTCTAGCAGCTCACCAAACCTATATTTACTTGGGTTCAACGCATAGCTGAACCTAAAGGTGTTGAGTCTGGTAGCTCGTTGGACTCATATTTACTTGGGTCCAGCGTGTAGCTGAACCTAAAGGTGCTAGGTTTGACAACTAGTTAGACCTATATGTACTTAGGCTCAGCATGTAGCTAAACCTAAGGATATTAAGTCTGAATATTCACTCAACCCATATGTACTTGGACTTAACTCGTAGCTGAACCTAATGATGTTGGATCTTAAAGCAAGTCAGACCCATTTCATACAGGCTTGGAATTTTTTCAAGTCCAGATATGTTATGTTATCACCTTGCATTTGACTTTTATAAACATGGATTTAAGCTAAAACTAAAATTTTAAAATACATGTCTCTTGAAAAACAAAATGGCAATGTCCATTTAATACAATAATTGAGTCTTGGAAATCTATGATGACTTGAAAGGTTATTCATTCAATGATGGAGATGAAATGTTGTTTCTTTTATAACTCTAATTGTTCTTGCTTCCATTTTTTTTTTAACTTTCACTTTATATAACCTCTATAAAAAGAGTTTTGTTAAAGAATCTCTGAGCAAGACTTGCTCTATTTTGAGAAGAAACTATTATTTTAGGTACTTATCACCCTTAAATTTTTTATTTCTTTCTTCTTATTAGAAAACTAGATCCTAAAAGAGTTAGTTTTGACCCTAGGAATATGGATGTTACTTTCTTCGGTGGTGAGTTTAGATTTCAACCAGAAACAAGATGAAACAGTAGGGGACAAGAGTCCACTAAATTGGACCCTAAAACCATAAGGGGTGGAAATCCAGCGTCCACTTTTGGAAGGGAGGAAGACAATTCTAAACATCAAAAAAGTCCTTCCCCTACTACATTTAGGGAACCTCGGGGGAGATAAAGGACACTTCAAGCCCTTGAGAATGATATTCCTAGTACTTTGAGCATAGAGGAAACAACTTTTACCAATGGTCGACAACCTGAATAGTACATGGTTCAATTATCTTTTAGGGATGAAAGGACCAGCCAAACAACCTTGGCCTTCGCTTAGGGACACTTTGAGATCATAACCCCCATATGCATGTATGAGTTGGGGTATACCTTCCCTCTTCAAGGATTTATGAGTGAAGTGTTTAGGTACTATAGATTAGGTCTATGACAATTGCATCCCAATGGATGAGTGAGCCTATACTTAGAAAAAACTCTAAGAAGTCGAGGGGGACCCAATAAGGACGAGCCTATACTTAGAAAATCTTTTAAGAGACTGAGAAGAACTCATGAAGGGTGGAGCCTATACAAAAAATTTCTAAGTGGATGAGGGGAACTCATAAAAATTCTCTAAGTGGCTGAGGGAAACCCATGGAGGGTGGAACCCGTACTTAGAAAATTTTTAAGTGGCTAGGAAGAATCCAAGAAGAGTAATGCTATTGCACTCGAAAGATCTCATACCCATCCCTTGAAGAGTGGTTGGTAAAGTGTGGGAGACTTATGACCTAGCAAGAGTGGGAGGGAGGATATACTTACAGTGGGTAATGTTACCTTTTATGTATTATCAAAGCCCCCAAGTCCAGATGACACATTTAATGTATACAAGTCGCCATAAAAATTGTTTGTAAGTGTAGCCTTGAGATATCATCATGGGCATACCCTTGAGGTATCGTTATGGACATAGTCGTAGAGCGTAGCCATGAACATAGTCGTAGACATATCCATAAGCATTACCATGGGTGTAGCCTTGTATAGACGCTGGTGTGACTGTGGGAGTGATCTCTAGCGTAGCTTAGGTATAATTGTTGGCTTAGTCGCTGGGATGTTGTTAGCGTAGCCATAGACATAGCCATTGGCATAATTACCATTGTGTTGAGGTTTTGTTAGTCATGAAAAGAGCTTTTTGGAAATAGGAAATGAATTGACTTTTTGCTCAGTTCTTACTGACAGTGCCAATGATGATGATCCAAAAAGTCTAAGTAACTTAGAAACAAAGCTTATGTTGGATAATAAGCTAATCTTGGTTCTAGCAACTTGATGTATTCTTCTAGCCAAGGTGACTGATAGTTGAAACCTAGTGTCTAGAAAACCAAGGTGTCTGATACATGTAAAAGGTTCTCTTTAGTAGATGTAGAGACTGTCAAATTTTTAAGTAAGTATTTTTTTTATAGAGAGAGAACATTTAATGATATTTTAGAGAGATAAACTTTGGAAATATATAGGCCAAATATGTTAAAAATAAAGATATTATGAACCTAAAGTTTGAAGGATTCATGGGGTATTTATAGCCTATGAGTTTTGTTTTTTTGTAAAGAGGAGGGGTTGTAATATAATTTTACCCTGATAGTATTAATGATGAATAAATATCATTTACACAAACCTTAATACGATATAAATATATATAAATATAGTAAGTCATTTATAAATTTTTTATATACCTAATAAATATAAAAAAAGTAGGGTTTAAAAGGTACATAAACCTGCTGGATTTTTTTTTATAGGCTGACCATTGATGGTTAGCCTAGCTAGTTTTTTAAACTAATTAAATCTGGATTTATCACTTAGCATAGCAATTAATTCTGGTCAACGAGGCCATTCTATCCTATATTTTCTTATCAGCCAAAAAGAAGCATAATAGCTAAAGCAGAAGTAAAATACCTTACTCTATCTAACTTGATTAGTAAAGTCCAATACTATAGAACAAAAATCTGAATCATCTACTGTGGAAAAGACAAGCTGGAAGGACGATAGACTTTGTGCTAT
>Ga0307517_10013905_pt1 | contig 10876 bp, 2 predicted proteins | sample 23_EM_MG_FD_194515 | JGI IMG/M metagenome (GOLD analysis project Ga0307517, IMG submission 194515) | Populus trichocarpa ectomycorrhiza microbial communities from riparian zone in the Pacific Northwest, United States - 23_EM | ecosystem: Host-associated > Plants > Roots > Unclassified | place...
GAATCAGCTTGCGTGCACATCGACTAAAATACTGAAAGCATATGAAAAACATTATGGTGTGTCAAAGGACACTTTAGACAACAACAATTTTTTTTTTGTTCCTAGGATTGTTTATGCTTTGGACCTTTAACTTGTTTTTCTTTTTATTTGATTCTTTGATGTTGCTTTGATTTATTTAGGTAATTTATTTTCCATGCGGGTGTAGTGGATCTCAAATTGTCAAGAAAATGTTTTATTGCTCATTTAACTCTTGATTTTACAAAATAAAATTCAATCTCTTTGATTTAGAATAATTAGAGCTTCATGGATTGGATTTTATGGTTAACAAAATGCTCAATCCTTTTTTGTTTTGCCAAATTTAGGGATTGATTTGTATGGTCAATGGAAAAGTTTATGTCCCTCTTTTTTTTCGATCCCTCGCTTTTATTTTTTCAACTTGACCCTTTTTCACTGGCTTTGTTAGGGACTTGATATTTTGTGTTGGTTGCCTTGATACAGGGATCTTGCAATATTGAAGGAAATTTCTAGTGCTCGGTTTTGAAAATAAAATAAAATTTGATTAATTTAAAATAATTAAATGTTAAAGGACCAAAATTGAAATCGAGGCAAGTATGACGATTGGGGTAAACGAGCTGGGAAAATAGGTTAGCACGTGCAACGCACATGATAGCACGTGAGAGGCATCCACGATCTTCAAACAGTGCATGCAACATTTTTCAAAAACACAACAATGACTTTCACAAAGACATTTGAAGCCTTATGCCTTGGTCTTCATGGTGGTACCACAAGTGACAGTGGAGGCACCATCGTTTAACTATAATATACTTTTTTCTTTCTTTCCTTCTTCATTTCTCTCTCGTCTCCTCGGGAATCGTGTTGACTTACCAAAATATAAATATGTCCTTCATTTGATTTTTGTATCACATTCGATCCTCATTCTCTTTATTACAATTTATTTCATTTTGAATTCTTTTTTTATTGAATTTTTTTCATTTTTCCCCCTTAGCATCTAGTTTAATTTAATTTTTATATCAGATTTAGTTTTCACTTTTTTTATTGCTATTTATTTATTTATTATCCCTTTCTTAATAGATTTTTAATTTCAAATTTGATTCTCAATCTTTTTATAACTATTTATTTTTTTAATCCTTTTTTTGATTAATTGTGTTTTCTCAATTCTATCGCTTGGTATTTAATTGATTGGGGATTTTGGTTTATGATTTTTTCAGATTGCATTCTACGAGGTTAGTTCTTGTTTCATGACCCAAGTTATTGGCTTTGAAGATTAGCTTGAGTTGACTTTAGTCTTTTTTCTATGTTTTTTTTTTTGAATGATATTTCTCTCAATTTCATCCCTCAACATAGGGTTGGTTAGAGATTGAGCCTTGTGATTTCTTTTTATTTTCCTTTTTAGAGGGTTATCCTAATCTTATGTCCTGAGTCGTGGGCTTAATAGGTTGATTTGGGTTTACTTGGTTTTTTTTTGTTGTTTTTTTACATTGAATTTTTTTTTCAGTTTCACTTTTTAATATTGGGGCGTCTAAGATTTGAGTTTCGTTGTTTTATTTAATTCACTTTTTATGATATTATATTTGTCTCATGATTAAGTCGTGTATTTGACAGGTTAACTCGGGTCATTTTATTTGTTTTTTTTATTTTATAATTCAACATTTGCTATGAATTAAGCTTTGATTTTTTTTTTTTATAGGATTATCACGTTTCATCTGATTTTTGCCTTGTTATCAAATATTAGAATGATATCTTTTTATATTACTAGCAAGTATTCATTTTTTAAATTGATTATTGTATTTTTTTAGTTTGATTATATGTTATCGTTGTTATATTTATTAAGCGAAATTAAATAATGACACGAGTATCAAGTTTTTTTTTTTAAAAATGTTAACTTGTCTTAACATTTTTTTTTCTATTGAAAAAAACTTGTGCTGACACGCGGTATATTGGGGGGACCATTCTAGTTGTATCAGTTATTCAATGGTAGATATTAATCCTCAGCATTGGATCACTCTACCGAAGGGTTATTGCACGCCACGTTTGTCTGAAAATGGCATATCTTGAACAGTGCCTCTGTGATACGTGGAGATAAAACATAATGTTTGCAAGAACTTCCAAGCCGAAGATTAGGCAAATTTTGCAATTTTGCAGCAAAAACAGTGTCTTTAGTGGCCACATCCTGGGCCAACAAAGGACAGTAAGAAGCTGACTACTCACTGACTTTGACTTCTCCTGTTATATCACTCGCCCCCATCTGATTGCGGTCCTAATCCTCGAAACCGATTTTTACTCGAACTTTTTGTCAATTATTGACTGCCACGTCAGACATTGACCATGCACGCGTAACCAGTCCTTTTCTTTATAATGTCCAAATTGGCCTTCGTTCTAGCCTTATCTTGGCAGTGATCATGTCTCCTTGTTTGGGGACCCTTTGGACAATGCCAGTGTTAATGCTCACCGTCCAATCAGAACGCGCTCTTGTAGCTGTGTCTTACACGTTCCAATAATGGACTGGACTGGACTGTCATAGTCTCAGACTCATAGCTCTGCATGGAACCACAGGCCTGTCTCTATAGTGCATCGTCGAGAATCTTCAACTTTTTTTTTCTTTTTTAAACAATTGCTGTGTTTTTGCTTGAGATGAACTTTTTTTTTTTCGTGGATTTTTATACAATTGTTCATATTCAAATCAATACGTCCAGGAAAAATGTATCTTTTAAAACACATCGTTCTGTTACATATAATATATACATCAATGGAAAATTGTAACAAAAATTTTATGAATTAATTGAGAAATTAAAAAATATTTTATATTCAAAACATGTTTGATATTATAGTAATAATTGCTTTTTAAAATATTTTTTTATTAAAAATAAATCTAAATAGTGTATATTTTTTTAAAAAATATATTTTTAATATTAATACATAAAAAAATAAAAAATTATAAAATAAATTCAAAATATTTAAAAACTTGCTGCTAACCGTTTTTCCAAATAAGCTCTCAATTAATAAAAATTACAGGTTTTAAAATCTAATAAATATATATGTTATGAGCTAATTTGTTTTTGAATACTGAGATTAGATTTATTTTTAGTGAATTTTTTATCTGAACTGTTTGTATCTAAACTAACACGAGGTTAAATAAATACACTTCATTATTTGATCCACCACCTCATATATCGCAGGGATTATTTCTGAAAATGAGAGGGTATTTTACTATTTTGGCTGTCTGAAAGTTTGGTATATGAACTCTAGCTGGGAGCTAGGAACATTCCATTACTGGACGGCAAGCTAGAAAATTGTACCAGAAACCTTCTGATTGTCCAATATCAATGCTTGAAAGGGCTAAGTATTGTCAATAAATTCTTGATTATCAATTGCTAGACGAGGTTCTGGTGAAAGGTGATGCTTTGTGTTGCAGAAGCACCACTTGCGTGATACATCCAATCGCCTGAGCTTTCTCAACATCAAATGCTTGACATCCATTCTTGACTGTCTTCTTGATTGAACAGCTTTTGAAGATTTATAGGAATGGCTAAACACAAGACAGTGAGAATTTATACTGTCAACGACCCTTACCCCACCTGTCATTTCAACATCTTCATGCTCTAGCTATCAAATGTTTTCACGGAATTAAGGTGCCCGCCGCCGAACAATTTTCTTCGCCCGGCGACAACAGGCTCCCCTTTTGTTATCTTTTGTATTTTTGTATTTGTAATACTGAAAAGCCTCAGGGGTATTTTCTAACCTTGACCAGCATGCTTAAAATAAAACACCGCGGCGTATGTAAGACCTACGGTGGCAAGTCAGATGCAAGATAAAGCCAAAAATAATCCAGGTCTGCTTTTGCCTAATTATGTGGTGGACCATGCCCTATATTATTATGGCAACCTCTTATTTCAGGGGATGAATCATCGGTTTTTTCTGTACAGCCACTCTTGTTTTAGCACGATAATCATTTCATTGTTGTGTAAAACCATGCATCTTTTTCTTATCTTAATTTCAGTAACTGGCAACCAAAAATATTTCTTGAATCATTGCTAGTTTCGTTTGAACTGTGGAACGGTTTGCTCCTGGAGCGTGAAGATATTTTCCAAATTTACGCCCAGCAAATTCGAGACACGTTGCATATATTTCACAATGTAGTAAAATTGTAATTTATCCCATGTTTTCGTTCGTCGTTTGGAAAAGAGAGAGATTTAATTTTTTTTTGACATGAATTCAGAATTAAAAAATGTTTGGTGTGACTTTCGTCAATTGATTTAATTTTTTTTTAATTTCTATTTCAAGAAATCATAAAAACAATCTTATTATAAATAACTTTATAACTCTATTATAAAATATTATAAAATTAAATAAAAAATATATGATTATAAACAACCTTTTAACTCCAATAAAATATTATTGTAAAATTAAATCAAAATTTTTATTTAATAAAAAAAATACAATTTCTAACTTCTAATTAGCAAAAAAAAATAAAAAACTAAAAGATAAACCACCGTACAAAGCACTATTTATTATAATAATATTTTTTTTTCAATCAAAACTTTTTTTATCCTCTAATATTAGATTTATTTTATATTGGTTATCCTATTTTTATAACATGGATTGCAGTTTGGTAGATTAACCCGATTGACTTATTTTTTTAATTAACTTTTTTTTTTAATTTTATCTATTAATATTGGGTTAAATCAATGCTTTTTTTTATAAAAAAATATCTTTTAATATTAGATTTGTTTTTTATTGGGTTATCCCAATTCATGAAACAAGTCACATGTTTAACGAGTTAACTCGGTTGATTTATGTTTTTTTTTTTCTTCATTATTTTTTATTATCAATTTCATCCTTTAATATTGAGTTTATTAAGAATTATACTTCATGATTTATTTATTTTGCTTTCTACTAGGTTATTACAGTTTCATGACCTATGAATAGTGATTAGTGAGTTAACTCGAGCTGATTCGGGTCGTTTTGTGTCATTTAAAAAACAATTATTTTTTTTTCAATTTTATTATTTAGCATTGGGTTGGTTGAGGATTGAGCTTTATTTTTTTATATTTGTTTTTTACATAGATATCTTGGTTTCATGATCGGGGTTGCATGTTTTGACATTTTAACTTCGGTTAAATTGGGTCATATTTTTTAATTTTATTTTAAAGAGGTTATTTCGGTCTTATGACTCGAGTCACATGTTGTTCAACATTGGATTTGCTTTTTATTAGGTTGTCCCTGTCTTATGACCCGAGTCGTGTGTTTGGTGGGTTAACCCAACTGACTCAATTTTTTTTAATTGATTTTTTTTATAATTTCATCATTTAATATTATATTTGATTGGAAATTAAGTTTCATGATTTGTTTTGGTTTATTTTTTATCAAATTATCCCAACCTTATGATCAAAGAATAATGCTTAATGAGCTAATTCAAGTTGACTTGATTTATTTTTGTGTAAATTTTCAATTAAAAATTTTATAAATTTCATCATTCAACATTAAATCAGATAAGATCGATTGAGAATTGAGTTTCATAACTTATTTTGATTTGCTCTTTATGAGGTTATTATAATCTTATGGTTAGAGTCACATATCGATATGTTAATTTAGGTTAAATCAGGTTGTTGTTTTTTATGTGGTTATTTCAGTTTTATTATTTGTATAATGTATTTAACAAATTTACTCAGAATTTTTTTATTATATATTTTTAATTAATTTATTTTTTAATATTAAATTAATTAAAAATTAAATTTTATAATTTATTTCAATGTTTTTTTCATAAAATTATTTTGGTTTTATGATCTGACTTAACTCAAAATTTAGAGGACATCTTTTCTCGTTTATTTCAAGGATTAAATCTTTTATCACAAAAAGAGTAATGTTGAGTGAAATAACAATAATAATAATAAAAATTTAACACGCGCTAAACACGGGAGTGAGAAATAAAACGAAACTGGAGAATCCAAACCCGATCCTGCAAAACAAAAACGGTTCGAGAGTGAGAGAGAGGAGGAGCGTCCCCACTTCCTTTGAAAAGAAGTGTAGCTTAAAGCAGAAACACAGTGGATCCCACACCAAACACTCACTGGTCCCCACAACCTCTCCTCTCCTCTCTCCCTCAACAATTAAGAAAAAAAAAAAAAGGGAGAGAGAAAAGAAAAGGGAAAAAAGAAAAGCAAACACCAGGACTGTACTGCTCTGCTGCCCATTCATACAAAGCAACGAAAGAAAAGCAAAAGCAAATACTACTCCCTGCAACCATCAACGAAAGCTTTTGTTGCAGCTGCTGCTGCAGCAGCAGAGCCAACCTACAGCAACATTCCAGAGAGAGCGAGCGAGTAAAATTTGGAGAGATTTAAAGAGAGGAATTAAGGAGGAGCTTCGGTTTTGTTGATCAATCAGAAACCTGCAATTTTTTTTAATCTCATTTCTAAGCTTCTAGAAAGAGAGAAACAAGAAGAAGAAAGAGTTTCAGCTGTCTGTCTGTCTCTCAACAGGATTTCGCGGTACAAGATTCTTATTCTTTCTTTGCTTTTTTTTTTTTTTTAAAAAAACGGTGCGTTTTATTTATCCATTTTGTTTCTTTCTGTTTGTTCTCTCTGTTTCTGTTTAAATGTTGTTAGGGGTTTATTCCTTTTGCTTTGTTAAATTTCTTTTTGGGATTTCGAGATGTCTCACTGCTTCAGAATTTTGGATTCTATTGCTGCGTGGAATTGAAGGATTTTCAGGTAAGGAGTGTTGTGACGTTGCTGCTCCTGGTGGTAATGGGAATAATCGCAAAGCAAGTTCACCGAATTTCCCATTTTTTTATTCTAGTTGATTGTGAATGAAGTTGTAGATTTTCCGTTTCTTATTTTTATTATCGAGTTTTTAGTTGCTTGATCTAGTCCGATTTTGCGATTTTCTCTTGGTTTTTTGTTCAGCTGCTTGTACAAAACGGTTAGTGATTGTGTATCTATTTTGGTTTATGACGTTTTTGGCCAGAAAATTCAGTTATGCATGAATGTATTGTTCAAATATCTAACATTTAGGAAATCAAATGAATGGAAGAGATTTAGTGACCCCGAATTGAAGATTAGCTACTAGATTGGGTAGCGGGTGAAGAATTACTATGAGAAGAAAATTTTGATTGATGATATCTGTATTTTTACATTTTTTTTTAATTATTACTATGCTTAAGTGCCTAATGGACTCTTTGATCTCCATTTGCAGGTCTATTGGCTGAAGGATCCTTCCATGTAATATTACGTTGTACGGAATATGGAAAGGATTGCAGAATCAAAGGCTCTTCCTGCTAAATTGCCTGTTGCGAGTCAGGTATCGTCAAGGGCATATGTAGTGTCAGGGAGAGAAGTGAGCCAGGCACCAAAGCTGCAGACAGGTCTGGTAAGAGATGTTGCGGGTCGATTTAATGCACATCAATCTCAAATTACGGACTTTCCTGTGCCTGTTAGACCGTGGAAAGGAAAGGACTCTGCAGCTATAGAAGACGACTTAATGCTTGATGTTGTTGTGACTTCTAAGGGCAGTGGTGATTCCTTTGATGAAGGTGAACCGAGTTCTTTCTCTGGGGCTAGTCATCCACCTGAACCTATTGACACAGATCTAATAATGAAAACGGTGTATGTACCAATCAGTCAAAAGAAAGCTGAGCCTGGATGCCTTGTGAAGAGCATGTCTGTGAAGGGGCCTTTTCTAGAAGATCTTTCAATCAGGGTTTCGCCCAAAAAACCAAGCCCAGTGATTCTTTCTCCAGCAGAAAGTTTGATTGAAGAACCTAATGACTTACTTGTATTGCCTTCTCCATTTACTGTTCCTCGTAGATCACAAAATACAGAAAACTCTCTCCTTCCACCTGATTCAGAAGAGAAGGAATGTGTGTGGGATGCCTCTTTGCCTCCAAGTGGTAATGTGAGTCCACATAGTAGCATTGACAGTACTGGTGTTGTCACAGCTATGAGCATTGTCAATAGCTGTGCCAGTACATATCGGAGTGATGTTATTACAAGTGATGGCATGCTTACTATAGATAGAAACTGTGAGAGTACAAAAGGGAGTGTTAGTGTTAGAGGGGATTCGCTTGAAAGTGCAAAGACTAGTGTTAGTAGAGCAAGTGACAGTAGTGGTCTTAGTGATGACAGTAATTGGAGCAATATTACTGGCAGTGCAAATAAGCCTCATAAAGGAAATGATCCCAGGTGGAATGCTATTCTTGCCATTCGAGCACGAGATGGAATTTTGGGAATGAGTCACTTTAGATTATTCAAACGCCTTGGGTGTGGTGACATTGGCAGCGTATATCTCTCAGAGCTGAGTGGAACTAGGTGTTTTTTTGCAATGAAAGTAATGGACAAGGCATCCCTTGCAAGCAGGAAAAAGTTGACAAGAGCTCAGACAGAAAGGGAGATTTTGCAGTTGTTGGATCATCCATTTCTGCCTACTTTATATACTCATTTTGAGACGGACAGATTCTCATGTTTGGTTATGGAATATTGTCCAGGGGGTGATCTTCACACTCTGAGGCAACGACAACCTGGAAAACATTTTTCCGAGCATGCTGCCAGGTATTTTTTAGTCTAGCAGCATTCTCGCCATTGTCTGTTATGAATAAAGCATGGTGTCTTAAGTTTTTTTTCCTTGATGTTGTTTTCTGATATGCCTTCGTTTAGCAGCATGTGATTAAAAATTAGGTTAGTAGTCGTGTGCTACTATCTATTTCTCTTTTGTTGAAGGTACATAGTTTTCAACTCTATAATAGTTTAACACTAAATGGTACCTGCATGTTATAGTTATTATAATAAACTAATTGATTGGTCAGAGCCCTTTCCTTGTTACTGAGGTCACTTCAACACCAACAACAATAATTCTCCTTGCTATGCCAAGTCAACACGTAATGACTATAGTAAATTGCGAAGATGGAAACATAGTGTCATAGTATTTTAGTGGACAATTCATTATCTTTCCTCATGGAAGTATAAAATTAAATTTCCATGTACAAGTTGCTGTGTCTTTCAAGGTATCAGGGGTGAAAACCCAGTGAATATTAAACAAATGTTGGAAGTGGTAAGCATAGAAGAGATTTTTAAGCTTGTAGAAAATTGGATTAAATTCTAAAATGCTAAACTCAGCAGACTCATGTAGCTTCCATACTAGTTATTTTCAAAATACTAAATGCAATTGTCATCCATTGATTGATGCAGTCATATTTTAGCCCATCTACTGGTGCAGGGATGGGAAATGTACGAGTTTCACCTCCTTATATTGTTAAATATCAATTTCCAATTCCCGGCCCTGTTGAAGTTTAACATGCAAGTTCCTCCCCCATGGGACGGAAGCATCACCAAACTCCTCTTTCACAATCTAAACTACTCTCCAGCCCGAGAGTGTTTTGGTTGTCTTCTACCTGACATGATCTTGAGAATGTTGCCTCATTTATATGCTAAAGTGCTCTAGTCACTAGTGTAAGATCTCACACACAATAAGTGATGCTAGTTCACAAGAGTACCTATTCTGGATGCTTCTAAAACCAAAATATGGCTTATTTCAATATTCCAATTCCAATTCCAATGAAACGACTGACACCTATCTCTACCTCATTGTAGTCCCTATGTGTACTAAACATTCTTGCACTGGAATTTGGAAACTTGATGGAGCACATGAAGCTTCCTTCATAGACTGTTACCTATGGACTACAATGTTCAAATAATGTCCCAAACTAATAGAGCCTGATGTTAGGTTTTTGGTAACTTGGAAACAACAATAACACCTAATTAAATGAAATGTGGGGATTCCGCTGTAGTCAGATGGATTTCCTGCCATGACATTTGAGGAACAAAATAGTTTGTCCCTACAAATGCTATTTGTGCCGCAAAATGTCCTTTCCTTCTCTCCAGCTCTCCCTTCTTTGATACAATCTCCGTCTTCTTTTTGCCAGAATCAGTAATTTTTAGCAGAGCAGCTATATAATAATTGCTTTCTTCAAATGCGCAGATTTTATGCGGCAGAGGTTTTATTGGCACTTGAATATCTTCACATGCTTGGAGTAGTCTACAGAGACTTGAAACCTGAAAATGTCCTAGTCCGTGATGATGGCCACATAATGCTTTCAGATTTTGACCTTTCCCTTAGATGTGCTGTTTCACCCACCCTGATAAGAACGTCATTTGATTCTGACCCTTCAAAACGAGCTGCTGGCGGTGCATTTTGTGTTCAGCCTGCCTGTATTGAGCCCTCGTCAGTTTGCATCCAACCTGCATGTTTTTTGCCTCGCATCTTCGCTCAGAAAAATAAGAAAAAGACCCGAAAATCTCGCCATGACCTTGGGTTGCCAGCTTGTGCACTTCCAGAGCTGGTGGCAGAACCAACAGCTGCTCGGTCCATGTCCTTTGTGGGAACCCATGAATACCTGGCCCCTGAAATTATCAAGGGAGAAGGCCATGGCAGTGCAGTTGATTGGTGGACATTTGGCATTTTCTTGCATGAGCTATTATATGGTAAAACGCCATTCAAAGGCTCAGGAAACCGAGCTACCTTGTTCAATGTGGTGGGGCAGCAGCTTAGATTCCCAGATTCACCAGCTACTGCTTATGCTAGCCAAGATTTGATCCGAGGCTTGCTGGTGAAGGAACCTCAGCACAGGCTAGGGGTGAAGAGGGGTGCGACTGAGATCAAGCAGCATCCTTTCTTTGAAAGTGTGAATTGGGCTCTAATTAGGTGTAGCACACCACCTGAAGTGCCAAGGCCAGTGGAGACCGAGCCCTCGCCAGGCAAGTTTGGTGCAGTTGACAAAATTGGGGTCGGCATTGTAGGCAGCAGCAGTAAAAGGATGGCAGGGACAGACATGAAGTCTGGGGGTAAATATCTAGACTTCGAG
>Ga0307517_10013906_pt1 | contig 10875 bp, 11 predicted proteins | sample 23_EM_MG_FD_194515 | JGI IMG/M metagenome (GOLD analysis project Ga0307517, IMG submission 194515) | Populus trichocarpa ectomycorrhiza microbial communities from riparian zone in the Pacific Northwest, United States - 23_EM | ecosystem: Host-associated > Plants > Roots > Unclassified | place...
TATCAAATTATTTTCAAAAGCTTGTTTTTGTTTTTTTTTTTTAGTTTAACGTGGGTGTCCAGGCCAGCTTGCGCGCACCTCGACTAATCCCACGGGCCCTGAAGTTAACGATCATGTAAGCCTTCAGTGGCCATCATATGAGCAACCACAAGGCTCGAACCTGAGACCACAGAGAGAGCAAATCTCTTGGTCCTGGCCACCACCTAGATGGTTTGTTTTTGTTTTCTTTTGATTGCATTCATGTCGTTTCATTGCCAACGACATCCTTCTGTCTGTCTGCCTTCCTTGGAAAACTAACAAGAGTTGTGTTATTATACAGACAAGGAAGAAAGAATTGAAAAATTATAATAACATGGTTTTATGAGATATATAAGAAAAAAAAGATTGACCACCCTAAATTTATAGTTTGAAAATCCCACTATTACGAGGGCATGATCAATTATTTCAAATCAAAACTGAGTATTTTTCTCAAGTTAAGTTATATTATTATCGGCAGACCAATCTAGATTTGACTAAAAACAGAGTTTAGGTTACAAAGTCATTGGGTTAACCTACGGCTCATAAAATCAACCCAAATCTATAATTTTTTTTCTACAACATACTTGTAACTAAAAAAATCTTTGATATTAACCTATTTAAGTCTACACCAAGATTAGTTGGATAAATCAAATCACGAGTCAATCCGGTTAAATCAGTATTAAAATCAGTTCAACTTGAAGCCTATCCTAGATTAGAATTGCAGATTCTTTTAATCAACCGAACAAACCAAGCCAGCTTTAATAACAATGGCTTATAAAAATTCAGACCACTGGTGTTAACCCTTGAACAGTAGTAAGATGCTCAAACCTTTTACTAGAGGGCTCATTGAATGACATTATGATGTAGAACCAGTGGCAGCTGGAATAACAGATGGCAGAAAGGAGAACTAAACTGCAACAAAACCAGCAACTAACAGCAAAATGCACAGACAACCCCGAAGAGGCAAATCAGGAGCTGCAACTGGCTTTCTCCAATCTAGTTTAGGACTTTATTTATGCTTTAATATTAGAATTTATCTACCTTCAGGACTCTAGTATTCTTTTCCTATTTCAGTTCTTTTTTGTTTTTGAAACAACCTAGTCCTCGTTGAACTAGGATGTGTAGCCTATATAAAGGCTGTTTATTTTCATTGTAAGGCACTTTGAAATTTGGATAATAAACTTTCTCTTAGAGAATCCTATTCTCTGGCTCGTGGACTCGAGCGATCCTTGTGTTCGTGGATTCGAACAACTATTGTTTGTCAAAGCAGACGGTGCCCTGCTTCTTCAAAGCTTTCCGCTACGCCACACTAAGAACACAAGCGAGGGCCGATAGTAATGAACCTTGTTGGAAAGCATCCGAGCCCTGTTTTTTTCTTTGTTTTCTCAGGCGGGCCTTCAATGCTCAATTTCTCAAAAAACAAATCAAGAAATCAATTTTAAAGAGTAGCAACGGCATTTGTTTTGCAGCGAACTCTCAAAATTTTATATTCCTCTAATGGCATCATCTACGACGAGTCACTTACTCCAATCTCAAGTCTTTCTATGAACTCAATGTGATTTCAGGTTTGTTCCCATCCAGATAGAGATGCTTTCTAAGAGTAAGAAATATAATATAAACCTTTGGAGATGCGAGAATCATCCCTCGCCTTTTACATTCAACATCATCGTAACTTATTTTTTTTGGCTGGAAGATTGATGCATGTCAGTACATGCAGTGAAAATATTCAGGAGCAAAGAACTGAAACTGAGCTTGATTGCACAATCAATAGCAGGTGATGATGCTTACTCTGTTGGTTGACATGATAGTTGATATTGGAAGAGAAGAAAATATGTCAATTTCAGAAATAATTCGTTTAAGACCTGTTTTTGTTGGATCATTTTTCAAAAACAAATACCAATGTTGAGAGGTAATAAAATTGGCTGAGATAATCTAAATCAAATAGAATCTTTACAGTGAAAATAGTGGACGTAAGTAGTTTTTAATTCATCCAGAACTGTGTGGTGCTTTTTTTCATTACACAAATGCATACAGACTGCAATACATCTTTGTAGCCATTCTTTAAGTAAAAGAAGCAATATGCTACAAATACCTTCTCAAAAACTTGAAACTTTACTTTTCTTCATTTATGGAAAAGCAAAGACTGGTCTGCAAGCTACCCCTACTTCTGTCTTGTTTTCTATCTGCATGATCACATAAAAAATTTGTCACTCTTTTATAGACCTGATACGGTGAGCTAGAACCAAAAGGTACTGGACAACAGCAACAGCTCTGACAATCATGGGTAAGGCCAAATTCTCGTGGATTTTTTTTTCTTGTGGAAATTTGTACACAATAGCATGCGGCACATACATACGCATGGAGATAATATTTAGAAACCTACCTTTGCTTTGACCTGGTGGATCTTCTAGATGATGCAGAAATATCACCACTCTCACCCTTCACTTTGCTTTCCGTAGCTCTAGATTTGGAGGCCACTGTAAAAGATAGCAGATTATAGCAACAGTAGAAAACAGTTGACTGTAGTTACAAAAGAGTCAGAGAACTTGAATGACCTTTTGACTGCACTTCAGTGCCATCTGACTCCATGCCTGTCACCTCACTTGAAGTACCTGAATATTCACCTGACCTGTTGACCTCAGAATCCGATGATTGAACCATTTCTTCCATGGATGGATCATCGATTTCACCATCTGCTTCATTGGTTACCAAGCGTAGGCAGAAAGTATCATTTATAAGCACAGATCTTGCAAACAGGAACACAATTCTTAAAAGGCTAGTTGAACCGAACATTCTTTGCTTAAAGGCCTATACCATATCCACAAACAATGCAGTGCGTCAAGGTAATATGGCCCTAAAAGGCTACACCTTCACTAAGGTTCCATCAATTATTTAACCCTTTGGAACGAATGAAGCCTATTCAAGATGGAACTAAATTTTAGAAAACAAAATGCGTTACATTGAAAAGATGAGATGTATTTGACATTAGTAGGAACCAAGGTACTGAAAGAGAAATTAAAATCAGTAAATAGTTCACCACATTTGCGTTCCACACTAAAAACCAAGATATTGATAACCGAAAAAGAAAACAGAGAAATCCTGAAAAAGACATCCGAGTCAACAAGTTGTATCTTGAACAGGCACACAATAAGCAAGAGTACGATGCCTGGCAATATATCCTAGCACAATCCAAGGCTTAAGTACATCTAATCACCTAAAGGGAGGAAGATTTGATCAGACCTATAAAGCATGCTGTGGAAAGGCTGAATCTACAAAATATCCTATTGATACTTCTTACCTTTTAGGGTTGTATTCATCAGTAGAAAAGGATATCAAGAGTGTCATCTGACATGTACATTGTTTTAACTAGGTAATTCAAAAGCTTCCAAAAGATAGCGATGAATGTCTTAGGAAAATCTGGAAGCACGGGGAAAGTTCCAAGACATTAAACATTGAAACAAGCACCCCCTTCCAAAAAAAATAAAATATATATATATATATATATATTACTGTACCAACCTTCAATAACATCTGATCCTTCACTCACTTCTCCTTCATTTCTAGCCACCGCACAACCTTCCATGCCACCGATTTTCTGCTGATGAATTTGGGCATTTCTTGCTGTCACTTCCTGTTCTTTCTTTTCCATGTGGAACTTAGTAAGCTTCTCCTCAAATTCCTCAATGCATAATTTAAGTTCTGGTTTTGCAAACTTCTTAGCCTGTTTGCACATAATGAAAATGGAAAGCATACCATTAAATCATTACAAATGATGGGATGGAAGAGGAACAGGATTACAGAAATCCAATACCTTAATGATTATGCTTTTAAAATTGTCCATGACAGAATCCTCAGACAGGACATGTTCAAACGTCTTAAATGAATCAATGAGTTTTTTCATTCCCTTTTCAGTAAATGCCAGCTGGGAGAGGCAATACGAGATGTATTCCCACTGCCTAGTATCTGCAGCAATAGAGCAGTCCACACAGAAAGGAAAAAATCATCTTTGAAGAACTATATATATATATTAACAAGGATGGGAGAAAATCATGTGCTACACGTAAAAACAAAAGGAACATCTTCATCCATGCATGTTTTTCTTTTTTTTCCTCTGTTTTGTCCTAAAAGCAGGCAGTGTAAGATTAGAGACCAACTAGTCCAGGAAAAGCCTGCATGCACTTGTAAATAATAGTTAAAAATGAAAAAGCAATGAGCATCTCCATCCATGCACAAGGAAATGAGAGTACATTTACAATCTCATGCTTATAAAGGAGATATGGTTTCATGCATCTACGTGAGTGATGGTTTTTAGAACAAATTTTAACAATAATTGAAATAGCTGAATTTGCAAGTATGGTGTAGCACATGCACCATATAAAAGTCATAAATCACTTAATCATTAAAATCAATGCTGTCAAACAAGTTTGAATAAGATCATATTTTCTCAGCCAGTAAGTTCGTACTCGGTGTACTATTGCATAACACAGCAGACTTGTATGATCTGACACCATACGATCACATCAGCTTGGTAAACACTATGTACAGAAGCATAATGAACAAAGACATACCTATCACTCCACTGAACCTGTTGCAAAGCTTTTCAACAAGAGACTCCATTTGTTTGTCCTGGGGAGAATCAGGGAAGTATAATGTTCAAGTCATTGTTAAGGGCAGATACTTGCTAAATCAACTCAGTTGAGCAGTCTATACCTTTTTAATGGACCCAATTAAAAACTGCATGATGTTGCAGAAAGTCTCCCTTTTCAGCTCCTGGTTGGATAATTTGCCAAGTATATCTGGAAGTAAGTTATATATAGGATTGCTTCCTGCATTATAGTTACGAAAACAATTCAGCATCCATTTTCCAAGAGAAATGACCAATTCACTTAGCATGGCATTACTAGTTAAGTATCAATATTTACCTTTCTTTGACAGCTCATGAAAGAAAAGTTTAGCGAGATTTGAAATCCTCTCCTGTTCATCTTCTAATCTTATAGCCATCTCATTTATATAACCTTTAACCTGATAAGCAAATGCCCAGAATCAGATATTGTATCATTAAAATAGCAGAGAAAGAACGGTGAAAGAGATTAGCAGGTTCTCTGACCTTCATCATATCATTTAATATGAGATGTGAAAGCACCAGCACAGCATTTTTCCTAACAGAAACCGAAGGATCTCGTAAGCGAGCATACATGTTTTCAGTCCATGGTTCTAACAGATTAGGAAACCGAACTGCCAAATCTCCAAGAGCAATAGTGCAGTTTGAACGAACAGTTTCTGATGGTGCACTTTCCACAACTGTGAAGAGAAGCTGGAGATTTGCATCACTGAGAACACATTCACCCCGAAGTTAGGCATAAGCTTTTCATGAGCGTGAGTGAGAGAAAGAGGACGGGGGAGGTCTCACCAAAAATCTGGATCAATAATCATAAATCGACAAAGAGCAAGCATTCCAGATGCCTGTAGTTCAGGATACTGAAAAACATAAAGTCCTGTTAGTTTCACTGAAAAATTGGAGGATATTCAATCATTCATGGAAAACAAAAGATGATGATTGCATCATGTCATACGCAAATCTCTTAAAGAAGAAAGCAAACGCGAAGGCTTTGTAAAGCCAGAAAAGCTAATAGAATCACCTTTTGCATCAAACTAAAATTTCTACAAAGCTTCGACAGGAAAGGTGCACAAAGCCCTATCAAATATTTCTCTTTGGAACCACCAGCAACAATCTCTTTCTCTGCTCTCTCAGAGAGTGTATCCAGAATTGCATCTTCAGAGGCAGAAACACCTAGCTCCGCATTGATGTTATCCTGCAACAAATAGTCAAAGAGATATTCCAAATTAAAAGCTGGAGTTTGTTGTACATGACAATGATGTATAGTACGAAATTTTCAACCTACCTTTGGTGTATCATCTTGTTTTATACCATTATTATGACCATTCTGTCCATCAGCTCCCAATTTATCCCTCTTCAGCTTCTGTTTTTGGATCTTCCGAACACAGGTTTCTATGTATAGTAACTGATTCATGGCAACATGACTTGTGACAAATAAATATCTACTAATTTTTGCTACTTGAACTGTTGTAAGAATATCAGCGCTGCCACTTTCAATATCATTCTGCAAGTCATCTCCTCCACTACAAATGAAAACAGAACTAAGAGACTTCTTTACAAGGTCAGCAGCTAGGGTTTCCGGAGTGGGATGAATTGTATATATGACACCTATTGCTTTATCAGCAGCAGCGTACCATGTGTTTTCTGGAAGCCAAGAGCCACTAATCAAGTTCTCTAAGAAACCAAACACACGGCTACCATTACTAGCCAACAGCTTTTTCTTGTCCTCTTCTGACAATCTCTGAATGGCAATGCATGCTGTCCTGGCAAGCAAAGGGTCCACTTTAGCCCAACGGCCAAAGCCAATATCAATAATATCTTGCAAGTGTGAGCCAAGAACTCCAGGGGACGCTTTTGCAGCCATGCAAAGCACTGATAAAGCTCCACGACTTTGCTCTGGGGTTGTACCACTAATGTTAAAGCAAAAGAAATCCCATAATGCTGATATCTGCAAAAACAAATGCTTTATGAGAGATCTAAATGTGGCATGAACAGATGAATATTAAGTAAAAGAATATAAAGTAACACCTTTCAACTTTGAATTAATTACTAACAGCAACTAAAACCTCCAAAATCATATGATAAGAGGGACTCACTGTGCTTGTGGAGATATCACCTTTGGAAACCAGTGCATTGACAATAAATTCCAGAGCCGCAAGATCTCCTATATTTGAATCTATGGCAAGATCCAAAAGATTCTTAGCAGTATCTAATGGATTTTTCCGGACATAAATTGTAATGAAGGCATTCTCCACAGCTTCATAGATGGATTTATCCTGAGAGAATACCTGCAGAATCCAGCATTGATGACAGCATTAATTTCAACAGTTTAAAATATAAGTACAGAGTAGACAACCTTAAAATTAAGAATACATCATCTTTGCTTCCTAACTTGCAGTGTCACTATTTCCCAGGCATGACCAAAATTAAAAACCTACCAATGGCAACATCTTACGGAGGCAAGCCTCGGCACCATCAATTTGGAACTGTTTGCACCTCATCAGCAACAAAATAGTGTTCTCAACATCTGTGGCTGAAGATGAAGCCATCAACTGGACAAGCGTAGGCATTGTGGCAGATACGCACTTAGAAAATATCAAGCCAGCCTCCAGAGATGCAACCAAAGCCCTGGTTTGCTCCAAATTCCCAATATCTGGCACTGAGCTATCCTTCTGAGGAATCCCTTCTTCCAGATTAGGCACACTGTCAGTTAAACTCTCCTGCTGTTCCTTAACTGGTTCTTCCATATTCACATCATCCACCTCACCTCCATCATAGGTCTCATTATCAGATTGCAATCCATCTAAAACACTTTCTGCACTTTTGTCTGGTTCAAGTTCATTCAACTTCTTATTGTATTGTTCTAATGTTGCTTGAAATGAAGCTATTCGAAGCTGGGGGCCAAAAGGGTTATGCTGCAGCATCATGATAAGCAAATTTAATGCAGCTTTTCTAACTATTGCAGATTTATCCTCCAATCTCCCAGCAGCAACTGCAGCAACCTCATTCCACAGACCAATTGAAACAGAATGCTCTTCACATAGTTCAGCCCAAACTTGAAGAACCCGACTCCTGGTATAAGCAGAAACATCTCGGCAGCGCTCAAGCAAGATTTCCAACATGGCTTGCTTTGTGCGGAGACGAACAGATTTAGAACTGACATCACCCTCAACATCCTTAAATGCCTTTGCCACCAACTTCCCCAGAACAGCAACAAGAGCATTCCTTATCTTATAAGATTCTCCTCCAAAATGTGGGACCAAGACCCCAATGTTAGTTGAAATCAACTTTGGTAGCCGATCAGCAAGCTCTACAAGAAAACGCCCAACATTTTCAGCCCCAACAGTGTCTTTCACATAAGCTTTTGGATTAGTCCTCCCAACCTCTCTGATCAAAGAACTGGCAAGGGTGCCATCAGCATACTTCTTCTCAGCCCCAGCAACCGCATCAGCCATGTGGGTAACAACATAGTCATATTTGTGAACTAGGTGCATGATTGAAGCACATGACTGTGCTGTATAGTGGTATTTCGTAGCACAAGCCCCAATTATTCGGCAAAGAGCATCTTTTGTCTCAGAGTCCTTTATAAGTGTTGCATTCTCAAACAAACCAAATGCATTTCTGTAAAACCCCAAATCAAAAAATTTCAAACACTGCACCAAAACATAATTATGGCAAGTCAAAGCAGAACAACATTACTAAGTAAGCTTACTTTGTAATAAAAGAAAGATAATTTTCATCAGGGTCTGTCGATCCAAAGAGCAACGCAAGGTTGATCTCTAGTGAATTAGCAATCAAATTAAGTATCCGGCCCCTCTGTGGTTCCCAATTCCATGAATGTACCGACTGTTTCTTCCTATTAGGCCCTGTCATCTAAACCAATCCAACAACAATATCACACCCAACAAGTCACACACGCACAAGCACACACAAAATTAAAAAAAAATAGAACAGCAAACCCAATATCACTCTCACACCTAAAAATCCCTTCAGGTAGCATAATGGCAAATAGATTACCTTAGTTTTGTTATTTGAACTAGCACTTGACTCCTCAGACAGAACAATACTGACGAGGAAAAATGTGTAAATTTTAAGAGCATTTCGATAAGAAGAAACTCGATCAAGCACCGGAGGAGTCTCATTCCCATTGTCATTATCATCATCCTGACCTTGAAAAACGCGCAAGAGAGAATCCACATTTGGGAGCAAAACACTTAGATTCGACCGAAGACTCTCCACAAGATTGACTTTACCGGATGGAGTTAGACTAGAAAACCCTTTAACTAACGAATATACGTGATCAAACACTTCTTGCTCCTCAATGCAGAATATCTCTTTATCCGACAAATCAAAGGATACTCCTAATCCAACAAAAAAAAAATCAGAGTCTAAAAAACCATTAAAAATGAGCACTTAAAAATTGAATTTTCCATCAGTAATTCAAGATTACATTCACAATTAAAATTATTTCTGATTCCTTTAAAATTAATTGCTAAAAAGCGTAAAAATTGAGCACTTTAATTACATTTTTAAAACACCTAATCCTATAAAAATTCAAAAATTTTAATAATTTTTTTTTTTAAAAAAAACTAAATCTTTCTGTTTCACTCTATTATGATTCATAAGAGCAACTAAGTTAAAGAGTTTATTTTCCATATTATTAACAGTTCACTAAAATATATATAAAAAAATTATTTCCCCACCTTCTCGAGAAACAAACACAACCAAACCCTTACCTTCTCAAGAAACAAACAGAAACAACAAGAAATCCCAAGTTGAAACGAAGTAAAACATGATAGCATGAGTGTAATTAGTGGAATTGAGTAAGGATAGAACTGACCTTTGACAAATTCTTCGAGTTCAGGAAGACGGAGAGAAGCGACGTCGGTTGGGTTCAGAACGTGGAGACGATTGTCTTCGTTTTCTTCTTCTAAGGATTTTAGATTTTGTGGAAACACAAAATAAGGAGCCATTTTTAGAGAGATAGAGGGGGGGTGTTGTTCTCTGCGTCTCTTTTAGGATCTTCTTTCTTTGCTTGAGGTGGGGGATGAAATTTGAATCGGACACTGAAAAGGGAAGGGAGCGGGAATTTGAGTGAAGTTATGGGCTCCGCCCATTATATTACAGGCCTTTGTATGGGATAATCGGGCCTGGCCATATAAGGCCCGATAAAAATGGCCCTGTGTGGAATCCGTAAGATAGTCGTAAGCAGGTATTAGGCTTTCATCTAAACCAATAAGCATGACCTTGACCTCTTTTTTAAACTGTTTTTCATTAAAAACAAATATTAAATTAATATTTTTTATATTATTTCAATGATTTTAACTTGCAAAATCATTTTACACCACATTAATAAGCACACACTAATTAAACAATATCTTTATTGATTACTAAAAATATTTAAGAAAAAACTCAAATAGGTTTAAAATTCAAGAATAACTGAGATTTAATTGGATTTAATAAAAAATAATTATCTCAACCTATCTTAATTAAAAAAACTTGGACACCATGATTTAGTTAAATTTAAAATTTATAATCCCAATCTAACTTGGTTCAAAGTACAGGAGAGATAAAAACAACATTCATCAATACATACCATACCTTTATTTAGGGGTGAGCAAAAAAATCAAAAACCAATTAAATCGAAAAAACCAGAAAAAAATAACCGAAAAAACCAAACCGTGAAAAAAAAATAGATTAAAATGTTGAAAAAACCTACCGGTTTAGTTCGGTTTTATAAGCCTGAAACTTAAAAAACCGAACCGAACCCAAACCGAAAAAAAACCGAGCTAAAATCGAGCAAAACCAAAAAAACTGAGTCAAACCGAAACCGGTCGGTTTGAACTAATTCGGTTCGGTTTTGGTTTTTTTAAAAAAAACCAGTTTGTTATTTTTTTTATAAAAACCGAACCTAAAATAATCACCCCGACCTTTACTTTTCATTAATCATAATTAGATAAGAGACAAGATAATAAATATTTATTTCTTAATATTATATAATTTAATTTAATTTAATTTTTATTTTATTTTATTTTATTTAAAAAAAGAAAAAAGAAAAAAAAGTAGGTGTGTGACCTCTCGCCCAAATAAACATATGTTTGGCAACTTTATTAGAGATGTTACGTGTATAACTAATGGGTTACAGCTTTTCTTTATTTAATGCTTTTAACAATCAATGCTTTTATTGACATGGGTCTCAGTGTCTCTCTCGACAAGAATTGAATCCTTGGGCACCATGC
>Ga0307517_10013908_pt1 | contig 10874 bp, 3 predicted proteins | sample 23_EM_MG_FD_194515 | JGI IMG/M metagenome (GOLD analysis project Ga0307517, IMG submission 194515) | Populus trichocarpa ectomycorrhiza microbial communities from riparian zone in the Pacific Northwest, United States - 23_EM | ecosystem: Host-associated > Plants > Roots > Unclassified | place...
CCATTTCTCAATGCAGATCCTTTCATACGTTTGTCCAGAAGCAATGATGACTGGATCATACATCAGGTGCAATGATATAGGACACCTCAATTCTTCAGGTGGAAGAGGCATTTGCCCAGATTTCCTATAGGTTGGTTTGAAATTGAACGAACTAAGCTTTGATAGCTGTCGCTCAAAGGCATGGCCATTGCCACCAGGGCCTCCATCTTCAAGAGAACCCTGAACAGTTGGCGAACAAGGTGATGAACCCTGTGAATCATTGTCATCTGTAAGTTCACTTCTAAATAACTTGGAGTATTTTTTCATGAGATGTAAGAGATAGGCCACAATTGACTCTTTCCGCTTGTCTTCCTCCACACGAGCTCTTTCTATGAGTTTTTTAAGAGCCCTTCTCTCTGTAAGAGCTGCTCTAGAAGAGGTAATACCAAGTTTAGTAGCAGCCTGATGAAATGATTCTAGCTCGGTATTGTCATTACTATCGTCAAATTTTCTCCCCTGTTGAAGCAATGCAATTATCTCATCACCAACTTGCTTCTCCAATGGATCAAGTGAGAATTCAGTACCCTCAAGTTCACTTACAATCTCCAAAATCTGACAAGATTTCAAATAACAAAGGCGATCAAAAAATGCTTCTAAACTATGCAGGCACAAGAAACAAGGGAAGAAAAAGGCCACAAAATAATGCCAGGTTACATTTTGGTTAATTCAATATAATTGTGCCATGATATGTTAATATAATCATTACAGATGACATGTTAATATATAGAAATGATCGAATTCTTTTTGATATACAGCAAGGATACGAATATAAGAAGTTTCTGCAATCACACTTCTGATACTTCATTTCTGTTATCAATTTGTTTAGACAGGCCAATTTATTGATGATATCATTTTCACATTGGCTTATCAAAAATAGACTTCAGAAGGAAATTACTACCTGGCATCCAATTGATTGTGGAACAATATCTTCAACACGCCTAAGACTATCTACAAGAGCAGATCTTGCCTTTTCAAATTTTAAAAGGACGGAATCCCCAGTTATAGCCTGTATCATAAAATCAATGATATCACAAAAACCAATAAATAAAACCAGAAAAACAAAAAATGGAAAAGGCAAGCAAATTTCAGTGCATCTATAAAAAAGGGCTATCTTACCAGGTAAAGTTTACTGCATTCTGAGCAATGCTTGAGAACGTTCTTGGCTTTCTCAAGGGCTATATGCAACAAACATAATGCTTGAATGCCAGATTTACTCCTAGGTCTTGCCGCTTCCAAGGAAGGGAAAATGGAAGAGATTTTGCAATAAACTACAGAGAGTTCCTTGCACATTTCTCCATGAAGCTGAAAACAGAGAGATATCATCAATTTAGTTACTGTTCATGAATACGCTAACCTTTGAAGACCTTAAAGCAAGCATGCTTTCATGGGCCAAAAAACAGTTAGGAATATGAACATTTTAAATATTTATGTAGTAAAAAAGACACCCCAAATGACCGGGGAAAAAATATCAAAGAAGATAACTTTCAGCAAAATGAGAGAAATAGCAAGCACCAGAAACACATCAACTCCAAACCCAAGTCTACTAGCCAATCAGGCAACAGGCATTGCATTTTTCATATGCATATCAGAAAATGATTGGAATCGAAAAAAAATAATAAAGAAACAGATAAATAAGCTGCCTAGCCTAGATGGTATTGGGGATTTCTAAAGCTTAGTATACAAAAACACCAAATCCAAATACTTTCTTACGAGAGAATACCAAATTCGTACCTTGGCTTCACTTGCTGCAAACAAATTTTCTTCAACCTCAGTAATATCCATAATTCACATCCACCGTGGAAAATTACAGTACAAATTTATATCAACTGAAACATGAACAAAACACATTAGTGAACACAAAACAAACCCTCCTAATTTTCCAAATCAAACAAACTTAATTAAGCTTCATTAAATAGAATAAGAAGCCAAAATTTATGCTACAATTTTCTTGGGATAGAAAAAAATGCCAAAAAAATACCATCTAGCTTGAAGACAATAAAATGCCAACTAATTGAAAATTTTGAATAGATTTTCTTCTAATCTCAACACCGCTCAGCAACCAAACACGAAAAAACAGCATTATGTAAATGAACAGAAGAGAACATTCAATTTTTGTAAAAAAAAAAAAAACAAATAATAATAATAATAATTGACGCATCTAGCATCATTCTATAAAGGGAAAAACACTAACAACACCATTTGATTAACACATTTCACCAAACCTCAAAAACAGGGAAAAAAAAAAAGTTTTGAAGCAAAAGAAGAGAATTTAGAAAGAACAAACATAAATTGATTTAGACATTGCATAGAGAAGCTAAAGGAGAAAACAAAAACAAAAACGTTGCCTCCAATTACATGAAATCGGAATCGAAAAAATTAAAAAGAAAAGAAAGGCTGGTGTCGAGAATGACTTTGAGATCCTTTACCAGGATAAGAAACACAGAATGAACATCACAATCTCTTTTCATTTTCTAAAAAAGGCAATAAAAAAAAACACCCACCAATTGTAGCAACGACAAAACAACTTATTGAAACACGATTTGCACAAACCAGAAGAAATCCAAAAAGGGAAGTAATAACAACTAGCAAAGAGCTCAAACTAAGGGTTTGGTTTAAAAAACAAAAAGATGAAGATGCATACCGGGAGAATCTGGGCGAGTCAGGGAGGCTTTATAAAAGAGCATTTACAAAAAAAAACAAGTAACGGGACAGAGGATTATCGGTAGAGTTTCTATGATGATCTATACAATCCCATCTCGTTAGAGTTGGAGCTCAAATCGGTTGTGTTATGAAGGGTAGATGAAGGAAATGAAACGATTTTTTTATTTTATATTCTGGTTCTAGTGGGCGTCAATGGTAAAGAAATAAATAATAATGTGGTGATGTGATAAAATAAAATAGTAACTGTCTGTGACTGTGAAAAATAATACTTAATGCTTAACAGTATTAATAATAATTAAGTGAGATAAATTAGATTAAAGTTAGTTAATTTTGTTTTTGAAATTGGGGAAGGGAAAAGTGGAGGGGTGTGGTTTGAATTTTCGCCGCTCATTATGTCGACTCCCACGTTCGCCGGCCGACAACTGCCGACCTCCTTGTTTGTCGGTTAGCAGATCTGTCATAAATGCTTCGGATTACCATATTGTCCTTTTTTTTTCTTACGACTATTTATGCAATTACGCATCACTCCCTCCCCCTTGGGTGCTTTCCTTCCTTCAACAGCCACAGGTAGCCACCGACTGTCGTTTACTATTCATCATCAAGTTCTTATTTTTTCTTTTTACCTTTTCAATCCTGAGGCTCAGAAATGTTTTGCAATGAGAAGTCGGTCTTTCGTAAGGGTAAGAAAATAGTCAGATTTTGAAAAGGTGATGGCATGGACAGCTATGATTGAAACTGCGGTGATATTTTTTTTTTAAAGTATTTTTTTAAAAAAAATATATATATATATATATTAAAATAATATTTTTTTATTTTAAAAAATTAAAATAATTTATAAATATAAAAACAAATTAAAAAAATAATTAAACTTTGATTAATATTTATTAAAGCCGCAGCTGCAACCTGTTTGAAAGTGTGATTGTGGTTGTTTTTTAAAATGATAATTTATTTAATTATATTCCTCGTAATTTTGATTTGAACAAAATATAAATTAATTTTTTTAAATAATAAAAAACAATTTTATTTGAACTTTAAAAAAAAAATTCTCCAAACAAATATAAATATGAATGGACTGGGATTAATCCACGCAGACCGTTAGCGAGTAAATTTGCAAAAATCTCATTTATGCCGTACAGTATCGACATTATTCAAATTGTTCACTGCAAGGTGAACTTTAGTTTTGAATGATTGGTGGTAATCAATAAGACACGTCTCATTGGCACAGCTGTCTTCCCCTGTACTATGCTTGTATTTGATTATTTGTCTTCATTGGCCAACACGTGTCTTATTGAGATTGCTTCTCGTCACTGACAACCAATAACGAAACTAAGCTAAACTTAATTAATCTTTTTCCACTCATTAATTGTCTCTGTAGCTTTTTGTTTTTTAATAAAAAATGCAAAGCTACTCTTTATTGTTTGTTTTTATTAATTGTTTTTTAAAATATTTTTTATTTAAAAATATATTAAAATAATATTTTTTATTATTTTTTAAAAGTTATTTTTTATATCAATACGTTAAAAATATTAAAAAAATAATTATAAAACAAATGCAATTCCAAACAACCCTTAATTTTATTTATCATAGAATAATTTATATGAGCCTATTATCTTGTCTGTATGAAATTGATTAAGTTTGAAAATACTCTTTCTTTCTCGTACATGGAAGATAAAAAAAAAAATGACATTTGATAATGCCTCACTGTAAGTATCATCACTCGTCAGGAAGCAAAATATTCAAGGTTGGGAGATTCTGACAACACCATTTGAACAAGTCTCATGGTTTATAAGCAAAATGAAGGTTTTTTTATTTTTATAAAATCATCTCAATCTAATAACTTAAACTGTTAGGTAAGATTTTATGATATGATTTATATTATTTTCTAATACACCCTCTAAAATAAAAATCATTTAAACTTGAAATTTATATAAACTCATTTTACCTTGTGTTTAATTTTTATCAAAAAAATAGAAATGATAAGATTCAAACTCATGACCACTTGGTCATCAAGACTCTGATACCATATTAAAGAACCATCTCAATCCAATAGCTTAACATGTTACATGAAATTTAAAAATATAATTTATATTATTATCTAATAAGCCAGTAATTATCTTTTAACATCAAACATTGACTTAAATAGATTTTTTCAAAGCAAGCTCCTAGAGATACGTGTCATAATCAAATTATATGAATAGCTTTCTCTTGTACTTGACTGCATTTCAAATTAAATATTTTAGGAATTTTATGAATGTAATAGAGATTATTTTAAAAGAAATATTTGTGATATTAAAATAATAAAAATATATAAAAAAATAATTATAAACGAAACAAAAATTTAAATATTTTAGAAAAACTGTTTGGAACATAATTCCAACAAGCCCTAAATTTTGTTTATAATAAAAGAATTTATATTATCCTTTTATCTTGTCATCTAATTTGAAATTTGACAGCACCTCACTATAAAGCAAAATATTCAAGGTTAGAAAAAGATTCTTACAACACCACTTGAACAAGTCCCATGGTTTCTGAGCAATTGATTACCCTCTAAGATTAAACATTAACTTAAATAGATTTTTCTAAAGCAAGCTATTCTTCAGCAACGACACGTTTTACATAGTCATTCAAATCAAATTATACGAGTAAGGTATCGTTTAGAAGCATCGCATCTTTTATTTTTAGTTGCTTTTTAAAATTATATTTGTCTTAAAAAAATCAAATTAATATATTTTTTTACAATGTTTTTTAATGATTTTAATATAGAAAATTTAGAAAATATATTTTTAAGTATTTTTGAAAACAAAATACTTTACAATACAAAATATACAATAAGAAAGTGTTTGGTTAGTATACCGAGACAAAAGAGATAGAGATTGTGGAGACAAATAAGACAAGACTGAAAACAAACAGACAAAATTATGTTTAGTAACAATACACAAAACAAAGTGATTGTCTAAATATTTTATTTGGTTATAATAGACAATACACAATAAAATATGAAAAGTCTATTTTACTTGTAATATGTATTGTTGTCAGACTTACATATTTTTAAAAAATAATTAGATATTTTTTTTACTTTAATTTATATTGAGTGTTGAAATTAATAATATCATAATAATACTAATTATAAAGCTAGAACTTACTTAATTGGTTAACCCGGGCCCTAAACTGGTCTGAGTTTAAGAAAACAACAGAGTAAGAATTGACTCGACATAACCCGACCAGAAACCCAAGTCAATCCAGGATAAAACACAGGTAAAAAATACATTGAATTTTTTTGAAAAAAAAATGGTTAAAACTAGGTTGCTACGATTTTTTTCGGGTCAGCTAGGTTGATCATTCCGACCCATGACATGAACATTTTCTCAGGTCGACTCCTGAGTCAGGTTTTAAAATCATGATAACAATCATTTTTATCTTTACATTGACTTGTATTAATTTAGGTTGACTCTCCTGATTTGTTGCCCTGGTTAACCCCCGAATCAAGTGTTAAAACCATGATAATAACCACTTTTATTTCATGTTGACCTTCTTGACACGTGACCCGTGCCTTGTATTGGGTCAACCCTCGAGTTGGATTTTAAAAGTATGATAATAACCACTTTTATCCTTACGTTGACTTGGGTCAACAATCAACCTCACTCGTGACTTGAGTCTTGCACTGGATCAACCCCTAAACTGAGTTTTAAGACTATGATAATAATCATTTTTATTATCACGCTGACTCAGGTCAACCAGTCCAATGACCTTGACCTCAACTAGAAACCCGGACTTTGCCCTGAATCGACCTTTGAGTTGGGTTTTAAAACTATATTAATAATCGTTTTTATTCTTATATGTTCTAGTTGAACAATTTTGAAACCGAGAGTTTTTTACAATAATATTTTAAAAATAAAAAATAAAAAAATATTATTTAGAAACATGTCTCCATGTGCTCTTATTTTGAAAATATAAAAATTTATTTTAAAATCATTAAAAATATATATTTATTCTCCTATTTTTATATTTATTTTTTTAACTAAATATATTTTTGTTTTTATTATCTGTGTCCTTTCTATTCTGGACATTAAGGAAGCGCCACCTAAGCGTTGTATATATCCACTATTTTTCTCTGTTATAGAAGGAATCAACCTTAGCTAAAACAAACAAAAACGGGGGGAAAACATGACATCACATGAAACCTTAGCTATCAAATTCAAGCACCGACAGAGGTGACTTCAACACAGAATCTGGTTACCAAATTACAAAAATTGCATATGCTCATTTTATGGACACAGATTGTCCATGTCCGCTCCACCAGTCAATAATTGTAACGACAGAGTCCATTGTGCCACTGAGGCAACGAATCTGACTGGTTTTGTCTTCTAACAATGTGCCCACCTAGATCCTAGTTCACATGCTCAAATCTCACCTCCTCCACCACTAGTTTCCTGGCTCGGTGCTGGCAAGAGGAGAGGCGACGGTTTGCCTCCTAATCCGGCGAGGACAATTTAGCTTGCGAGAGGGAAAGGCTTGAAAATAAAAAGGAGGAGGGAGGGGGTATTCTCGTAGATAACAATCCTCTAACTTGACTGGCACTTGTCAGCGGATGTCTCCATCACAGAAGCACGGAATCAGAAAGTTGTGAAAATTGCGGGGCCCACCACCGTGGCCATGTTTTCCACCATAGATTCCAACAAGCTAATAACTCCTCGCCACCCAGACCCGCATTTCAGGGAATTCTTTGTAGTTTTCTCCCTAATCAACGGTGAAAAATATCTCACGACGGGCGCTGCTATTGCCACTCATCTGGTTACTAACGACACTCCCACTGACTTCTTTAGTATGTAAGCTGCCCTCTTTTATTTTTTGAAACGATAGTATTATTATTTATTAATAAAAAATAATGTTGATATTTCAGATTAAAAAATAACTCTTTTAACTTATAAATTAAGAATTTACTAGAAATGCCATCCAAGAGTTGCACCGAGAAACAAAATACCAAAGAGACAAACTACAAATGCTGCTCATAGCACGAAATACAATAAATTACTTCTTGGAAGCATTCGTCTCCTCATTGGCTGTTTTTTTTTGTTTTTTTTTCAATCACCTTGATGCGGTTTATTTGATCTCATGTGGAATGACAGCTGTATTTAATGACATGGACGTGCATGCTAAAAAATGATACGTGGAATGACAGCTGTATTTAATGACATGGACGTGCATGTTAAAAAAAAATGATATGGATATTTATCAATTTCATTCGTTTTCTCTCCAGAAAAAAACATAGCTAATTACTTTTTATTTTTTTTATCCGAGAAAACTTTATTCTTGAAAAACGTATTTTGTAGGTCCAGATGAGCGAGTAAAATCCCGGCTATCCCAGGCTCTTACAAGAGATGCACATCCTGACTTGAACTCTAGACCTGCTGTGCAGATCTCAAACCCTTTGCCATTACGCTACACCCTCTTGGGACCATAGCTAATTACTTGTATTCTGGACTTTTATAATTCTGAATAAATGGCACTGTATATTTTTAATTAACAAAAAATAAATCAGTTAGTGTTATTTTTCCATAAACTGTGACCAAGACTTCCTTTGGTTTTGTTTGACTCACAGAGTTAATAAGTGACTGTTAATCCAACTCTCAAAGTAAAAATCTATGGTAATTTTTTTTTTTAAGAAAAAAAAGCATGCAACCTCATGAAAAACAGGTAAATGTTGATTACAGGAAAAAACACGTGTTTTTTTTGTTTTATAATATAAAAAATATTAATTTAATATTTTCCAGAAATAGAGATTCAACTAAACACGGAAGTATATAACTGTAGGGCTGAATAGGCTTGATTCTTTTACTCTTGACCAGTCAAAGTTACAGTATCAAGGACTGGAAGACTTGTCACGTTAATAATAATAAAAAAAGACTTGTAAAAAATTATATTCTTATAATTGACCAAAGGGTCTGAACATTGACAATAAAAAAAGAAATGTAATCTCTTGGTCATCAAGCTAGTCCTTTCACATTCAATTAACAATACTTGGAAAAAAAAATACGTGTCATTTAGATAAATATAGTTAAGATAATTAATTACCTAGTTAAATCCCATATAATTAAGAGACCAATAACATGCTATTGTAGTAAAAAACATGATAATAAATCATTCACAGACAAGATTTTTACATTAAATTTTATATGAATTGAGGTGTCAACTTATAATTAAGTAGTAGTGTGAATTCCATATATACATGATAAATAAATATTTATTTCCAATGAAAAAAAAACAATAAACACTCTGCACGCACTTACATTTGAACGAGAATTTAGGAAATATTTTATGGTGATCAATTAATAAATAATAATAATTCATTAATTATTTACTAGATCCATTTAATATATATATATATATATATATATATATATATATATATATATATATATAAAGCTCGTAATTCATGAAAAATAGTATAAGCATCTCGATTTATAATTTTTTTTCTCCTAGTTATATTTAATTTTTTATTTAAAATAGACCCTGGTGATAATTAATAAAATCCTACGAATTACCTTTAAATGTAATTTTTTTTAAGTATTGACAAGAAAAAAAGAAGTTGCATAACATTATTTAAACGTGATTCCTCAAAATCCATTACGTACTCCACTCGCCGTTAAAAAACAAAAACAGACACGACGCCTTTTTGTCAGGAACGATCACATTGAACGCGCCAGATTCCTGCTTGTCTGCCAATTAATTTTTTTGCTTGGCGGTCTATTAAAAAAAAAACAGACCGACTTTTGATCGGTCGTTAATTAAATATTTCATGTTCTGGATCCAAATTGGTTACCAGACAACAAAATATTTGTCCCGATTATCACAGTGAGCTGAGAATATTTATTCTGGATGTAAGCATTTTCAATAGAGAAAGAAAATACCACGAGAAATTAGGAATATAATTTCCTCCATCCCAGCCTCAAGTTTTGTCTCGTTTGGAAAACACTCCGTATTCATCTAGGACAAGTTTCAACCAAGTTTTTTTTTTAAAAAAATTTAATATTTTTATATCGTTACGTATTGGTATTAAAAATAAATTTTAAAAAATAAAAAAAATATATTAATATATTTTAAAATATAATACACTTTAAAAACAAAACAGTGTCGTTATTGTTGTTGTTAGTTTTAAATGGGACACAGGAGGGGTGGGATCTGACCATTTGCTATTCTAAAGCTACTAGCCAGATCATTTAATACGGACTCCCTCTTTTTTATGTCCTGCTTGATCTTTTATACATTAAAAAAAAAAATTACCCAGAATAAAAGCTAAATAAAATTCTTTCAATAAAGATACTCATATTTTGTATATCTAGAACTTCAAGGGGTGTAATAAAAAACTAATCTAATCAAATCTTACAAAATTGTCCTCCAACCCTAAAATAATGGGGTTTCTTATATGGTGTTTTATTTATTATATGAATAATAAAACACCTTAATATATTTTGTATGTTTATTTACATTAATTATTGGTGAATGAATGACATGGGTTCGGTTCTATTTGTTTTTTTGTTTCAAATGTGTTTTTGAAAAAAATTAATTTTTTTATTTTAAATTAATATGTTTTTGGTGTTTTAAGATTTTTTTGATGCACTATATCAAAAATAATTTAAAAAAAATAAAAAAAATATTATTTTAATATATTTTTAAATAAAAAAAATTATTTTGATATATTTATTATTTATTATTTTCAAGTGCTGCTACCCACACTTGATTTATGATTTGCTAAAAGTGGATCGTGCGCGAGGCTTGACCCTTTGCTCTTCTTTTCTCTGTTTTCTTTCTTTGTTTTTTTACACACCAAAAGAATATTTAATAGATTTACTACTCGTCAGCTTTTATATGGTTTTTAGATGCCATTGTAGTTTTTTTTTTTTTGAATTTTAATAATGTTTTTTGCAATTATTATGTATATGATCTGAAAGTATAAATAATAATAACAAAAAAAATTGTTCATGAAAATTCAGTTGAAATGAGTGTTTATTATTATTATTTTAAAAATATATTCCAAATATGATTTTATTATATTTATTATTTTTGTTAACTTGTTTTAATAATTATATTTCTAAAAAACATAAAAACTAGTTCTAGATAAAAACATTATATTGATTAAGATAAACAGATGATACACTAATACAAAGATTTATTTT
>Ga0307517_10013909_pt1 | contig 10874 bp, 6 predicted proteins | sample 23_EM_MG_FD_194515 | JGI IMG/M metagenome (GOLD analysis project Ga0307517, IMG submission 194515) | Populus trichocarpa ectomycorrhiza microbial communities from riparian zone in the Pacific Northwest, United States - 23_EM | ecosystem: Host-associated > Plants > Roots > Unclassified | place...
GATCACTGTATGGGCAGTTGGGGATCCAAAGAATCCAAAAATAAAAATCACACGAAAATTCCCAGCCCATCCTATATCTCAGTAAGCCAACATCCACACGCACATACAGAAAAAACCTCATGGCTACATCCCCTCTCCCCTTCCTTCTCTGTCTCCTCCTCTTCCTCTTAACCCTCCCAACCCAATCATCATCATCATCATCATCATCAGATCATCCACAAACCTTCATCATCCACTTGTCAAGATCCCACAAGCCCTCCCTTTTCTCTTCTCACCATGATTGGTACACCTCCATCATTCATTCCCTCCCTCCTTCGCCTCACCCTGCCAAGCTCCTCTACAACTATAACCATGCTATCCGCGGTTTTTCAGCCCAACTCACAACCACCCAGGTGGAAAAGCTCCGCCGTGTTCCGGGTATTCTTTCAGTCATTCCCGATCAAATTCGCCAGCTTCACACCACGCACACCCCTGCTTTCTTGGGCTTGTCAGAAAGTTCTGGTCTTTGGGAAAATTCTGGTTATGGTGATGGTGTGATCATTGGAGTTCTTGACACTGGAATATGGCCTGAGCACCGGAGTTTATCGGATTCCGGTCTGTCTGATGTTCCTGCCAACTGGAAAGGGATCTGTGAGACAGGACCTGACTTTCCAGCCTCTTCTTGCAACAAGAAACTTATTGGTGCTAGAGCTTTTAACAAGGGCTATATAAGTCATAAAGGGAGACATATTGATGAATCAAAAGAATCTGCATCTCCAAGAGATACTGAAGGTCATGGCACCCACACATCAACAACTGCAGCTGGATCTTCGGTCCATAACGCGAGCCTTTTCGAGTACGCGAGTGGAGAAGCTCGTGGTATGGCCTCAAAAGCAAGAATTGCTGCTTACAAGATTTGTTGGAGTTCAGGTTGTTATGACTCTGATATTCTTGCTGCAATGGATCAGGCTATCTATGATGGAGTCCATGTGATTTCTTTATCTGTTGGTGCTACTGGTCATGCTCCTCAATATGATCATGATTCGATTGCCATCGGGGCATTTAGTGCATCACAACATGGAATTGTTGTGTCTTGCTCTGCTGGGAACTCAGGACCAGATCCATATACTGCTGTTAATATTGCTCCATGGATTCTTACTGTCGGTGCTTCAACAATTGATAGAGAGTTTCCTGCCGATGTAGTCTTGGGCAATGGATGGGTTTTCGGTGGGGTTTCGCTGTACTCTGGCGATCCACTTGTTGATTTCAAGCTTCCTTTGGTGTATGCTGGTGATGTTGGGAATAGGTATTGCTATATGGGGAGTATAAGTCCATCAAAAGTCCAGGGGAAGATTGTGGTATGCGATCGCGGAGGGAATGCAAGAGTGGAGAAAGGAGCTGCAGTGAAGCTTGCTGGTGGGCTTGGAATGATATTGGCAAACACAGCAGATAGTGGCGAGGAGCTGATTGCTGATTCTCATCTTCTGCCTGCTACTGAGGTCGGTGAAATTGCTGCCGATAAGATTAGAGAATATGTCAAATTGAGTCAGTATCCAACTGCAACAATTAATTTCCGTGGAACGATAATTGGGACTTCACCTTCAGCTCCTAAGGTTGCAGCCTTTTCGAGTCGTGGTCCGAATTACTTGACACCAGAGATTCTGAAGCCAGATGTCATTGCTCCTGGTGTTAACATCTTGGCTGGTTGGACTGGATTCGTTGGACCAACAGATTTGGAAATTGATCCTAGAAGGGTTGAGTTCAACATAATATCAGGTACCTCGATGTCTTGTCCTCATGTTAGTGGAATTGTTGCTCTGCTTCGAAAAGCATACCCGGATTGGTCCCCAGCTGCTATAAAATCTTCTTTGGTGACCACCGCTCATAATTTAGACAATTCTGGCAAGAATATCAAGGATCTTGCTAGTAGTGAAGAATCAACACCCTTCATTCATGGAGCTGGTCATGTTGATCCTAATAGTGCTCTAAATCCCGGACTGGTGTATGATATGGACACAAGTGACTATATTGCATTCCTTTGTGCAATCGGGTATGATTCTAAGCGAATTGCGGTTTTTGTCAGAGAGCCTCCTAGTTCGGACATATGCAGTGGTAAAGAGGGCAGTCCAGGCAATCTCAACTATCCATCATTCTCTGTTGTTTTCCAGTCCAATAGTGATGAGGTTACTTATAGGAGGACGGTGAAAAATGTTGGGAATTCTCTTGATGCAGTTTATGAGGTTGAAGTGAATGCTCCTGCAAATGTTGACATCAAGGTATCCCCAAGTAAGCTCGTGTTTAATGCAGAGAATAAGACCGTGTCTTATGATATTACCTTCTCCAGTGTTAGCTCGGGTTGGTCTAGCATTAACTCGGCAACATTTGGATCGATCGAGTGGAGCAATGGGATTCATAGAGTAAGAAGTCCAATTGCTGTCAAGTGGCGTCAAGGATCATCCAGGGAATCCATTTAAGCACTGGATATTGGAGAAGTATCTGGAATAGTTTCAAACTTGGGGCATTGGCAGCCTCTTGTGTACAAATTATGTGGTGATGATGATTTAGCTTTTCATTTCAACGAGATTTCAAATTGGAGATTGTGCAATGGTTGATCTAGGAACGGGTTAAGGTTAATGTATTTGAAGAAAGGCATTTTTTTTCCTTGTTTATAATGTACTGATGCTTTCCATGGTGAATTGGATGAAATAATGCTTTAATTGCTTCTACTATTGTAATCAATAGATTTTCTCCATTTCTTTTGATGTTTCTTCTTCTTCTTCTTCATCCGCTATATAAGTTGTACGTCCATAGATTCATAAGAAACCAGCATAAGCTACGTAAATTTAGGGGAGAAATGAAGCTTTAATGGATTACAACAGAAAAGACGGCGAGCAAGTGAACAGCTAGTGTCTGTGTTAACCATGCAAGTGAGCATCTCCATCTTCATGGTCTTCTCAAGATTCAAGTGATATCATCTTGTGGGAAAATACACACATCGAATTCAAGTGCACCTCAAGAGTTTGTCTACACCTCATGGAAAAATTACATGCTCCCAATAAGTAGGTGATGATGAGAGGAAGAAACTGCACAAGAAAAGAAAGTATTCGAGCTATTTTTTTAATTTTTTAAGCAAATTGTTGAAAGAACAGCCAGGTATTGAAACAGGATAATCAATGCAACCGGACATAGAGCTTTAGGAAGACCTTCACGGTATGAAAAAGAGAGGTTAGTGGATGGGCTGGAGCCTAAGGATAATAACAAATAAGATCAAAGTAAAATTGCATGAAAAGTGTAACGACGCTTTGGCCGAGTGGTTAAGGCGTGTGCCTGCTAAGTACATGGGGTTTCCCCGCGAGAGTTCGAATCTCTCAGGCGTCGTTTAACATCTTTTTACCCCTTTTTCTTACGTAATTTGAGTTCTTTTCCTCTCTATTTGCTCCATAGGAATCCACGAGCGAGGCAAAAACCTAATCAGTAGAGCAGAGCTAAAAGGTCAACATTTTTCTCATTAGGCCAACATTCATCTAACACTCCATTTACTTCAATGCTTCTCAAGGTAAATCAGATATTGATCAATTTGAACATGCTTCAATACCGTACAAATATATGTTTGTTTTTGAAAAAAAAATTATTTTAAATTAATATTTTTATTTTATATATTTTCAGATCATGTGTTGATATCAAAAAATAATTTTAAAAAAATAAAAAATATTATTTTAATATATTTTTTAACTTTTTACAAATAATTTTTAACATCATCACATTAAAATAATCAGAAAAACTTAAAAAAATTAATTTTAAAAAAATTTCATAAAAACAACAGGCCCTAAGAATAATCAACCCGCAGTTCAAAGGTTGATTTGGTGCTACTTGCATGGCCAAGACCTGAAGGCATGCGCAACAGTACCTTTCAACCTGAAATAGAAGCTAACAGCTCCAATAAACATGACCTATGATATGAAATCAATCTGCAGCTACGCAATTTGAAAGTGGGTTTCAGCATTTCAAGAAATCAAATCTCCACTCTGAGATTGCACAATTACAAACCCTGATCATGACATAAATTTGATCACACAAACAGTAGAGCGTACTGTGCAACATCCCATCCCATAAATCGGGGCCAATGACTTGAAAAAAAACTTTAGCATACAAATACAATAATGATCCAATATGCTGCTTTTAATAATCTTATATAATGTCAAGTCAGTAGAAACACGTTTTTGTCCGCAGGTTCTTTTATTTCCAGGTGCTGGTCTACAGGAAGTCCATCCAGCCGTTCTGCTTGCTTCATCAACTTTAGTGACCATACTTCTGAAACTCCCACTCGCTATTATCTGCACAAGTGAGAGACAAGTAAATGCTCAGGTGTTTGAGGATATACTAAATAATCAAAGAAATCATATGCATTCTCTACCACGTACCGAGAGGACACACTTGGCGGGTTTTGAGCCACCGGCTGATACAGTGGAAGTGGAAGGCATGGTTGCACACACCTGTGATAACAAACCAAGTCTCTTAGCACATGTAAGCAGATTGATAAAACAAATAAAACACAAACCTACAGGATAAACCAAAGTAACACATCAGAATTGATCATATAAGCAACACCGTTGAAGCTTCACATCAACCCGCATAATCATTAATAAAACAATACAGTTAGAAGTTTGATATGATTAGCTATCAAAACAAGAGACCTAGATCAGGTGCCATGCTTATTTCCAGTAACAAAGCTAGATGTTCACGTGAAAAAGAAGTTATCTAGGGAATCATGGTTTACATACTAAAAAATAAACAGTCATAACCAATAGACAGAAGAATAAGAGAAGGGCAGCAACAAAACCAGCATCTTGACCCACCATTTCTAACTTGTATCATTGAGAGCTAAAATTAAACAAAATCATGATCTCCCATGACCCTCACTATTATTATGGATTACCAAACAATGCCATGATCAGTGTAAGTCCCCTATCATTTAAAAAGAAAAAGAAAAAAGAAGCAGAAATACAAGACCAAGATTTTTCTCCTAAATTGCCATCTTGAAAACTGAAAATGGTGACTTCAACCAAGTTGATCAATAGCAACAGCACAACACTGACAAGGCACACAAGGCTCGCAAGGGAAGCACTTATCAATGTACTAAAAAAGTGAAAACTAAATTCTGACACTTGGGCATAATTAGCTTATCATGCGCTCATAATTCATAAAAAAGATAAAGTTTGATAGTTTACTTATTAATAGACCAACAGGGTTGCAACCTGTGGTGCTCCAACTAGCAACACATGTCCAAGATCAGACTATCAATCCACACATGCTATATCAAGGAAGAACGTTGAAAAAAATTAAAAGCCGAAGTCAATTGCAGCAATCAGGATAATTAGAATAAGCGAATGTTCTGAGTCAATAGCATCATGTTCAGGTGAAATCATCTTATAATGGAACTTTAATTATTAAGGGAATGAATTCCCCGTACTCACAAAAAAGCCAACTCCTTGAAACAGATGTAATGTCAGTTATCGACACCTAACTGCGGACATCATCGGCTTTGGGACTTTCAGCTAACCATCCTAACATACAACCATTGCAAGCTCGTAGTGGGCATTAGTTTCTGCACACAGACTTATTCACCCTTCTATTTCTGTATTTCTCATCAAAGAAAATACATAGAGCTACAGAAAAAAAAATTTAAACCATACTGAGCAAGGGAAACACAGCCACACTAATCTAACAAACACTGCTACCAACAATTACAAGATCCTATCACATTAAGTCCTTGTCTAATTCAAATAACAGCGGTGACAAAAGGGTACCAGTACATGCAGTGAAGCTCAAAACAAAGTGCCCATCAAAGAGAAAACCCTTACCCAAACCCAACACATTAAGAAAACCCTTACCCATCACATTAAGTCCTTGTCTAATTCAAATAACAGAGGTGACACAAGGGTAGCAGTACATGCAGTCAAGCTCAAAACAAAGTGCCCATCACAGAGAAAACCCTAAATTCAAGAAAGAAGAACAAATACCCCAGGCAACAGTGCACTCCTCGCTTGTAGCACTAGCTTGATTTGCTTGGCACTCAATGCCTACACAAATACATACGATGTAATCAATAAATAAACAGAAAAAAGAAAAGTCTTGGAATCTTGAAAGAAAGAAAGCCATGACTTACAAAGATCCATGATATGGTTTCTACAAATAGCGCAGTTATCCACCACAATATCTGCAAACCCATCAAATAATTAACATAAAAGAAAAAAAAATTCAAAATTTAAGGGTTAGAAAAAGAGAGGAAGTACAAGGAAAGAGACAGACCCCAAGCCCAAAGAGCAACAGCATTCCACTTCTTAATTTCGAATCGCTTCGGTTTCCTTGAGGAAGAGGAGCTTGCCTCGCCTGCCGGAACCATCGTCACGTCCGTGTCCATCTGGGTTTGGGCTCCGGACTAAGGAGATCGAGTTGAAGAGGGTTTTTTTTTTAAAAAAAAAAAAAAGGTAAAGAGAGAGAAATAGTGGAATGGCGAAAAGGGGAGCGTGAGGAGGTGGTGAATTTATTTGCTCTTTCTAATAATTTCAGAGGGCGACTGGGATTTTTTATATTTTAATTTCTTTCTTGAAACTTGTTTTTCATATAATATTTTTCTTACACGTTACTACATATTATCCAAATATTTGTATGGTTTATGTTATTTGAAAATAAAAATTATAAAGCTTTTTAAGGTGAAATAAACTAATTATGAATTATTAAATTAAAAAATGACTCAATTATTAATGAGATGTTAAGCCTTGTTTTATTATATGATTTAAACTAATAGTATTAATTTGTTATAGTAGAATTGTTTGACACAAAATAGTCATATTTTAATGAGGTATTAATTTTAAATTTATTATTTTGAAATTACAGGAAAAAAAAACTTATATTTGCATCTACATAGAGTATAGAACTTAACTTCTTCTTTTTTTTGTCTTGGGAAGAAACGAATTGCTACACACATGTGTGTGTATCCACAGTTTATCTATATTATCGACGTCAAGGGATAACTACCAAATTTACTTTTGAGGCCGGAAAATATATTGAGATCAAAATAATTATTCAAGGATACATTTAAAAGTTATGTGGGAATGAGTTTTTGAGTTTTTTTTATTATTATTATTATAAGGATAGCTTTTTATTAAAAATAATAGGTTTTTTTTAAAATTACTATTGAATTTGATGGATTAAAAAAAAAACTCTAAGGAGCTGCGGCATTTACAATCCACATTAATAATTATGATTTTGCCTTTGAAAAATCAAAAGGTTGAGCACAAACTCAGAGGTAAAATAATATTTTTTTATATTTTATTATTCAGTCTAATCAAATCATAACTTATTTATATAAAAAAATTATTTTAAATATTTATTTTAAATCAAATTATATTTTCACTAGTCATTTAAGTTATTTTTAGACTTGCTAAGACAACCGAGCCACATCGTATCAGTCCGCACACAATTTAATTTTTTTTCTACTAAAAAAAGCATTAACAATGCCTAAATGTTTTATTACATTAAAAAAAGTAATTTGATCCTCAGCGTAGAGCGAGCTAATAATCTAGTAACTTTTAAGATAAAAAGACTCATTAAGAAAAGTTGGGTTAAATATTTGTATAATCATATATATTTTGCTCTTAAAAAAATATTTGATATTTATTTTATTATTTAATTTGTATTAACAACTTTTTTTTAATTTATCTGTTAATATATTTTATGATTTATTTCATTAAACATACTGTAGGTTGTAAGGCAAGTTGAATACCTAGACCTTTTTGGAAGTGTGGTTACGGTTGCTTTTCACTTATAAATGTATCAAAATAATATTTTTTATTTTTTAAAATCGTTTTTAAAATTAGCGTATTAAAATGATTTAAAAACACTAAAAAATATTAATTTAAAGCAAAAAATAAATAAAATAAAGATTAAATTTTTTAAAAATATTTTTAAAACACAAAAAAAAAACAAATAGTAACTAAATCCATTCAAGTGCACTTCGGTGGTATGTGATTGTCTACACTTATGGGAAAATTACGGATATCAAATCCAATAATACTTATGGCGATGAGAGAAAGAAAATAAGAAATTGCATAAGGAACTAATCATTCTCTTTCCTTTTGTTTTGGAAAACTGCCGCACGAGCAGCCGAGTATTGAAACAGGCTATTGAATCCTGGTGAATATACCTTTAGTGGATGGGCTGGAACCCAAGAAGATAAACACGTAATATCAAATTAAAATTGCATGAAAAGTGTAACGACGCTTTGGCCGAGTGGTTAAGGCGTGTGCCTGCTAAGTACATGGGGTTTCCCCGCGAGAGTTCGAATCTCTCAGGCGTCGTTTATTTTTACTCTCCCAGCTATTTTAAGATAAATTGGCCGTTTAGCACAAGAATTGACATGTGTAAGCAAGATTTGACTAGATAACACAATTTAATTATATTGAGTTTTAAAAACATAATATTTATTAAATATTTTTATTTTTAAGTGTGACAAGATAGTTGTCAGCGCTTTATACTATTCCAGTTTTTACTTAATTGGTCGAACGGTTCTGAAAGTAATACGAAAAATTTTAAAACTGTCAAAATCAGGGTGTGTCAGCGAGATTTTTAATATTTAAAGATTCAATGGTTCGCGTTGCGATGTAGTAGCTATTGAAAGGAAAATGACATTTGAAAACTCCTGTAAACATTTGAGCACAATTCAACGGTTGGATCAAAAGTTTTGACCCTTTTAAATTATTATTCTGGTCTAACACGACCAGACCTCCTCTTGGGTTTAGATCTATCCTACAAGTCCATAAATACATCTGCTAGGCTATTCACGTAATCTGTTTGTGGCAAATCCTCATTTAGTTATAGTAGACTTACATTTAACTGCTTAGAATCACCCATTACTGTATAAACAATAACTTTTGCGATTTTAATTGAAGTTTATTTTTGAGTTAACAAGTTGGACAAAGATGTATATTTGACTCATAAAATATATTTAGAATAAAAACTTCATAAAATTATGATTTTTGTGTGAAACAGTTGATCGATTAATACAACTGGATCCAACTGGTCGATCGGTCGAGGTAGAAGATTGGAGGTTGACCGTGTCACGCTTTAGAAATGTAGTTTGACTAAAAAAATCAAGACAATATTTTTTAAAATATTGAGACAACAACATATTGGATCTACTTGGGTTTACTCGGATTGACTTAGATGAACTCAGGTTAACCTATCAAATGTCCAACTCAGGTCATAAGATCCTGATAATCTTGTAGAAAGAAAATTAAAAAACAAATTTATTAAGCTCAATTCTCAGCCAACCCAATATTGAAGGATGACATTGAAAATAAAATTCAATTAGAAAAATGAGTAAAGTCAACCCGGGTTAACCTGTCAGACCTTACTTATGAGACCGAGATAACAATATAGAAATAAAATTAAAACAAATTATGAAGATCAATTCTCAATCAACCCAATGTTAAAGAATGACATTAAAAAAATCAATTAAAAAAAGGACATGAAAAAACCACCTGAGTCAACTCGAAATAACCAACCAAATCCATGTCTCGAGTCATTAGGCAAAAATAACTTCATATAAAGCAAACCAAAATAAATTATGAAGCCTAATTCACAATCAACTCAATATTAAATGATGAAATTGAGAAAAAAAAAAACTCGAGGCAACCAAGCTAACCTTTGACATGGGTCATGAAACCGTGATAACTTCATAAAAACAAATAAAAAATAAATATGAAGCACAATTCTCAATCAACCTAATATATATTGAAGGATTAAATAGAAAAAAAATCAATTAAAAAAATATATCCTAAGTCAACCCAGGTTAACTTGCCATAAGTATGGAGTCAAATTCTTAATCAACTCAGGTCATGAAACCGTGATAACCCCATAAGAAATAAAAAAAAATATGAAGCCAAATTCTCAATTAAATCAATATTGAAGGATGAAGTTAAGAAAAAATAATCAATTAAAAAAATAACAACAAAATAACCCAAATTAACCCGGGTTAAACTACTAAACTCGGGTCATAATACTAGATGACTCTATAAAAAGTAAATCGAAACAAATTATAAAGTTCAATATTTATTAAATCTAACATTGAATGATGAAATTATTAAAAAAGACTTTGAGAACCAAATTGTAAAAGGCTAAGACATTTCACTGTTTACTACTACAATGAAACGTCAAAGCCTTTTAGTATATGTAATTGTGTAAACCGAGATGTCTTATCAAAGATTTAATATTTTTCTATTTTATTATAAGATATTTTCATGCTCAATCGAGACTAAAGTTTTTCTTTTCAAACAATTTAAAGAACGAGCTCCCAAATTATACATAGAGTAATTTTATGGTGGTTTAAAACTAACTAGTAGCTTCCTAGTAGTTACTAGGGGTGTTCATGGTCCGGTTCGATCCGGTTTTAACATAAAAATTCAACCGAACCGGAAAATGTTATTCCTTGTTAATATAACCCGAACCGAACCGAGAACCGGTTTAAACCGAACCAGTTTTGTTCTGTTCGGGTCGGTTTTTTAGCCTTAAAAAAGAGAAAAACCGAAACCAATTAAATAAGAGAAAACTTGGCCAATCACTGGACAAACTTGGCTGAATAACATTCAGAAAAATCCTTGTTGAAAACTTTGAATCCGAGCCCTTCGGTTGAGATCTGAAAGATCTCTCTTAGCCAAAACACAATCGCTGGATCTATCAAAGTTAGCACAACTATAACCATCTAGGTGGTGGCCCAGTGGTAAGAGCTTGAGACCAAGAGGTTTGCTCCCTCTGTGGTCTCAGGTTCGAGCCATGTGGTTGCTCATATGATGGCCACTGGAGGCTTACATGGTCGTTAACTTCAGGGCCCGTGG
>Ga0307517_10013910_pt1 | contig 10874 bp, 5 predicted proteins | sample 23_EM_MG_FD_194515 | JGI IMG/M metagenome (GOLD analysis project Ga0307517, IMG submission 194515) | Populus trichocarpa ectomycorrhiza microbial communities from riparian zone in the Pacific Northwest, United States - 23_EM | ecosystem: Host-associated > Plants > Roots > Unclassified | place...
TGAGTGAAAAAAAATAAAATAAAATAAAATAAAATTCAAAGAAGCTCTCTTCTAGCAGCATAACCATAAGCAGACCTTCGAATATTATCCTGTCTCTTCTTATAAACCAATCCTCCAAAGCCAACCAAACAAGCTGCCCCTATAACTGCTGCTGCTATCCCCGCCTTCTTCCCCCCACTCATTCCCTCAGACCCTTGTTCTTCATCGTCTTCACTCCCATTTCCTGCTTTCACATTTATATCGCTCGCCACCGACGGATCCGGATCTGGAACATTCTCAGCCGGTGCGGGCACATGAGCCGTCAGATCTGAAGGAGGTGATGCTGGTGGGGATGCCATTGTCGTCGGTGAGGGAGATCCGGTTTCTGGTGAGAGAGAGGGGGGTGGAAGAAGAGGAGGAGGAGATAGTAATGGTGAATCGGATTGTTGAGGAGATGGAGATGGTGATTGTTCAGGAGGTGTATCCGTGGAGGAGGAGAATCGTAATAACAAGAAGAAGGCTAAAAGAGCGTAAACAATTGGTGTTCTTCTAATGGTGGTGGTGGTAGCCATAATTGAATCCAAACGGCGAGACTCAGAGAGAGAGAGAGAGAGGGATACTTACTTTTGGTACGTGTGTGTGTGTGAGAAGTGTAGCAGTAAATGTGGATCTATCTGATAGGGTAAGGAAGTTTAAGGTGACGGTTTTTGAGACGAGAGAGAGAGATCCCCAACCTCAAGCCTCAAGGAAGTAGAGTCTAGTTCGTGTGTATGTAAACTGTAAAGAGCTCAAATCCTTTGTACCTCCCTCTACTTTTTAATTGTTTTTAATCTTGTCCTTGTACTTTAATTTCTTTTAAGTTCTTCCTTTTATCGGATGGTCCCGGTATTTTTCCTTTATTACTCACCCAGGCAAAACAATTTGGTAAATTAGCATTGCGGAAAAAAGTATTAGGAAACAGTAAAATTTAGTCAAAGACACGAAACTCGTTTGCGTCATTTGCGGAGAAAACTCGTTTGCGTCTTTGACTTAAACACACGAATGACATTTGAGATTCACGTCTTTAATTTAAATATGCTCTGAGCTAATATAACCTTAAATTAACTGTAATTTAATCTCAAATACAAACTCTCATTTAATCTCAAACTCCTAATCCCTAACTATAAACACTAACTATAATTTCAAACCTCTTTTCTAAACTTGTAATCCTCCCAAACTTTTAAATCCAAACCCTAAAATTTTAAATCCATACCCCAAACTCATAATTTGTAACCATAAACCCTAAATTCTTGAATCCAAACCCAAAACCCAAAATCCATAATCTCTAATCTTAAATTATAAATTCTTAAACTCAAACTTCAAAGTAATAATTCCCATCAATAAACTGTAAACTCTTAATTCCAAAATCTAAACTCATAATCTCTGACCTTATACCTTAAATTTTAAAATCTAAACCTCAAATTCTAAATACAAACTTGTAATTCTTAAATGCTACTAATATTAAATTCAAACCCCAAAAACACAGAATAAAAATAGACAGGACATTGTTAGGTTTAAAAAATCATAAAAAGCAACATTAAAATTTATTTACATTGATGTAATATTTTAGCGTTGTTTTCATTCGTTTATTATAATGTTAGTTAATTGATCTTTGTAATAACACAACATAACAATGTGACATAATCGTTCATTTGTAAATGTCGCCATATTAATTAACCTATAAACTTTTGTTTTGCAATTATAAATAACTTGTTATCGTTGATCGCATGTTCACTTGTAAATTTATGATTTTATATTCTATCTAATCGTCGAAAATAAATTTGAATGTTTATAATATGAAAGATAATATTAAAATCTCACCTTGACAAGTCAAAAATAATTATAAAAGAATAATAAAACACAAATGCATAACTAAGAGCTAATTTGGTATTGTGTCAACAATTGCTTTTTAAAATAATTTTTATTTAGAAATGCATCGAAGTAATTTTATTTTAAAAAAATATATATTTTTAACATTAGTGCATCAAAATGATCTGAAAACACACAAAAAAAAACCAATTTGAAACAAAGAAAAATAAAATAAAATTAATTTTTAAAAAAATGCTTTTGAAATACAAAAATAAACAGACTCTAAGAAAATAACACAACATAATTCTATTGTACATATATCCTAGTCTATCTATGTCTACAATGACGAGCCAATGGGTTAGCTTTATCAATAGCGTGACTTCCTAGTGTTTGAGTCATCTCATACACCGACACAACATCGTCTCTCCAAGCATCTGAAATGTAGTGCGACATGAGTCAAACTAACAAAATGCATAATAATAAGCAAGTGTGTTATCTTCAATCTCACGAAGACCACTAACAATTTCTCAACCATCTCGTAACACATTGTCAACCAGATTTTCAGCAAATATAGTTATTAATCCATAAATAAAATGCATTTACCATCACATATTAATTACAAAATGTATGAAGTACTTACAACATTTTGCATCCATGGTGCATATGATTCATACTCTATGTTCTCGCATAAAGGAACTTGCATTGAGTTTGGTGTGATGATATGTTGCATTATACACCAATAGCACTTCATGTATTCATCATCTGAAGTAATAAATTGCACCTCTATAAAGATCTCATCTCTTCGTGCATCCCACTGCACTATGTAATGAAGATTATGGGTCATCCAATTATAATTATCGTGTTTATCCCGTCAACTAATAGCATGCGATGTGTCGCTTGTATCTATACTAATAGCATTATACGATTCGAGCAAGCAACTCAACATGCTAAAAAAAGATGAGTGAGACCATTATCGTCCATATATCGACATTCATAACATCAATTGCATGGAAATCATACTCAATTGCATCAATTAAAACCTAAATTAGCTTAATTATCTTAATTCCAATAAAATATCCAATTACAATAATTTATCCCAAAACTTAACGCAAAACCTAATTGCCATTCTTTCGACATTCATAACACTGTTTGCATGAAAACATACATAATTGCATCAATTAAAATCTAAATTATCTCAATTCAAACAAAATATCCAATCATTCCAATTTATCCTAAAACTCAATACAAACCCTAATTTCTTTATTTTACAAACCTTAATTTATCTAATTTGAACTTAATTGATTCCATAAATAACATCAATTGCATAAAAACATACCTAATTGCTTGAATCAAACTCTAGATTATCTCAATTAAAACAAAATACTCAATTATCAAACACCACACAAACAATATTAAATCAAAATTAAGAATCTCGTAATTTAAGAATGACAATCATAAAATTATGAGAAATGTAGTGATTTTACCTTAATTTATCGATGACTTATGGTGGTTTGATCAATGGTTATGGCAAGGAGACTAAATGAGGATATTAAGCTGACAGATTTTATTGAAAAAAACACTAGAAAGATGCGAGGAGACGAGGGAAAGAAGATTTCGGTGTTTTGGTAGATGATAGGTGGTTGTTTTCGGTGATTTGGGGCGAGAGAGGCTGGGTGTTTTAGGTTTTGATGGGTGATGAGCGGCGACTATAGAACGAAGAAGAAGAAGAAAAGGCTAGGTTTTTATAATAATTGAACATGAGATTCTAAATGTTGATTTTGTTATGTAACAATGATTCAGAATCATGTCGTTGAATAAAGACATGATTAAAAATCACGTCTTTGTTCAAATTATACTACTTTTCAAATATTTTTTCAACATGTATTATTTTGTCAAATTTGTACTTAAACAATGTTGTTGTGCAAAAAAAATACCATAGTTCATCCATTAAAAATATGGCCCTTCCATTACATCATTTTTTTTTGTTTTTTAATTTGTGAAGTGTGACATGTCATGTACACAAAATAACATTTTTTTTTTAAATTCCCTCTCTCTTGTTTTAATTTTCATAGAACTAATGATATTACAAGTTAAATAGTTCATACACTAAAAATTTATAAATGAAGCATACATGAGATTCTCACTTGTAGATTTTAATATGTATGTGTGTGTCTGTGTTTTGGAGATGGATTTGTTATTTTCGAACTTATGATGATTTTTTTGTTTATTTATCTTTATTCTAAAGAGATTAAATTTAAAAAAAAACTAAAAAAAAACTAAAAGCCATTATTATGTATTGGAATAATGAAATGATCATTATACCCTTCTTAAACAAAATCAGTTAATTAGTTATTAGGGATAATACAATCTTTTTCATATGATCCATGTCATTATCATATTGATTGAGAACAATTCAGTCTTTTAACATTATAAATGCATAATAAAATGATTTAAATACCCTTAAAGAAAAATTTTTGAAATAAGGTCCAGGGGGTTTTCAGTCTTTCAACATTTTGATAGCATGGTAGAATGACTACATTGCTTTAAAGGCATAAATCCAAAACTGGCGTCCAGTGGATTTTTTATATTTTCATCATGGTTATTTAGTCATAATCAATGTAAATAAAGGGTAATTTAGTCTAAAATATAAATATAATTAAGAAACTGAAAGTGTTGGGAGGCATGCACTAGTAAATGGGAGGCGCTTGTTTTTTGAATGACACATGCGGTGTCTTTTAAGGGTCAAACACCATCTTTCATGACAGTGTTGAAAGCGTCACGATATCCTTTTCTCTGTGGTCAAGAATGTGCACACGACAACGCAGCGGTTGAGCTCTGGTGGACCCTTTTTTTCTCTCTCTCCTTGCCTTGGGTTTTGTGCTAACCCTTTTAAAAATTAGATGTGTCTTTTCTATTTGTATTTTTATCAGTTTGGAACTCATTTTTTTTATATTTTTTTTATTTTTAATTCTTTTTTAAGTTGATTTTTATTTTCAATTATATCCCTTAGTATTTTATTTCATTTAGTGTTTGTATCAATTTAGTCCTTATTCTTTTGATTGTAATTTTTTAAATCATTTTATTGATTTTTTTTAATTTTATCCCTCGACATTTTATTTCATTTAATTTTTTATCCAATTTAGTCCTAATTCTTTTGATTGCTATTGTTTTATCCCTTATTTATTTATTTTTAATTTTTCCGCTCATTATTTTATTTCATTTAGTTTGTATACAAGATTTGATCATCATTCTTTTGATTGTTATTTGTTTTGTTTTTTAATAGACTTCTAACTAACTATTTCTCAGTTATTACAATGTTCTTATTCATCAATTAAACTCTTAACTACTATTGTTATTCATAACCCTACGTGACTAAATTATAAACAACTAGTGCAACTTTTCCTTTTCTTCACTTGATTGTTACTGCATATTCTTATACTTCTTGTCACTATCACTACCTTCATATTGGATTGTAATAAATTACATGAATCTTGGATTGTCCCTCGCATGTGTCTTTGGTTTTTCCTTTCATATTTGCTAATGCATAAGAATTTAGATGAGTCCGACAACTAGCTAGCATGCAACTAGCCATTATGTATTTGACTTTCAGTAGTTGTATTGGTTTTGATAAACTTGGGGTTTTGTTTATTTTGGTTGCCCATGATAGATGGAAGAGAAGGTTTTGTTCCTTTCAAAAAATAATATGAAAAGCTGCGGACTGTTTTACATGTTGATGTGCGTTACGACTTAATATAAAGGTAGTGTTTGATATTGTGGTAGAAGTTGTTTTTCAAAGTATTTTATAAGTTGGACTTTGTAAGTTTACAAGGTTATTCTCTCACTTTTCTTATATTTTTTTCTTGGATTTGTTTTTATGTTTTTCCCTTACTTTTCTCTCTTTCTCTCTCGCCTTTTCTTTTCTTTCCTTTTCTATTCTGCTTATGCCTAGTCGGCAACATATGAAAGGAAGGAAGAGCTGATTTGTTTTTTTTTAATGGCAAATAACTATTTTACCCTTAATGAGTCGTTTTGCTTTTATTAGACGATCCTTTTTTTTGTTAGCACTACCAAGCTCCATTCATCCTAAAATTTTAACCAGATTTTATTCAATATATTTGAAGATCTCATAAAATTTCAACTCAATCTGATGGTCGGATTGAAAATTACGCCCAATAACGTAAAACTGGTCAAATTGTGATTTTTCATTAAATTTTTGAATTTCTCTAAAAATTTTGAAATTTTAACCTAAGCTAAAACATCATATTAGAAGGCTCCACACAAATTTTCAGAATTTTTTGATAACTCAATCGAGAATTACGAATTTGTTTTATATAAAACTAGTCAAAAAATATTGATAAAATCTTGACTTGGGCTATAGCTCAACCAAGCCTTTAACATGCCTCCGCCCATTGCTGTGAGTATAATTTGAAGTTAATTTTTAATGTAAGAAAAGAATGCACTCGCGTTGTGAATATATTTTCCAATATAATGAAAATTTTCAATTGAAAATTGAAAACTTGATATCTATCCTTAATAAAATAAATTGAAAAATAAATTAATTAATAAATTATAAAAAATTATTAGCATTAATTTAAAAATAAAATATAAAGTTGATATTTTTTACAAGGGGAAAAGTATAAATGCATATGCATATATTTTATCTCGTGTTGTTGAGTGCTTTTTGAATTTTTTTTCATTTAATTATATGACAATAACCATGAATTTCTGTAATTAAGAAAAACAATGATTTCAATTCCATAGAAAAAATGTGATTTTTAGGCTAAATTCTCATCTTTTTTGTTAATATATTTTTTCGTATAAATTGTTTTTCCAACTATGTTTTTTATTGAATAAAAACTGAAGGCAAATAAAAAATTATTCAAAAAATTAAATAATCTTAATTAAGAAGAAAAATGTATCTCTTTAACCAAAAAAACTTGTTCCTTTATTCACATGTTTTATTGACAAAAACATATATTTCTTTTATTAGAAGTATTGTTATTTAAATAAAAATATTATTATTATCATAAAAGTAAGTTTTAATAAAAAAAAATCATGATTTGATAAATTTAATATGAATGTATAAAAAATATATAAAAAAATAAATTTGAGAAAAAAATATACAAAAATTACAATTAAAAAGAAATAAAATGAATATTTCAATCTCGTTGAATATTCATGAGTAAAGTTTGTAGAAATTTTTATATATTAGGTTTATATATAATTACTCAAAAAGAAAATGGTAATATTACCATAACAAGCATTAATATTATTTGAAAAAAATAGAATAATTGGATAATTATTTAAATATTATTATCATAAATTTATTTAAAGAGAATCTTATTATGAAATAAAAATTAAAAAAAATATAAAGGTTACTATGTGTAACAACCCTTAATTTATATTTTCATTTTAGACAAGCATCGATTTAAAAAACATAGCATTAATATGTAAAGATAACCATATTAGTTCACTATGAGAACTGATCATCATGCAAAAGACTATGCAATTACTAAACTTATTTATTTTCTATAAGATTTTTGTAGTATTTCTTCTATTCGAAACACTACCAAAATAATTTTTGTTTTTATACTAAATCCTATATATATAAAAAAACAATGTGTGTATTCCTTTCAAATCATTCAAGGTGGCCTCGGGCTCATCTCTCATCAAAATATATTCTTAAATCCCAATATTTTCATAAAACACATCTAACACAATTCATACAATACACAAGAAAATGAAGATGTGATGATCCAAAGACTATTGAGGGATGTATGTGAAGTACTTTTAAAATACAATTAAATTACAAAATATAAGTATGCATGTACTATTATAATTACACGTTTAGGACATTTTAATCTCTTAGATCTCAGTCTTTATATCGACTATCAAATTTATCCTTCCTTACCATTCACAATATACAATCTTTACTTCTACTGATACCCTTAGTTTCCTTCAAACACAAAAATAATCATTATTTCAGAAAATATTGGATTTAATTTATATAACTATATCCTCAATTTAACAACATATATTACTGATCTTCACAACATTCTCAATAGCTTTCCAGCAAACGACTCAATCCTTAGGATTTTAATGTCTTGCCTTAAAAGAGGATAAATCCTTATAATACATTATCCCGCCCACAGACAATTCAAATCTCGAAATACTTTATCCTGCCCCGAAGGTAAATCAATTCTTCAATTTCCCCATCCTATCCTATAGGCAAACCAATTCTTGAAACTTATTATCCCGTCCTGAAAGGAATTCACTCTTGAATTTATTATCTTGCCCAGAAGGCAATTCAATTCTCAAATTGTAGTTTCTTGCCTTGAAGCAATTCAATTCTTAGAATCTACTATCATGCCTCAAAGGCTTGCATTGTTTTAAAACCAACAATTAATACGAAAGCTATAACCTTTCATCAATTTGAAAAAATAAAATCATTCAAGGAGTAGAGACAATCCCTTACTTGGAGCTCTTGAGACGTGCTCTTAAGAGTATCGACTCCACTCTAGATGAACCCCTAATAACACCAACTTCTCACTAGTCAAATTTTTAATTTATTTAATAAACATTTCCTTGAATTTAAGCATTCATTTAAATATACATTCACACTAACTTTTCTTACAATCTAACTTGCACATTTGCACTCACATACTCTTTGTAAATCAAATTTCAATTTACCTATATAAATTTGTACTTATATTATTCATTCTTACAACACAACCTAAACATTGGCACTAATTAAATCTCATTGTAATAAGTCTTCGTTGACATATTCTTAACAATTTATAAAATATCATGACCCAACCCAAACTTTTTTAATAACACAATTAAATCAACAATGTTAACATCATCTAGTTTATGTCACAACCCCACTATTTTCCTCTACCCTTGGCCAGCCACCCAAGCATACAATTTACCTCATTCCATTTGATTTTTTTTCCCTTTCATTTCCACCCTTAATCCCATTATTTAAACCAATATAAATTTATCAATATGCAAGATCTCTCCCAACACTATTTCAACATACACTTTGATTTATATATTATCAGGGATTTTCAATCCTTATGAAAATTTGACAACATAAATGAAATTAAATCAAGAAAGATACTTTACCTATATCAATTAATCAAGTTTGCCCAGTTCCTTTCACAATCTCTTCCAAAGATTTCTTCATTCACTCTTCAAATCACTCTTTCTCTCTCTACCTACATTATTCACGTCACTTTATTTCTTTTGGACTTTACTTGGTTGTTCAAATCCTAACTCAACACCTTCATGAAACAACTTAACCCTTTTGATTGGGAAGAGCAAAAGAAAAAATGAGAAGAAATAAATAAATCTAGCTGGCTCATTATTTAAAAGAGGGAGGGGTTGTTTTTGTTTTATTTACAAAAATGCCACTCTCTTAATTATTTAAGGTCTAATGCAGATAAATTTTTAATCGCAAATATCTTTACTTACCATTTCTCATTGCGATTGTTTTCGTGTTTGCACACAATGTATATTTAAATTTCTACACCTTACATAAAATTTATTTTTTTTTTTTTTGACAGGTGTTTACATTATAAAAAAGGCCAAACGCCTATAAATAAAAATCTCAATCCCGCGCTCCTAGGTTTCTTAGAGAGCAAACACGTTGTCCGCCTTTATTTTTTAAAATTGAATGGATAACACGTTGTTTGCTTAGATAAATAACCCATCATCCATTTATAATGTTATATGGCTACCAAAGGTGGTTTTAGTAATGAAAAAATCAAGTCCAAGTTTTTTGATCCTAAAAGCCTAAATCTTTATCATTTTTAACTCAAAAACACAAAAATAAAACAAGACATGAAACTCTAAAACCTCATTTCTAACCATAAAATATATTTTAATCAAACTAATAATTTAAAATCTAATCAAATCAAAAAAATTATCAAGTATGGATCTACATTGTTAGACATCATTGAAGGTAGAGATCACCTTCATTAAGTTATTTTTCTTAAAAATATTACAGATACCAAAATCATAGTTATTGGTGGCTAAAATGTGGTCACTTGAGAGTTTTCGCTCTTATTTTTTGTTTCTTGATGATTTTCTGTTTCCTTCCATGTTCATGGATTGAAATAAAAAATAAATAAAGTTTTATGATTAAAATATAAAAATTAAAAAAACTAATTGTGTGAAACATGAAATTTAAAACTATTTAAAAACAATTTAAAATTTAATTTTGTAAAACTGATTTTTAATTAGACGTAGAAATATTTAATAAAATATAAGGTAAGGAGATCATACAAATTAAAATAAATATCAGTATGTAGAACTGTGTAAACGATGAAATTAAAAAGAATAAAGCTAAGTGAATGAACTGTATAAAGAAAGAAATTTAGAATTTAAGAAGGAAAAAATTGACTCTTAACAGTAACGTTAATAGTGAAATGTCAAGAGTCCGCAGATGATCAAGGGTAGGAGTGTTCAAAAAAACCGACCAACCGATTAAACCGAAAAAACTGAGAAAAAATTAACAGAAAATACCGAACCGATAGAAAAAACCGAATAAATCGATTAAAAAATATTCAAAACCACTCGGTCCGGTTCGGTTTCGGTTTCAAAAAGCTTAAGCCGATTGAACCGGACCAAACCGGACTGGTTCAATTGAATCTGAAAAACTTAAAAAACAAGGTATAAAAGCAAACATCCCTAACCCTAATTCATTTCATCACTTTCCAGCCGCCTCCCTCTCTTCTCTTCTCCTCTCTCTCATTTTCTCTCCTGTTAACCTAACATTAAATCCTCTTTTTGAATTTTTACACCAGAGCTTCTCACCTCCTCCTACCACCACTCTCTGGTCTTTCATATGGTAGCGTCATCCACAACCTTCACTTTACTCCTATCATCAACCACAGACAACAACCCATACATCAAGAACCGGTTTCAGTTTTTCAGGCCCGATCTAGATCGTCTTCCATATAGCAGTGCCATCCACAACCTTCACTTTTCTCCAATCAACAACCACCGACAACAACCCACACATCAAGAACCGGTTTCAGTTTTTC
>Ga0307517_10013911_pt1 | contig 10874 bp, 10 predicted proteins | sample 23_EM_MG_FD_194515 | JGI IMG/M metagenome (GOLD analysis project Ga0307517, IMG submission 194515) | Populus trichocarpa ectomycorrhiza microbial communities from riparian zone in the Pacific Northwest, United States - 23_EM | ecosystem: Host-associated > Plants > Roots > Unclassified | place...
CGTTGCGTGGGAGGCAGGATTCAGTCGGCGAAAGTGTCCTGCAGGATGCGCTCGAGCCATTCTGCGTCCAGTTGATCGAACGCGGCAGGTCTGTCCGAGTCCACGTCGAACACCGCGATCAGGTGACCCTCCACGTCCACCACCGGGACCACGATCTCGCTCTGGGTATGGCTGTCGCAGGCGATGTGGCCGGGGAAGGCGCCGACGTCGGCCACCACCTGGGTCTGGCGGCTGCGCGCCGCGGCCCCGCAGACGCCGCGCCCGAAGGCGATGCGTAGACAGCCAAGCGTCCCCTGGTAGGGGCCGACCACCAACTCGTCCGGCTTCAGCGGATCGACCACGTAGAACCCGGTCCAGAAATAGCTCTCGAAGCTGTTGGCCAGCATCGAGGCGACGGTGGCCATGCGCGCGGTGAGGTTGGTCTCGCCGTCCAGCACCGCGGCGATCTCCTCGGCTACCGCGGCGTAGCGCTGGGCCTTTTCGGCGGGCAGGATTTTGTCGTTGAATGCTTCGGCCATGGCGACGGGTTTAGCCGTAGCGCGCCCGCTGGACAAACCTCACCGCACGTTCTTTCTAGGCGCCTTGAGTGACAGGGTCCTTTTCATGCGTCTCGTCTTGCTTGTTTCCGCACTCGCGATCGCCGCCAGTGCACCCTCTTTTGCGCAAGTGGCGGAGGGTCCTTCCCGCACCTTCCAGGCCCGCGACCTCTTCGGCCTCCGCACGGCCGGCGACCCCCAGGTGCGGCCCGACGGCGGCGCCATCGCCTATGTGCGGACCACCTACGACATCATGACCGATGACGGTCATCCCTCGATCTGGCTGGTCGACCCCGCGACCGGCGCCCAGTCGCCGCTGGTGGTCGACGACAAGGCCAACTTCCGCCCGCGCTGGTCGCCGGACGGGTCGAGGCTGGCCTATGTGGTCGGCGGCGAAGGCGGCGGCCAGGTCTACGTGCGCTGGATCGCGTCCGGCCGCTCGGCCAAGGTCGCCAACCTCGAACAGTCGCCCAACGAGGTGGCCTGGTCGCCGGACGGCAAGACGCTGGCCGTCACCATGCTGACGCTCGACGAGGGCAAGCCGCTGGGCGCGCCGCTGGCGCCGCCCAAGGGCGCGAAATGGGCCGAGCCCCTGAAGGTCATCGACCGGGTCACCTATCGGGCCGACGGCGCGGGCTATCTGAAACCCGGCTACCGGCACCTGTTCGTGGTCTCGGCGGACGGCGGCTCACCGCGCCAGCTCACCTTCGGCAAGTTCGACGACGGCGGCCCGATCAGCTTCACGGCGGACGGCAAGGCCATCCTCTTCGCCACCAACCGCGCTGAGAACTGGGAGCGTGACCCCAACGAGAGCGAGATCTATGCCGCCTCCGTCGTTGACGGAACGCTGACCCGTCTGACCACCCGCGTCGGCCCCGACCTCGCGCCTGTCCCCTCCCCCGACGGCTCGAAGATCGCCTATGTGGGCTACGAGGACAGCCGCAAGCGCGGCTATGAGAACGCCCGCCTCTCGGTCATGGACCGCGACGGCAAGAACAACCGCGTGATCACCGGCAACTTCGACAACAGCTTCGGCGCGCCGCGCTGGGCCGCCGACGGCAGGAGCCTGATCGTCGACTATGTGGATCACGGAATCAGCAAGATCGCCCGGGTCGGCCTGGACGGCAAAGTCGAGCCGTTGACCACCGGCATGGTCCCCGGCGACCTCGACCGGCCCTATTCAGGCGGCGACTGGTCGGTGGGCAGGACCGGCCTGATCGCCTTCACCTCGGGCGACGCGACCTCGCCGGCCGATATCTCGGTCAGCCAGGGCGGCAAGACCCGTCGGCTCACCCACCTCAACGACGACCTTTTCGCCGGCAAGACGCTGGCCAGGGTCGAACCGATGCCGGTGACCTCCAGCTACGACAAGAAACCGATCGACGCCTGGATCGCCACGCCGCCGAACTTCGATCCGGCAAAGAAGTATCCGCTGATCCTTGAAATCCACGGCGGCCCGTTCGCCAGCTACGGCCCGGTATTTTCCACCGACGTCCAGCAATACGCCGAGGCGGGCTATGTCGTGGTCTATTCCAACCCGCGCGGCTCCACGTCCTACGGCGAGGCCTTCGCCAACGAGATAGACCGCAACTATCCCAGCCACGACTACGACGACCTGATGAGCGTGGTGGACACCGCCGTCGCCAAGGGCTTCGTCGACCCCGGTCATCTGTATGTCACCGGCGGGTCCGGCGGCGGGGCGCTGACCGCCTGGATCGTCGGCAAGACCGACCGTTTCAAGGCCGCCGCCACCCAGAAGCCGGTGATCAACTGGACGAGCGAAGTCCTGCTCACCGACGGCTACACCGGCATGGCGCAATCCTGGTTCGGCAAGCTGCCATGGGAGGATCCGCAGGGCTATTGGGCCCGCTCGCCGCTCTCGCTGGTGGGCAATGTGAAGACGCCGACACTGGTCGTTGTGGGTGACGACGACCACCGCACCCCGCCCGCCGAGGCCGAGCAGTTCTTCGACGCCCTGCAGTTGCGCGGCGTGCCGACGGCGCTGGTCTACGTCCCCGGCGCCTCGCACCACGGCCTTGCGGAGCGGCCCTCGCAATCGGCAGCCAAGGCCCGAGCGATCCTCGCCTGGTTCGGTCGCTACAAATGAGGACAGGTCCCCCAGGACTGTTTCAGCCGAAAACTCGTATGGAGTTTGACCATGCGTCAAGTGAACGAACCGCGGTCTGCGACCATCGCGACAATGTGGTCTGGTCCGCGCCTGCGAAGATGAGCTAACTTGCAGGCTGTCGGGTTGGGGCGAGTTCATGGGGCGTACCACCAATTTTCCGCCGATCGGCTCCGCCCTCCTGGGGGCGCTCGCGATCATGGCGGCCGGACCCGCCGCCGCGCAGGTGCTGGAGATCGGCTCCGACGGCGCGGTGACCACCTATGCCGGCCCGGCGGTCTATTCGAGCGAGGGCGTGCGGTCCCTAACGCCGGCAGCCACCCCGCTGCAGATCCGCGCCACGCCCGCCGAGATTTCCCAGGCGATCCAGGACGCCTCGGTCCGCCACGCGGTGAGCGCACCGCTGGTCGAGGCGGTGGCCTGGCAGGAATCCCGCTTCAACCCATCGGCCGTCTCGCCCAAAGGCGCGCTGGGCGTCATGCAGTTGATGCCCGCCACGGCGCGCCGGCTGGGCGTCGACGCCAGCGACACCCGCGCCAACATTGAGGGCGGCGCGCTCTATCTTTCCCAGATGCTGCAGCGGTTCGAGGGCGACATCCCGCGCGCGCTGGCGGCCTATAATGCGGGGCCCGAGGCGGTGCAGCGCTACGGCGGTGTTCCGCCATATGCCGAGACCCGGGCCTATGTGCGCGCTATCCTCGGCCGGTTGGGGCCGATTGCGGCGGTCGGCAACCTCGGAGCGCGTGCGGAGTAGATGATGAAGCGATCCTTCCTCGTGCTGGCGGCCCTCGGCTGGGCCGGCGCCGCCCAGGCCCAGGTCGTCGCCGACCCGGCCGGCTCGTCGCCGCTGATCGCCGCGCTGAACTGGGTGCAGGGGACGCTGCTGGGCAACCTCGCCACCACCGCCGCGGTGATCGCGGTGGCGGCCGTGGGCTTCCTGATGCTGACGGGCCGGATGGACTGGCGCCGCGGCCTGACGGTGGTGATCGGGGCCTTCATCATCTTCGGCGCGGTCTCCATCGTGGCCGGCATCCGCTCGCTCGCCGGTGGGCTGCACTGAAGCCATGGCGCAGCAGCTGACCTCCGATCCAGTCTTCGCGGCCCTCGCCCGGCCCCAGATGATCGCGGGCGTCACCTATGCCTATGCCGTCTTCAACCTCGTGGTGACCGTCGAGGCCTTCCTGATCACCAAGTCGTTCTGGGCCCTGGGCCTCGCGGCCCTGTTGCACGCGGCGGGCTATCTCGGCTGCCTGCGCGAGCCCAGGTTCTTCGACATCTGGATCACCAGGCTCAGGTCCTGCCCGCGCGTGCGCAACTTCGGCTTCTGGCAGGGCAATTCGTACCGCCCATGAGCCGCACCTTCCTCACCACCGGCGCGGCCAAGGTGCTGGCGCCCCGGGAGGCCTCGGTCGGCGACCGCCTGCCCTATGACGGCCATCTGGACCCGGTGACCCTGCAGACCCGCGACGGCCTGCTGGTCCAGACCCTGCGCCTGGCCGGATTCCCCTCCGAGACCGCGCCCGACGAGGAGCTGAACTACCGCAAGGCCGTGCGCGAGACCGTGCTGCGCGGCGCATCGAACTCCCGGCTGGCGATCTACCATCACGTGGTCCGCAGGCGGGTAACCCCGGCCTTCCCGGCCGCGCCGGAGGAGCCGTTCTGCGCGCGCCTCGACGCCGGCTGGCGCGAGCGGCTCGCCGGCCGCCAGCTCTATGTGAACGACATCTTCCTGACCCTGGTCCGTCGCCCGCTGCAGGGCGGCGCGGGGTTCCTTGAGCGGTTGGTCAAGCCGCCGGGCGCCCGCAAGGCCGAGCTCGACCGCGAGCTGCGCCAACTGCATGCCGCCCGCGAGTCCTTCGCCGCCGTTCTCGCGCCCTATGGCCCGCGCACGCTCACGCTCTACGACGGTCCCGGCGGCGCCCAGCGTTCCGAGCCGGCTGAATTCCTCAGCCTGATCCTCAACGGTGAGCTTCGCCCGATCCTCGCCCCCACCGGCGACCTCGGCCAGGCGATCGCAGCGCGCCGGCTCAGCTTCGGGCTCGACGCCATGGAGTTCGGCCCCGGCCTCGGCGAGGCCCAGTTCGGCGCGATGATCTCGCTGAAGGACTACCCCGCCCGCACAGCGCCCGGCCTGCTGGACGGCGTGCTGCGGCTGCCGATGGAGATGGTGCTCACCGAAAGCTTCGCCTTCGTGGATCGCCAGGCGGCGCTCGACCGCATGGGCCTGGCGCTGCGGCGACTGAAGGCCGCGGACGACGACGCCTACAGCCTGCGCTCCGAGCTCGCCCAGGCCCGCGATGACGTGGGCGCCGGCCGGGCCGCCTATGGCGAGCATCATCTGACCATCCTGGCCAAGGCCCAGAACCTCGACGACCTCGACGCCAATGTCGCCGACGTGCAGTCGGCGCTGGCCGAAGCTGGCGCCATCGCAGTACGGGAAGACACCAACCTGGAGCCGGCTTTCTGGGCGCAATTTCCAGGAAATTTCAAGTTCGTAGCGCGGAAAGCTCTGATCTCGGCGGCGAACTTTTCGAGCTTGGCGAGCTTCCACAACCACCCCACCGGCCAGGCCGACGGGACCCATTGGGGGCCGGCCATCGCGGTCCTGGAGACCACCTCCTTCGGGCCCTACCACTTCAATTTCCACAACGCCGACCTGGGCAACTTCACGGTCATCGGGCCCTCCGGGTCGGGCAAAACGGTGCTCCTGACCTTCCTGCTGGCCCAGGCCGAACGGCTGAAGCCGCGCATCGCCTATTTCGACAAGGACCGCGGCGCCGAGCCCTTCATCCGCGCCATCGGCGGCCGCTATGACGTGATCTCGCCGGGCGAGCCCACCGGCTTCAATCCGCTGGCCCTGGCCGACACGCCGGCCAACCGCGCCTTCCTGGCCGACTGGCTGGGCCAGCTGCTGACCGCCGACGGCGGGGTGCTGGACTCAGAGGACCGCGCGATGATCGCCGACGCGGTCGACGCCAACTACGCCCAGCCGCCCGGCCACCGCCGGCTGCGCTACCTGCGCGAGCTGTTCCGCGGCGGGCGGCGGCCCAGCGCCGGCGACCTGGCCGCGCGCCTCGGCGCCTGGTGCGAGGGCGGCGAGCACGCCTGGCTGTTCGACAACGCCTCGGACCGGCTCGACATCGACACCCGCATTCTGGGCTTCGACATGACCAGGCTGCTGGACGCGCCCACCGTGCGCACGCCGGCGATGATGTACCTCTTCCACCGCATCGAGCAGCGGCTGGACGGCTCGCCGGCGATCATCGTCGTCGACGAGGGCTGGAAGGCGCTGGACGACCCGGTGTTCGTGCGCCGGATCAAGGACTGGGAAAAGACCATCCGCAAGCGCAACGGCCTGGTGGGCTTCTGCACCCAGTCGGCCAGCGACGCGCTCGAGAGCCGCATCGCCTCGGCGATCATCGAGCAGGCCGCGACCCAGGTCTTCTTCCCCAACAGCCGCGCGCGGGCGGCGGACTATGTGGAGGGCTTCGGGCTCTCCGAGCACGAGTTCGAGCTGATCCGCACCCTGCCCGACACCTCGCGCTGCTTCCTGATCAAGCGTGGCGACCACAGCGTGGTGGCCCGCCTCGACCTTTCGGGCCTGGAGGGCGAACTTGCCGTCCTGGCTGGCACCGAGCGGACCGTGCGCCGCCTGGAAGCGCTGCGTGGCGAGCTCGGCGACGAGCCCGATGCCTGGCTCGAACCGTTCATGGCCGGGCGGACCGCGGCATGACGAGCGCCTGCGCAGGTCTGGTCGGCGACGGCGTGATCCGCGGCGTGCTGGGCGCGGTGGACTGCGAGACCCGCACCTTCGCCGAGGCCGGCTATTCGGCGCTCACCTCGGCCTCGTCCGGCTTCCAACTGGCGCTCACAGCGCTGCTCACCATCTACGTCGCCCTGGTAGGCTACCGGATGCTGTTCGCGTCGAATGGCGCCAGGCTCTCCGACGCCCCCGGCATCGCCTTGAAGATCGGGGCGATCCTGGCGCTGGTGACCAGCTGGGCGACCTTCCAGACCCTGGTCTTCGACATGGCCGCGCGGGCGCCCGGCGAGATCGCCGCCATCGTCGCCGCGCCGCTGCAGCAGGACAACGGCTCGCTGGCGGCCGATCCTATCGGCGGCCTGCAGGCCGCCTACGACCAGCTCAGCCAGTCGGCCGCCGCCTTCGGCAAGATGGCCGGGCCCGACGCCAAGGCCTATTCCAGCCCGCAGGCCGCCGCCGCCCAGGCGCTCTCGACGGCATCCGGCGTGCTGTTCATGACCACGGCCGGGGTGATCTCGGCGGCGACCCTGGCCATCGGGGTGCTGACCGCCGTGGGTCCGGTGTTCATCGCCCTCTTCCTGATCCCGGCCACGCGCGGCCTCTTCGTGGGCTGGGTGCGCGCGCTGGCGGCCGCGGCCCTGACGCCGCTCCTTGGCTGGCTGGTCATCGTGCTGATGCTGGCGGTGCTGGAGCCCTGGCTCCTGGCGCTGGCGCGGCAACGCCAGTTCGCCGAGTTCGACCCGCAGACCGCCATGAGCACGGCCGCCCTGGTCTTCGTGTTCGGGGCGGGCCAGGTCGCCCTGCTGGTCGGCGCCTGCACCATCGCGTTCGGCTTCCGCATCCGACTGCCGACACCGGCGCCGGCCACGGCGCCCACCGCCGTCCGCGATCCCGCCGCAGCGCCCGGGTTCGCCTCCCGCGCCCAGCGGCTGGCCTTCGACCTGCAGCGCGACCAGGTCAGCGCGGCGGCCCGCATCCGCCCGCTGGAAGTCGCCGCCGCCACCGCCCAGGCCGGGCGCAACACCACCCTGCGGCAGGCCACCCTCCACCTCGGCGACGACTACCGCCGTCCGGCCGCGGCTCCCCGCCGGCTCAGCGTGCGCCCATGAACCGCCGAGCCGCCTTCGCGCTGGCCCTGGCGCTGCTCGCCGCGCCCGCCTCGGCCGTCACGCCGCATCCCGGCGACGGAGACCCGCGCATCCATGTGGTGATGTACGACCCCAGCGAAGTGGTCGAGTTGCACGGCGTCCTGGGCTACCAGCTCTCGCTGGAGTTCGACCCGCAGGAGCGGATCGAGAACGTCGCCATCGGGGACAGCCTCGGCTGGCAGGTGACGCCGAACAGAAAAGCAAACCTGCTGTTCCTCAAGCCGATGGCGAAGCGCCCCGACACCAACATGAGCGTGGTGACCAACCTGCGCCGCTACAATTTCCAGCTCAGCGTGCGCGGCAAGCCGGCCGGGCGCGCGACGCCCTACAGCGTCCGCTTCCAGTATCCCGAGCCGGTGATGGCCATGGTCGCGCCGTCGCCGGCGCCGCCCCCGCCGATCGACCGCAACCACGCCTACAGCTACCAGGGCTCGACCAAGACCCTGCCCGACCGGCTGTTCGACGACGGCGAGGCGACCTTCTTCGTCTTCCGCGAGCAGGAGGATCTGCCGGCGATCTTTTCCGTGGAGCCGGACGGCGGCGAGGCGGTGGTCAACTCCCACATGCGCGACGGCTACATCGTCGTCGACCGCATCGCGCCCGGCTTCGTGCTCCGGCGCGGCGGCGAGGTGACCCGCGTCTACAACGACGGCTATCGCACGCGGGAGGCCAGCGCGCTGAGCCCGAAGCCCAGACCGAAAGACCCCTGGTGGCGGCGATGAGCGACCCTGAAAAACTGAGCGCCGTCTACGCCCGCAGCGAACGCCTGCGCCCGCAGGTGAGCCAGCCGAGCTCGCCCTGGACGGTGGTGCTGGGGCTGGGCGGCGCGGGCTTGCTGGGCCTCGTCGTCTTCACGACCCTCAGCAACGGCCGCGAGGCCAAGGCCCAGACCGCGCCGCTCCGCGTGGCCACCGCCGAAGCGCCGCCGGCCAGGTTCCAGGCCGGCCTGGACGCGCTCGTCCAGAACCGGCCGCCACCCGCGCCCGTCCCCATGGCCCCTCAGCCCGCGCCGACGGCGCCACAGGCGCCCCTCGATCCGCCGGAGACCCACTGGCGCGCGCCCGCCGTGGTGGTCGACCTGAGCGACGCCGCCGCTGGGCCTGCCCTGAAGCTCGCGCAGGCCCAGGCGCCCGTGGCCGGCGCGCCGGAGGGCGATCGGCTGAACGCCGAGGAGCGGTTTGCTGCCCGCGTCGTGGGCGCGACCAACGACACGGCGCGCGCGACCCAGATGCGCGACCTCGGCCGCATCGTGCCGCAGGGCTTCGTGATCCCGGCGACGCTGGAGACGGCGATCGACAGCGACCTGCCGGGCTCGGTCCGCGCGGTGGTCAGCCGCGACGTGCGGGGGTTCGACGGCGCCCAGGTGCTGATTCCCCGCGGCTCCAAGCTGATCGGCCAGTACCGCAGCGCCGCGGCCATCGGCCAGACCCGGGCCTTCGTGGTCTGGTCGCGGATCATCACCCCCACCGGCGTCACCATCGACGTGGGCTCGCCGGCGACGGACACTCTCGGTCGCGGCGGCCTTGCCGGAACGGCCGACGGCCATTTCTTCCAGCGCTTCGGCGCGGCGATCCTGCTCTCGGTGGTCTCCGGCGGTGTCGATGCGCTGGCCCGCAGCGGCAACAACAACACCGCCCTCGTGATCGGCTCGCCGGCCCAGGCCCAGAACGTGGCGGCCATCGCGCTGCAGAAGCAGATCGACATCCCCACCACCATCCGGGTGCCGCAGGGCAAGCCGGTGCAGGTCTCCGTGGCCCGCGACCTCGACTTCACCGGGGTCCGATGAGCGCGGGCGTCTACCTCGACGCCTATCTGGCGCCGCTGGCGCAGTGGCTGTCGCGGCCGGACGTCACCGACGTCCTGATCAACCGGCCGGGCGAGGTCTGGATCGAGACCAGCGGCGGGGCGATGAGCCGCGAGCCCGCCGACCAGCTCACCGAACAGGCCCTGCAGCGCCTCGCCCGCCAGATCGCCGCGGCCAGCCACCAGGGCGTCAACCGCGAACAGCCGCTGCTCTCCGCCACCCTGCCGGACGGCGCCCGCGTGCAGGTGGTCTCGCCGCCGGCCACCCGCGGCGGCCTGGTCATGGCGGTCCGGAAGCACGTCCTCTCCGACATGAGCCTGGACGACCTGGCCCGCGACGGCCTCTTCGACGCGGCCCACCGCACCGACCTCGCCAGGGACGCCGAGGCTGACGCCGACCTCGAGGCTCTGCTGGACACCGGCGACCTGCCCGCCTTCCTGCGCGCCGCCGTGCGGCGACGGAAGACCGTGGTGATCTCCGGCGGAACCTCCAGCGGCAAGACCACGCTGCTGAACGCCATGGTCAAGGAGGTCTCCCGATCCGAGCGGCTGGTGGTCATCGAGGACGCGCCGGAGGTGCGGCTCGACCATCCCAACGCCGTGGGCCTGGTCTCGGTGCGGGGCGAGCTTGGCGAGGCCCGCGTCGACGCCGACGCCCTGCTGGCCGCGGCGCTCAGGCTGCGCCCCGACCGCATCCTGCTGGGCGAGCTGCGCGGCCACGAGGCCTTCGCCTTCCTGCGCGCCGTCAACAGCGGCCACCCGGGCTCGATCACCACCGTCCACGCCGACAGCCCGGCCGGCGCACTGGATCAGATCGCCCTGCTGGCCCTGATGTCCGGCGTCGAGCTCGGCTGGGACAAGGTCCGCACCTATGTGGGCCGGGTGGTGGACGTGGTGGTGCAGCTCGACCGCACCGACGGCGCGCGGCGGATGACCGAGGTGCTGTTCCGGCCATCAGGCTCGGACGAAGTCAGACGAAGCCCAGGTTCCGGGAACTGAAGTTCCGCAGGTTCGGGAAGATCAGGTCGAGCGCGCTGTCCGACACGCCGAACCATGTCCCCATGGTCGCCGCATACTGCTCCACCGAGGTCGTCGGGATCAGGGCCTGGCCGACCATGCTCGGATTGTTGAAGCCGCCGATGTCGGCGCCGAGCGTCGGGTACTGGCCGTACATGTCCCCGCCCCTCACCGCGCCGCCCATGACGAAGTGGTGGCTGCCCCAGGCGTGGTCGGTGCCGTCGCCGTTGGTGGCGAACGACCGCGAGAAGTCCGAGGCGGTGAAGGTGGTCACCCCCGTGCGCCGGTCCACACCGCCGACGTTGGAGAGCGCACCGTCGAAATAGGTCAGCGCATGCGCCACCTTGGCCAGCAGGTTCGGCTGCACATTGTTCTGGAAGTCGTGGGTGTCCCAGCCGCCGAGGCTGACGAAGAACACCTGGCGGCGCACGCCCAGCGTGGCGCTGGCCGCGATCATCCGCGCCACGGTCTGCAGCTGCAGG
>Ga0307517_10013912_pt1 | contig 10873 bp, 7 predicted proteins | sample 23_EM_MG_FD_194515 | JGI IMG/M metagenome (GOLD analysis project Ga0307517, IMG submission 194515) | Populus trichocarpa ectomycorrhiza microbial communities from riparian zone in the Pacific Northwest, United States - 23_EM | ecosystem: Host-associated > Plants > Roots > Unclassified | place...
ACAAATCAATAGCGCAGTAAAGAAAATACACTTAGACTGAAGGTACAAGAGTTTGGACTTCAAGGGTAATTAGGTGTTTAAGAATGTGTTTGGTATTGCGGTAGCTGTTGTGGTTGTGGTTTGAAAAAAGTTGTTTTATAAAAAGTACTTTTAGTTGAAGTTGGTTTAAAAAAATAGGTGTTTGGTTAAAACTATGATTGAAATTGAGGTTGAAGAAAAAGTTGTTTAATGTGTTTGGTTAAAAATTATGGTTCAATTTCATTTTATTGTATAATTACCTAAAAGGACTTAATTCATAATACTAATGAACAGTTACATAAAAATAACATTACAACCAATAGATTTTTGCAAATAGACCTAAACATATTAGAACAATAATTTATAATTGTGTCATTAAACTTGCAGCAATCCCATCACGTACGTAATCCATTCGCGAAGGCCTTTGGTGTCCTTGGCTTTGTGAATATGGAGCCACATCAGTTAGAAAATCATCGGGCACAAAATCAGGATGGCGATCGAACTCCATAAATGCCACATCTTGCATTGAAGTTCTTCTAATGTAATTATGAATTGCCATGGATGCGACAACAATTCTAACTTGTGCCTTGTAATTAAAGGATGGCATATTCTGTAGGATTCGCCATTGTTTTTTCTAAACTCCAAATGTACGTTCTATCACACAACGTAATGAAAAGTGCATACGGTTGAAAATTTCTTCACGAGTTTGTGGTTGTCCTCGCCTCCTAAATTCTTGCAAATGATATCTCTGACCTCTATATGGACCTAAAAATCCATATTCAATAGGATATCCTGAAACAACCAAGTAGTATTTCCCTGTAAATGCATATAATTTTTTAAAATTGAAAATTGCAAAAAAAAACAAAATAACATTAATTATCATATACACACACACACACATACACATATTACTACCTTCTGGTGGCTTAGAAAATTTTATACGTGGATTGTCAATTGCCTCGAGAAAAATTCGTGTATCGTGTGCACTACGCCCAACCCGCCCAAACAAATGTGAATTGCATGTCAAAGCTACATGCAGCCATAACATTCTGGGTCGGCACACCTTTTCGTCTAATGAATGGAATTTGATTTTCAGAAGAAACACATGCACGCACATGTGTACCGTCGATAGCTCCTACACAATTCTAATATATGATAAACCAGTAAAATAACATCAATTTGAGCTGACTAAAAAAATAAGTTTCGCAAATTCATGAAATACGAATCACCATCAACAAATACGATTAATGACATTACCTTGAAATGTAGCATATATCTCGGATTGTTCACAATTTCACGCGGTGAGTTTACGAACCCGGGATCTACGGGCTGAATTAAATCTGTAGCGAGCGAATAAACTGATCTAAGAACTTCATTAAAGCACCTACCAATTGTTTCTCCTGAATGTTGGAATCTCTCTTGAACTTCCCTATTGGAAGCACCCAAAGCTATTGTATAAAGAAATATTCCAACTTTTTCAAAAACACACATTCTTCTAGATGCCTTTAACCCATATTGGTTTTCAAGTTTAAAGCACAGACTCTGAAATGTCGTCGCATCCATCCTAAACATGTTTACACAGCACGTCCAATGTCCATGTAATATTTCTGTCAACCATTGCATTCCAGTGTTGTTCGAATCCATACAAGGTTCCTTATATATATAAGTATTATAATATAAAGTTATGGCACCTGCCGTGTATAAAATCAATTTCTGATTATCAAACTCCCTTTCCCAAAACAACTCACCTTCTTCATCTGAATCGTCGTCGTCGTCAATATCAGAACTGTGATCACTGCAATCTCCATCGTTTACAGAAGAATTACCATAATTACCGTAATCGGCAACGTTATTCATTATGTCATCATAATCCCCGTCAAAAAGTGCTGAAAACCAGTGCGAATCCATATCTATCATGACATACAAATTTTTTTGTGAATAATTGAAAATTGTATGACTTGTTACAAAAAAACACAAATGGATAATGCAAACCGAAATACTATATTGTTCCATTTCTCCACGTTTAATGAATTTTTGCTTGGCTTGTAAATTTTATAAGGCTATATTTATTTGCAATTCAGTCATTTACCTCTTTTGAAAGTGAAATTGAATTTCTTTTTTCAAAATACCTATTATCTCTAATCAAAATTTCTAATTCCACTTGTTAAAAACAACCTAAAAATAGAATTTCAAGAGATCAAAATGGGAATTCAAGAAACAATGAACAATTCACACACAAATTGTTTTTCCTTTTCATTTCCTGCTTCCAATATTTCATTTCTTGTGCTAAATATAATGTCAACTGTACCATACAGCATTGAAAATTTCATTTGCAAAACTGATTTGTGCGTGGAGCAATAATATTAAGGATCCTTTTTCATTTCACAAAAATGGGTCAATAAATAATAAGCATGTTTGCCACCTTCCCCCAAGATTCAAACCGGTTCTACTTATGGAATACTGGTTCAAAAAATTGAACAAGACAGTAATAAAATTATGTAGAAGAGTATACAATGACAGAGGTCTAACAAAGCTAACGATTTTCTACCCTTCACTATCTCAATGAACACCATAAACAGACATTTAAAAACCTAAGAAACTAACCTGACTTTTAATGAATGTCATAACATTAACCAATCGGCTACAACCAAATGAATTAAATGGAACTTACCTATTACATATGTATAAATAGCAGCAATCAGCAACACCAGCAATTAGAAACAACCACTCTTGATTGCAGGTACTAACACATTCGGTTTCTACACAAAGAAACTGACAATATGCAAGTGAATAACTTCTCATACTTACTGCTAGTTATATACAAATACATAGGAATGAAAGTAATATTCCAAAAACTGTCACCTAACTTTTAAAAGCTACTATTCAAGAGCAAGTTACCAAACATTCAAATGTGGCATACACCAACTGAAAATTTCAAAATTAGCAACCTAAACCTACCATTCAAGAGCAACTAACCAAACATTCAAAGTATAATACCAACAAGCAGTAGTCTCGGTTTCATAAATTATTAACCAACCATTCAACTTCAAGTAACCGAACTGAAAAAGAGTACTTTAACAAGCTAAACATAACATTCAAAGTTAAGCATCCACACATTTAAGGTCTACAATTCAGAAATTAACATTCATGAAATTCCAACCTAACAACACTATTTAGTCATACATATATAGCAAAACATACATGGTAGTGGTGTTCCAAAAACTTAGCTACGAAAGTACACCAAAACATGGGCAACTCCTTCTAATTCCAGCAACAATTGCAGCACATGAAGTCTGCAAAACCAGTGGAAAAGATTTCAGACAAATAAATATGTTACTGGATTGCAGAATTCAACATAAATGCAAAGACATGAATAGGGTAAAAAGTTAAAAACTGACCTTGTCCATCTAAGTTTGTTTGTGTTGGTCCAACATTATTTTCAGCCATAACATTTTTCTGTCAATACAACCCATTGCAGCCCACATCTCCCTCTTGCTCCTCGCATAGAAGAATTTAGTTGCAAAGGTATGCAATGCACTACCAAAGGCAACTCCATCAATAGAGTGCAGTTCTTCCATTACCTCTTCAATGCTACAACATTTTTTTATCTCTACAAGGAGTTGTGATCCCTCTAGGCATGGAGATGGTCTCAACAAGTTTATCCAAACATGCAACTAGTACTGCTCCCACACCTTTTCCCCTTTTCTTTTTTCGGAATTGAGGTGTAGTATGATGTGCACCCTTTCTCTTTGAACTGTTGGGGTTACTGCTACTGTTTGTGACATTGCTTCCACCAACCATATTGCTAATTAGCATCACGAGTGAAATCAGGGATTGCATCCTCTTCAGACTCGTCACTTCCTTCTTCCATATTAGTATCCTCATTGGTTGTATTTCTCATTCCAGCAGTCACATTATCTTCATCTGATAAGAGTCCTTGTGAGGGAGTCCAAGCATATTCTCTCATGGCCACTATGTTAGTAAACATGATATCGTACTTGGAACACAACGAGGGCTTTATGCTGACATGCCTAAACTTCTTTGCTCCTCTCATTTCCTGTGTAATGACAGCTAGATGTAATTAGGAATGATAGTAGATGAATAACTAATACAACATGACAAAAAAAATTATGAGGCTATTGCAAATCAGCAAACTAACCTGAATTTTTTATTACCACCATTCATCAGTTGCTGAGATGGTCCCAAGTTCAGTAGACCAACCAACTCCAGTTTCAGTTATTAATTTTTTCCATACCCTCCAGTCCTTTTTAATTCCATCCTATTTAATGCAAATGTCACAAAACGTGTGCAACATTGTCTTGCTCCAAGAAGCTTTATCATGTGTGTCAGACCCATCCATTGCTTATGGTTGACAATGCAATGAAAAATTAAACAAACAATTAACCATATGAACAAGAGATTGAATGCTGATAAGGTTATAATACAATAGTAACAGAACAAGAAATTACATATGCAGCAAAAGGTCAACCAAAGAATAACAAAAGGTTGAATGTTGACAAGGAATAAAAAACATAAATAAAGAAATTATCTATAGCAGCTTGGTTGACAATGCAAGAAAGAATTCAAAACACAATTCACTATAGCTGACAAAAGCTTTAATGCTGATAAGGGATGAAAACAAGAAACTAAGGAACTAGTTCAAAAAAAGATTGAATGATGTGAAGTGTGAACTAAGAAACTTGATAGGGGAAAGAACATAAAAACCTACCCACGGTGGCATAAACTTATAACTGTTTTTCATCAATTAGCAAGGGATGTTCTAATTAGCAACTAAAATTATTTGTTTAATTTACTATTATTTAGTTGTTAGCAATCAGCAGCACACAATACCAGTTTAACATAGCAAGCATGGGATGTTCTATGTATATATATATATATATATATATATAAGTATAAGTATTATTTTAATGTACATTTATTAACTTGTTAGCAATCTGCAGCACACAACAACTAATACGATTTTAATATAGAAAGTAAGGGATGTTCTACTTAACAACTGAAATTAATTATGTCATTAATTTACGTTTATTTACTTGGTAGCAATCAGCAGCACACAGCAACAACAAATAACCAACACACAAATAACTGCAGATACATGGAGGGAATAAAAAGAATGAAAAATTAGCAGTAATGGCTGACGAGAGTAAAATATAAGTGAATTAAAAAGGGCATAAACAGGTCAATTTCACTGCAATGAACAAAAATAAACTTAAAATTACTATACAAGGCAACAAGTGAAGTAAGCACAATACCCGTTGGAAATTGCAGCTGAGGTGTTTGAATGAAGCATAATGTTGATATATGTGGTGGGGTTGTTGATTGCAGGAACACAGGTTGCTCGCGTCTTGTTTTTCTGTTGATAAGGAGAAACGAAGGAAAAATTAGCATATATAACTATCGAGAGTAAACAACAAGTGATTAACAAAAGGGGATAAACATATCTTCACTGCAATAAACAACAATTAACTTAAGATTTCTATAAGAACATACCAGTGAACTAACCCGTTGGAAATTTGAGCTCTAGTGCTTGAATCAAGCTCGATCTATATATATGTTTCGGGGTTGTTGCTTGCAGTAGAAAGGGTTGTTGTTATTCTTCATTTCCTTTTGTTAAAAAGAAATTAATGACAATTGAATGTGCAGAAAGAGACGGAGCCATCAGTTAATGTTTGGGGTTGTGCAGCAGTAATGGTTTACTGTGGAGTTATTGTGCGCAATTAGGGCTGATGGGAAGGGAAATGAATGCAAATGGAAGAACACGAATGAGAATGAGAAGAGCAAACGAGAACCGAACGAGAACAATGTGTGTTTTGGTAAAAAAAAACCGAAATACTCATCTCTAGAAAGTTTAACCACGGGTTGAAACTTGCAAAAAAGTAGTATTTTACTGCTTCCTAAAAATCGAGGTCTTGCCGCATATAAATGATGGGACCCATGTTTTTTATTTTTTAACAATCTGTAACCAAACGGCTAATTAGTGCATTTTTTAAGAAACGTGAACGCTAACGTGTCGAAAAACAGGTTCTTTATGCTATCAAGGTACTGTTCTTTGTAATTGCTTTGAGACCTGAGGAAGGTAGAGTAAAGCCCAGCTCCGATAACTTTTTGTGTGATGCTGCATAATCTGCGAAGAATGCATCATCATCCTGTCATTTGACCAAAAACTCTCAATTAGCAGCTAAATCAGGACTTCGATAATTGATCTCCATCTACGGAGAACACATCAAATGGAAACTATTAATGGTGAATGACATGCAATGGAAAACTGAGGAAATTTGTTTGGCGGCTTCCAAAATATGTGACGGCAAGGTAACACAACATGGAGAATTTGTAGATCTTTCAAAGTTCCTGAGAATATATGTCACTGACCTAATTCCATAACTGGCACGTAAACAAAGTTTATCTCCATATTACTTGCATGTTCGAAACCAAACATACATATAAAGTATTTATATTAACTCAATCAGAGTTTTACCCAACATATTATAAATAATTTCATAATATAAATCAACATTTTAATACAATTCTTATTATAAATTCAGTAAATGTAAAGCACTAACTAGACATAACAGGATAATATTAATTATAAGTAAAAAAGCAGGTTCTGAAATGCTAACCAAAGTTATAAGCTTAAAAAAGATAAATAATGAAAGGGTAAGTTCGATAACTTAGTGAGTAAATAACATTCAATATGCACCTACGAGGTAATGCAATAGTGAGGAATATATATATATAGGAGAGTTTCACAAGCATGCCATAATAAAAAAATATCATGAAATAAGGCTTGTCAGAAAATCAAAGTACAATGAACATAACACTCCAGACTGTGAGATAATTAGTCACCATAGGTTGATGACTCTCTTGACTAACTAGGGTTCAGAATTAAGATGTGTATAAAGACTAACACTATCCCGTTAGTATGGGTATTTTGACTAGCATATCATAGGGTTATAATCAAACAAAACAGAATCGTTTCTTAAAGGCTTAACTTATACAATCAATCAAATAAGGAGCTATTAATTCAGATATACATATTATCTCATATCAAGGATTTAGTTTTCAATAAGTGATCATGTTTTATCATGAACAAGAGATAATAAACAGTATATAAATTACCAAGACACATGATCAATTTCATATTAACAATTCAAATATCTATACTATTTCTCTTGCATATGGAATATTATCCACCTGACTCAAAAGTAGAAAGGACATAATAGTGGATATCGACGAAAACCCTATTGATACCCGGCAGGTGGAATATCAGGAGTATTTAAATACAAAAGAAAACATACTAAGAAATAACTCGAAGCAGAAAAAATGAGATTATAACTTTAAAAATAAAGACCAAAATGTAATTATAAAAGCAAAACGGTTCTACCTAATTGATCTCAAACATATCCTAAACTGACTGAATCTAAAAGAATCATTCATCATTCACCATTCACCATTAGGTTAATTAGTCGACCAAAACTTACCAACCGGTCAAACAAAACCATTCAGGCCAATCGATCGATTGAAACTCACCTACCGGTCGACCAAAGCCAAACAAGCCTCCCGGTCAACCGGTTTAGACAAACTAGTCGACCAGTTGATCAGGATTCTAGAATCTTGATCCATCAGTCTCCTTTAATATGGTAGGTCTTAATTTTTCTAACCTAAAACTTAAAAACCCATAACAATTTAATTTACCCATCACACTTTAATCAATATAGGTTCAATTGGGCAAGATAAATTTCTCAAGAAGAATGGATCAAAATTGGTTGTAATTGAAGGAATTAAAGGACCAAGGACTGAAAATATCAAATTGAAAATATTAAATGAGTTGGGGTTTAATTAAACAAATTTTATATCTTATAACTGATTTGGATCTCAATTAAAAAAAAATTTAAAATCTAGTGAAAATTTTAAGAAAATAAAAAAAAATAAAGGCTTTTTTTAAGTCTTACCCTCAATTAGGATGATTTAATTTTTTAATCTTGATCAATTTCCTATTAGAAAAATCAAAACTTGTAGAGGGATTAACTTTAAAAAAATGCTGCTTTAAGAACCATTATGGTAATTTGATAGAACTAAGCGACATTGTTTCAAGGTCAAGTATACATTCATCACTCTCTTTATCTTTGTCTTCTACTCCCAAGCTAGAAGCTAGAGAGACCAAAAGACTCTCCATCACTATAGAAACTTAGCCCTATTTGTGGCTCGAACTAGACCTTATTGTTGGATCATTCAAACTCTCGCGACCATTATCCCTATCATTGTTGATTCATCTAATTTAGGCATCATTTCATGTAATTTTATTGTTGATTTCTGTAAAATCCCAAAAAAAAATAGAAAATAAAGTTATAAATGGTTATGAATTAAGAGGGATGAAATGAATAGATTTGTACAAACAATTATGATTATTAAAAGGTGGAAATAAAATACTAATAGGTTAGCCAAGACTAAATTGAATAAAAAGGAAGAAGGGAGACTAAATCTCTTAAACATAATAATGTGAGGGATTAAATAAAAAAAAAAGAGAAATCAATCTTCTTTTAAGAGGAAGTCGACGGGATAAAAAGGAGAAAAACATCCATCTTTTTCAACTTCTCCTAAACCTACCTCCACAAATCAGCCATGAATGTCACCTTTCAAACCTGAAAGAGAGAAACAACGAGGGAGGTGAGTTAGAAACCTTGAGAGAAATACATGAGCTGCCACCAAAAAAGAATAGAAGACTTGTTAGAGTAAGTTAAAAGAAGAACAAGAGAAATGGAAGGGAAAGGAAGAAGAAAACCATGAGGGGGTGTCCAAGAGAGATAAAAACACAAGTTAGAAGGACATTATACATCTTCAAAGCAAATTTTGTAAGTAAACTTCAGAAATTTCAGATTTTCTTAATTAGGGTTCTTGAACCAATTTAAGGGAAATGAAGAATTACATGATTAGATGACATAGAAAGGGAATAACCTAAAGATATAACATTATTGTCCAGAAATAATAAAGATTTGAGAGTGAAATTAAGGCCTCACTCATTCGGCCAAGAGGAAGAAAATGAAAAGAAGGGTTGTTTAATGTGTGTTTATGCATATAATTGATGATTTAATCTTTTTTTCCATTATTTTGATGATTTTTAGAAGCCAAGAAACTCACCACAATCTCAAGTTTTTTATTGCTTTTAAATATGCTTAGTTGTGTTGCTTGAGTTTAAATGTGTAGAACAAAATTAGATCATGTTAATATAGATGAGAATTTGATGACATTGGATTGAAAAACACAAAAATAATGGTTGTTGAAATAAGGCCTATATTTGGCTATGTTAAGGAAGTACAGAAGAAATAATATAATTCTTGATTAAAAATTATCTATGTTTCGGCCACTCTTGAAAGAAAATAGAAAAGACATTGTGTGTGTATGTGTTTGTGTTGATAATTATTCATCGTGAGAATGAATAACTTTGACAAAAATTGATTACATTGAAACACAGCTTAAGAGAATAGAGAATTTTATTTAGTGGTTGATAATTACACATGTTCAAGAATATATTAGAGATAAATTTAGATAAGTTACAAACTCTAATTCTGATGATATATTAGTCATAGATTCCTTAAAGTGTATATTTATCTTATATATCGCATGAAAATTTTAAAATTGTATTAAGTGTTTGTAAGGATTATTTAATTTGATAATGGATATATGTGTAAGACGAATGATGAAAGGAGAAATATTTATTAACACAAATAAGTTAATAGAATGAATGAGATTGAGATGGAACCAAGTGTTTGTCAACACTTGGGATTGGAATAGAATAAAGGGAAATTTTGCTGGATTTTATATAAATAAAAAAGTTCCCTTGACTTCCAAATTATTTCTTGAAAAGTTTATTAAGACTAATGATATATTCCAAGGTCGTTACAACTTCTTATAAATGTTGTCATCGTTTGGTAATTTTTATTTTGCATTGCTTAATTCTCCTTTTTTTCACTTTTGATCTTGTTGTTTTTATGGTTTTGTTTTTTATATCAATGAGTATCTCGATGACCCTTGCAAGGAGAGCATCTTTATTCTCTCTCTCGCACTAGGGCTTGTGGTATTAACTTTATCCTAGCCTATTTATGATTTAATTTTATTGCTTAGGCATCTAATGACTTGGTCTTATTTGAGTAGGTCATTTTCTCCACCCTATAAATAGCATTAGGTCCTTGATGAAAAGAGAAAAAAAAGATATGAAATAAAGAGATCAACAACAAGAAAATAAGGAACAAAGTAAGGTATTCAAGAAATTTGAGAGAGAAAAAATTAGATTAACAAGAGGGAGTGAAAGATAATTTATAGATTTTAAAAAGATTTGGATTCTTTAAGTTTTAATTTTCGGGTAAAGGAAAGAGGAAGGCGGTGTCACCATTACTAAGAATTCAAAGCCCTAACTTTGTCGTGTTTGGTTTGAGAATGACATGATTTCATGTACAGTACTAGGTGGGTTATATGTTCTCTTAAAGTTGGAACCATGTATATCCTAGATAGACAAACATTTGGTCAACAATTTTATTATTCCCTTTGATGTAGTGTGAGCATGTTCTAAGATTTGGTGTTACTTTTTGATACTCTTGCCCTAAAAAGTTTGCTATAATTTAATGAATAATCTTCTGTTGATGTTTATATCATATTGAAATGCATATATAGCTCTCAATTTAGCTTTTATGAGTTAGTTGAGTCTAACCTAAATCAAATTAAGTCTTTTAAAATACCTATCCATATCCAAGTACTGTTCTTTTGAAAATGTTCATGCATTTTTTGTCGAGACCCTCAGAATAGTTCTTATCTTGCACTTAATATGATCTTGGCCATCTAC
>Ga0307517_10013913_pt1 | contig 10873 bp, 8 predicted proteins | sample 23_EM_MG_FD_194515 | JGI IMG/M metagenome (GOLD analysis project Ga0307517, IMG submission 194515) | Populus trichocarpa ectomycorrhiza microbial communities from riparian zone in the Pacific Northwest, United States - 23_EM | ecosystem: Host-associated > Plants > Roots > Unclassified | place...
CGGTGAGAAGTCGGTGGTGCGTCGCTTGATCGCACCAAAAGTCGTCTGAGCGAGCCTGATCGAATATGAAGTCGGAAAAGGATTTGTGGTATGCCAGGACTCGACCATCTTCGGTATAGAGCACAGCATGAAGATCTGAGAGGAGTTTCTCGGTGACATCTGTATAGTCGGAAGTGAAGAGAAGGTCAGCAATAACAGAGGTTGATGTCCGGTCGGCGGTACTGAGGAATGTGTGAAGGATCCTGAGCCGGACGGTCCATTTTAGGGTTTTAGGGGTGAACTTACGAAAAGCCTGGCGAAGGACCTGAAGATATAACATATCAAGTAATATGAAGGACGTCGCATCTGACAATGATCGTGGCGTCGATGAGTTGGCGGTAGGGAGGAGCTCCGCCAGGAAATCCTGCTGCTCTGATCGTCCACAGGTTTCCAAGTACTTCACAACAGTAGTGGCATAGATGAATAAGCCAGCCGACAGCAGTACAAGCGCCTCCACCTGTGAACGGTCAAGGGGGTCGGGGAGGCTTGCATTAATGTATGTTGCGATGTCGTCCCTGACTTCTTCTTCCTTCACGTCTTGAAGACGGCAACAATGCTTGCGCTCAAATTTCTCCACATCGGCGATGAGACCTGGGTCTGACCGACTCGTGACGAAGAACTTGAGGCCCGGCAAGCGATGTTTGTTGATGACGTTGAGCAGATTACGCAAAAAATCGGAACCCCCGTTTCCATCGATCTCGTCGAGCGCATCAATGACAATGAGGTAGTTCAGTGGTGACATTGGTGGATTCGGGTGCGGTGTTACTGACGAATCCAGGTGAAGTGGCACTGATAGATCTCGGCGCTGAGCAGAATCGGGTTCTTTCCAGGGCCAGGGTTTGACAAGGAGATTTTCGATCTGGGTCTGAACGCTATGGTCCTTGGTAATGAAATTCCCGGACCGACGTAGAGCGTCAGCGAATGGTTTGCACGTGAGAGCCAGGTGATACGCGATAGTACGAATGATGTACTTGGAGAGTCTCGTCTCCTCGAATTGTCGCGAGCAGAAAAAATTGCCTCCCAAGATGGTCGTGTCGTTGGAGTCACCGGCGAACTCGAAGCGGCGGGCGATAGTATAGGCAATCGTGCTCTTCCCCGACCCCGCTGGACCGAAGAGCCAGTAGACGTTCGGGCTCTCTGGCGAGTTATCTTTGGCCCACATCGTAATGTCATCCAATATGCGGACACGAGTTCCGGCGGTGCAGATCTCACGATGAAGCAGCCCAGTGCCCGTACCCTCGAGAATGTAATCGTGGTGGGCGATCCTCGAGGGTTCGAGACGCTCGAGGAATAATTCCTGTTGAAATAATGAAACTAGAACTAAGTTTGAGAAAGTAGATGTTACGTACCTTGACGGTTTTGTCCACTTCATACACACCCTTAAAGACTCTTATACCCAGGGCCAGCTAAGTAGAGGTAAATTGAGATAACCTGAACGAACAAAATAGTGGTGCGTACCTCAAACCGCACTCTGGCCTCATTAATGCGCTCAAAAATATCCCTGATCCGCTTTTGCTCGTCCTCGTGGTCTAAAAACTTCCTGAAGTTCGATTCATCATTGAGTTCGTTTAGCTTCTTTATTTCTTCCTCAAGACTCCTAAGCAGTTATATAATCCCATGTTCACTCTTGTTAGGACCATGAAACCCGTACGTTTTGAATTGATTCATCGGTATATTTCCTTCCGTCTTGTCTGGGTTCCAGCCACTCAATTCTTCCTCCACCGCCTCCAATTGACCTCCAGTTGACGCTATCCGTCGCGCGACTGCATCCTTGTTGTCTTTTACAGCCTAGAATAACGGTCAGTCAGAACGCGGCGTGAAGAGCGACAACGAACGTTTTTTATCTCGATGATCGCCTTCACAAGACCTAGAGCCACCTTAGCGGGATTGCTGTCCGCCGTATTTGCAGCTTTCGTGACGAGTGTCAGTAGGAACCTTCCCGTAAGTCTGAGATTATCCTTTATAGGCGATCCAGTATTCGGCGTCGCTGACCGCGAGTTACCCGCCGTCCTGGCAGAGTTGTTGCTGCGCCCTTGACAACGATTACAGGATGTAAGCATCTGACCACCACGAGATGTGAGCGTATTCTCACCAGGGGACTGACCTGCGGAGGTGGTCGTAGTCGGGTCCTGAAGAGTTGAAGGTTCATCCTGATCTATGGACAACGATCAGTCTGACGAGTGGGGCCGAGTCGCCAGGTCGCTTACTTTGAACCACTCGAGAAGTAGCCGGTAGCGCAGATGTTGGTAGTGTGCGATGATCTGAGCGCTGTGATGAGTCTCTGATCTGCGAGATAATATTTAAAGCGTACCATCCTGAGGGATAGACGCTGAGGAATCTGAAATGAAGTTGTCAATCGGGTTCCCGCAGAGGGGATGGATTACTTACCGGTCGGAATCTCCCCGGCTGGATTCGCTGTTGAAGTCGAAGGGAGAGGTGAAGTCGACCGGCTGGCAGGTTTACTCGATAACTTGTCCGAGAATTTATTGAAGAATGTCCCCAGCTCGCTCTTCATGCGGCTTCTTAGACCTCCTTCTGAGCTGCCTGGAGGCGAAGGCGAATTTGACTGGTTAACTTCTACGGGCGGTTTTTTGGTGCGTTTCTTCATAGTAGCGAGAAAAACCTTCTTGGAGCCTTTGGAAGTCGGTGGATGTTCGTTAACCATGATGATAGGGACAAAAGGAATGAACGTTGGGTGCTGTGCTGCTTGCCGTAGATGTATGGAAACCGGGACTTTGTTCTTTCTTGACGCTGGATATGGGAATATTATGTAAGTCGGTGATCAACGTGATTGATCGATTGATCAACAATGTTGCCCACAACGTCCTTCTAGACTCAACGAACGCGACAGCACGCGTTACGAGGTAAGCAATTTATTTACAACCTCTTACCATGTGTGTATTATGTAAACGGCCCGTAGGTCCTTCCACACCCACATTCACCTGGCCTCTCCCCTCCAGTGAGGGATGTAGGCCACACTCTGCGACGTCGATGGATTTCAAGAGAGTGTAAGAGTTCGGGCAGGTAGGGAAAGTGAGGGGAGACCCATGGTGTGAGAGACCAGCGAGGTACGCGAGGAAGCGAGACATAACTGTCTGGCCTGCCTTCGCCTCCACGTGCTAACATCAAAAATGCGTTAGGACACGCGTTACCCTGTACATAGCACTACGCTGGCGTAGGGCTAACACCTTGCCTCCAGATGACGACGATGCCATAGGGCTACCCGACAACACGCCATTTCTCTACGATGCCAATGCCCACCCCCCGTGCTGCGCTGCGAGGTTATGAAGGTACGTATTCTGGCTTTTGCGATTGACGTAGCTGCCATTGATGGCAGCGCTGGTCTGTTCGTTGTTTACGCAGATGAGCTTGTATTTGAGTGATGTAGCACACCAACCACCTTATTACAGAATGGGGCAGCCGAACTCCCGTGGCTCGGTGTCAATTGACAACCTGCATTGCCGTTGCAAGGTTTTGTGGTCGGTTTTGGAGTCTTGCGGGCCCAGGGGTTGGCTGAAAACCAGTAATTGTTGGTTTTTCGTCAGCCTCCGCTCCTAAATAAGTTTTTACGACCATCCAACCATACCACTGAACGAAGGTATCAGATTGTACCTCTCGCGGGGGCGAAAGCCGCTTTATTTCAAGTGGAAAAGAGCATGAAGGAGACTCGTTGACATCCTGGGATGTCTGAGAAATACTTCGTTCGCTTCTAAACTTATCGGTACAGTTTTGTGTTATGCTCGCCCCGATCCTTCTTCTGGACTGAAATAGACCGGGGAATTTTGCTTCTTTAAATGCAATGATTATGTGCTCTTTCATGGGTAAAATGTCTTTCGCGACGTGCCTTAGCTAGGTACGAATACTATCTCAATGGTCAGGAAGCATGTACATAGCTTCGAGGCCGAGAAACGCATGGAAGGCCAGTCGGTAGTCAAAGCAACCCGATCTATTGCCTGCACGCACTTGATTCAGAATTTTCCACTGCACCTGCATAGAGTCCCGATTCTGATCGGGATAGTTTGTGTTATGTAACTTCAAGCACAGGGGCGTCGACGAATTCTTGGACAATTTCATTAACGGAGAAAACAGAGGGATGATGATTGTCGTGTTCCGCGCGACGAAATTCAAGGTCGGCGCCTCCGTTTGCTTAGTTTGATGAACTTGTTTGTTGTCTTTGAAATAAAACTCGTTGGACACTCATACAACAATGGTAGTATTTTTCACATCTGACGCAACTGGTCTAATAACGCTCTTTCCTCACCACGCCTTTCCACCCTTACCGATACCATCACCCCCCGCGCTTCGACACTCGGCAGGAGCTCCCCCTGCCCCATCACGAATCGATGGATCTCAGCAGCCGGTATGGTACTCGCTGACAAAACGATTTCCACCTCCTTCAGCTTTCCAAATACCGGTTCGCCACTACCTATAGCAGAAAGTGCGGTATCGAGCGGCCGCCAGAGTTTCCCAAGGGATTTTTCAGATGTGTCGATTTTGGTGATGCAGTGACATTCGAGGGTGATTTTTTCCAGAGCGTTGGGGCGGTTTGAGAGTTGGAGTAAGAGGATGAGGGTTTGGGCGAATGGTTTTTTACGGGAGCTTAGGTTTCGAAAAGTGATGACGAAGTGCAGAGAGCGGAGATGATGGAGCGTGGATATGCTGATTGGGCCGAAGGAGGTAGCTGGTTGAAGGAAATACGTATCAGTTGTCTGTCGTGCGTGGATAATTATGCTGGACTCACGGAAATGTATGGAAGGTAACCAAGCGAAGCTCTCGAGGTGCGACCCGCACGTTATGATCAGCTCCGCGACTGCCTCGGCGAATCCCTCTTCGAACGTTGGCGTCAACGCTAATTTGCGTAATGTAGGTGGGGCATCGGTGGAAGATAGAGTTTTGGTGAGGGTTTTGATCACTCCCGAAGACACTCCCCTGAGATATAAACCCTCCAACGCAACCTCGCATGGGGATTTCGGATGGATCCCCTCATCGGTATCCAAATCCACGTTCGACAGCGCCAAGTACTTCAATCTCGCCAGCGACATCAACAACACCGCCGGGAACCCAAAGGCAAACTCCAGCTCGACCTCTTTGACACTCTCCATCCTGAACACACGACCAAAGGCCGCCCGCGTTTCATCCGGCACGGTGTCCCAATTCGCCCCGGTAGAATTGAAGTTCAACCCAAAAGAATGGAGATTTGGGAGGAACCCCAGCGTACGACTTATCGGCGTACTCAGATGCGTGAGCCACGAGATTCCATTGGCAAAATCCTCGCAGTTGTCTACAAGTCGGAGGTGCCTTACATGGGTCCCAAGATAGGGGTTCGATAGGAGGAGGCGATGGAAGCGCACATAGTATACCCCCCTTGGTAGGCGGGCGCCGAGATCGATGGTGTGGAATATGTGTTTCTGGGAGGGGAAGACGAAGGCACGGGAGGTGAGGGCACAGGAGGAGAGCGTGGATGTAGATGAAGTCGTGGGCCCGAGCTCTTTGCCCGTAGGGGTCAGGAGAGCGACTTGGTCGATGATGGCGTCGATGAGGTCGGTGGGTATGGTTGGGAAAGACATGATTTCAGGGCTTTTGTCGTTTTGTCTTGTTGGCGATAGGGAGGTGGTTTAAACGTTTACTAGCACCCCGAACTAGACGGGCAATTTGTATCTAAAAAAAGTGATACGCTCTCACAACACGACAGTCATTAGCGGTGAGTGGCTGGGAATTCAGAGCATTATCCGTAATACTCACTGGAGAGGTTCAAGGGGGCAGGGTGCAGACGGTTGGGACATTCCGTAGGATGGTCCGATGGAAGACGGAAAGGACGTTTACATAAAATTTCAATTATTATTTTAGGCCTTGTTCAAACAACGTCACGTGAGCAACTCATCCTGAACTTGAAATTGCATGTACTCTATAGCCTTTCGACCTGAAGCCCCCCTGCAACGGATAAATATTTCATTCACCAAGTCTAGGCGCTCATATACCTCGCATAAACCTTTTTTTATATCCAGCTTACGAAATGAAACAGAGGCTTCCAAGTGCTTCTTGCACTTTTCTTGCACTCGTCTTCAAGTCGAAAAAACATTGACTGATTTATGTCAACAGTGGTTTAAATTTTTGCTAGATCACAATCGTACCGCAACATATTCGGGAGATTTGAGGACTAGAACCCTGGATATACAGAATATATTGTGGATTACAATCCTTTACATCGCGCGGAGCACTTCAATCTCTGTCCCACATTTCCCTGATGTTTTCTCCGTCGATGGGATTGTTCATGTTGTCCAAGAATTCATCGACGCGCCTGTGCTTGAAGACACATGGCACAACCTATCTCCCGATCAGAAGGTAGCTCTATGCAGGTGCAGCTAATGGAAATGTTTTCTCTATCAACGGCGTGCATTACCACACTCCATACCCGGAATGCGTGGAGGGAATAGATCGATCAGGCTGCCTTGATGGCCAACTGGTTCGTACAATATTCTTTGGCGGTTGCGGGCGTGCTTTCGGCTTTCAACATATCCAAGGCCGTGGACCAGGACGGGTCGTTATGAGATATAAAACTGGTATCATCTGGTGAGCCATATCAGGTTCTATGTGGAAGAGTTTAATGCGCTCATGAATTTGATTAGCCATCCTGAACCCTTCAAGTGTACTATCAAGCCGCGGTCGAAGGCTGCAGAGGAACTCATTCGAGCTGCTGCTTATTCTTATTGAACGGGTTAAAATGCAGGTGGGCCTACTCCTGAGAAAGGATTCAAGGATCATAAGATTAAAGGTGGCCTATATACTGGCCTTGAATGGTTTCTTGTACTATTGCCTGAAGAATACTAGCGTTCACTGGTTATCAAATTGTGACTTTGGACTTACTCGTGGACATGGACGTGCACTAACGTGTTGGACTGCACAAGTATCACAGATTCAAAAAAGGTACAAGTTAAAAAACGCTGATATATCATTCGCCGAGGTTCTAAATATTCAACTTCCAACTGACGTGAGGTGGAAAATGTGAGGGGAACACTGAGTTGTATTTGTGGCGATTTGCGTGACATGACATCCTCTCAAATAATCGATGTTAGACACCAAGTTGAACTTTGTCTCTTCACTCATATTTCGGTGAAATTATCTAGGGAATGAAGAAACTTATGTAATAAAACTTAATTCAAGTCAAACTGTTCAACCGTTGTTGAGAATGTTAGAATGAACCACGGGGGAGATGGGCGGCTACCCCAACCGCAAAAGTCAGCTCAAGCTCGCCTCATATTCCGCATGAATTCCAATGACAACCCGCGGCTGCTCTTGAAGATGATGTATATATTCTGTGGTTCCAACACCTATCAGGGGTTCACCCAAATTAGCTTGGATGATGATGCATCGATGATGGTTGGGCCGTACGAGATGGAGCGACTTGAACATTCGAGGAGGAAACCGTTGGCGAGTGGGATTTCAGGAGGCGCAACGGGACTGCATTTTACAATGACAGTATTATATCGCTTATCTCGAACAACGCATGTACGTATTGGCCTTTTGAATTGGAGTACGAGGACGTAAAGTGGCAGTTAGTTGGGGGCTGATGACAAGCAGTAATTAGACCGATGACTGGTAAATGACTAGATCCCAACATCCTCGCCGCAGTGCCGAAGATGGCTACGGAAATTTTGTGCCGTCTAAAATCTCGTATACCACGATATTTACGGTTGTATTCGACACTAACTCAACACCACCAAAAATGCTTAACTAGGAGGAGGTCATTCCACATTCCACGCGTGATATTAGGACACCTCGAGGTGACCACCCTCATCTGCGCTACTGTAACCTGGGTGTCCCTTGAATGTTTGTCCATCATTATCGTCATCAAAGCAAGCTCCTCGCAAGTGTTAAGAGTTACCCTCCGTTTCTCTTCTTCGCTGTAAATAGCAATGTGACTGCTCAGCCAGATATTCAGGTCACCGCACCCTCGTCGTGAACACCTCCAGTTACTCGCCTCTCACGCTTCGCTTTCTACTTCTCTCCAGCAATCCTGTACCAACGAGTTAGACCCGAACACCTAGAGACAATGCTGTTAAATATAGCTGAGAACGTGGTGAGTTCTTTCAACCAGTTGGGGTATCTCTCTATGTTGCCGGCTGCAGCAAGTCATTAGTTAAACTTCTTATTCACCAGTGCTCCATGATATTAGTTTATCCTATGGCTGTTCAGGTCGCCGTGTCCCGGACTCCTATGTTATATTTTTTGGGAAATATTACGACACCGGCGGGATACAGGTAAGTACGCTCGGCGTCGTGTTGAGCTCTTTGAAATTAACTTTCCATTGGGGACGACTAGAGCCGTGTTTGGAACGCACGACGCGGTGTTGATTAATTTCCTCGTGTGCCTACCTATCGTTTTATTCTCACAACCTCGTTATCTTGTTCCTCTGCCAGACAGTGGCGCGAGTATTCAAGAAAATTGCCGGAGCACTAGCGCCCTTTATGCGTGAATCTCGAATTCTCGTTTGAGACTCTATCTACCATTTTGACCCATTAGTACAATATCCCTAAGTAAGTAAAGTGGTGGGTGGCGCTTTGTATTATTTTACACTGGCACCCCGCCTGCTATAGTACTGCCAACATCGGCCCTGGGGATCCTCTTCTTCAATCTTGCTCTCATGGGAGGAGGGCACGGAAGCCGAGAGAATACAGCGGAAACTAAGAAATGAGCATCCAAATACTATAGTCATGAAATATGGATTGTGTTCAGTTCAGTCAGTCCATCTGACCAAACAGGATCACTTCCTGCCTGGGCGCGAATATGAAGAAGCACGCGGCTTGTGAGCATCGTATGGACCACCCGCTCCACCCTAGGCTGTGTGAGTATTTTTTTGAAGTTCAAAATATGCTGCTCACAATGCCAATAGCAGTTGGTAATCTCGCTGGTAGTCCGATATTACTACAATTAGAAACCATGAAAGGAGTCAAAGGGAGCTCCTCAACTCACGGGAAGGGTTTTTACAACAATGATGTTAATACATGAGAGGACTGGCGAGTTTAATAAGTGATTAGCTCATTGATTTCCGGTACAAGACCTACCAAAGAGATATAGGTAATAAATAACACCTATATCCAAATTTGGCTGAGCTGTCATCGAAAAAAGGGGAGTGGCTTACCGTCGCGATACACCACGGTCGTTAGGGAGGTGCCGCCCCCAGCTTGGTCTAATATTGAGAATATGATATGTGCTTAACCAATCTTCAAAACCGAGGTTGCTCACATGCTTGGATGGCAGGTACCAACATGAGCATCAACAATACTACCTTTTGATCAGAGGAGGGTCATTTAATAATATATTTACACTTACGAGCATCAAAGACAAGTAGTAGGACCCATAGAAAAACAAAATTTTGATTGGTGACAGTACGAATGAAACATCCCTTGAATCCTGGATGTGGAAGAGGACCATCTACCATACAATAAATCATCCATCAAGAACGAGCATGGAAATTCCACTTACACGTCACCGAATTACCAACCTGGATGATAATGACGAAACATGAACCCACAAAAAGGCTATAAAAGATTGGAAGAATAATGGACAAACGCTGGTGCCGATTCCACACGGCCCATGTCCGTAGCGTGAGGATCACTGTCAATCAACAATCAACATGACTCAAAACGGGGAATACAAGTTGAACTCACTCTCTGATGCAGCAAGCCCAATAATCGTTAATACTGAACGCAAAGTAAGTTCCTTCTACTCTTGATTTTTGAATGTAGGGCGGGCCAACTTTACGAACCTCCATCAACCATGGCTAACTTCCAACACCCGGTTTCCTTCAGAATTTCCCCCATTTGATCTACAAAAAGATGACCAGAGGGAGATAGAAAACACATCGGACTGACGATAGACAATCATAAAAATGCAACCAATAAAGGTTAAGTAGCGTTGAAAGAGGTACAGCCCCTTCATGAAATTCCACTTGGATTTCCAAACAAGATCAACCTCCATTCCGAAGGTAAGGATGTAATCCCAAACGAACATCGTAGACGCCATGACTGTGACGAGAGTCAGAAGAGCTCAATTACTCCGCCAATCACAGAATTGACCTTCAAAATTCTGCCAGTGGTGATCAGATCACTGAAATGCAACGCTGGAAGAACTTGAAAAACGCACTATCACCAGTCTCAGCGCAAACCACGCAGGGATCAAGGGGTCCAATTGATCCCCAGGGCCCACCATGACAGTAAACTATTTTCGAGATAGAGCGCGCTCAGAGATTCAGCGTGCTTAGAGGTGGTCGGACGCGAGCAGAGGTGAATGTATGAAATGAGGGAAGTAATGCCGACAACAAGATGCTTTGTGTAAGGCTTTATCAGACTGCAGAGTGGGGATGGACTAACCCAAGTCAAACCCATCAAAGGTGCTGAGATATTTAGTCTCGTTCCGTTCTTCCCGCTGATGAATTTTAGTGGCCCAACAGTTTGGCATCAGCGTGATTTCTGGCATTGGGCTGATTTCTCGCGCGTTAATGAAACAGCACCTGAACTATTTAACTTTAAAGCATACCAACTTGATGGAGTACTCGGAGCCGCTGGTTATTTCGTTATTTCGTAACTTCATCCAAGACCAAAAATACTCCTCTGCATCTCCGATCTCTTCGCTGTTCTTTATTCGCGTGCAGTCTCACTCTATTTATAACTGGGAAATGCATTCCCTTTCGCAGTCCGCTTGATGTTTGACCCCCTAGTGAGAATCACGTCGAGTCGGATCAAGCCAGAGAGTGTGGAATCGAGCCCCATCAGCTCCCATCAAAACACCCTAGGCGGCTTGAAATGACGCGAAAAGTGATACTAATGGCTCGATG
>Ga0307517_10013914_pt1 | contig 10871 bp, 8 predicted proteins | sample 23_EM_MG_FD_194515 | JGI IMG/M metagenome (GOLD analysis project Ga0307517, IMG submission 194515) | Populus trichocarpa ectomycorrhiza microbial communities from riparian zone in the Pacific Northwest, United States - 23_EM | ecosystem: Host-associated > Plants > Roots > Unclassified | place...
GAGATTAGTTGAGGATGTCATGAACGTTATGGCTGGCCAGCCAGATGGTGCCACTCGGGAAGAGATGAGACGTCATCGAAATGAGGACGGCGGTGCTCCCGGGGGTGCACCTCCTCCTCCTCCTCCTCCTCCTCCCGGGGGTGCACCTCCTCCTCCCCCCCCTCCCGGTGGTGCTCCTCGTCCCGGTGGTGCACCTCGTCCCGGTGGTGCACCTCGTCCCGGTGGTGCACCTCATCCTGTGGGTGTTCCTCCTCCCGGGCGCGCTCCCCCTCCTCCTCCTCCTGGGGGTGCACCTCCTTGGCGTGGTGCCCCTCCCCGTCGCCAGGGAGCTTCTTCCCATCACTCACCCCCTGCCAATGACGGTAGTGACAGCGACAGTGACGACAGCGATAACCCTCGTCCACCTGTACGCCGTCGCTTGTATGGTGGCCCTGGGAGCACTAGCCGGACTGGTGGTAGTGGTACTACGGGGGGTGCTGGGGGAGTTGTTAGACAAGGAAATTTGGTTGGGGGTGTGGGTTCTGGTATGGGAGATGGAAGTGGTAGCGAGGAAGGTGATGCGAGAGGTGCCCAGGGAGACCATGATACCGGGCATGTGGGTACTGGGGGGGGTGGTGGCAGTAGTAGTAGGGTGGTGACCGGGGCCGTCGGAGGCACACCTGCACACCCCGCTGGAACAGGGCCGTCTAGGGCTAGGGTTAGTAGTCGTACCCCGCGGACGCCAGTTCAGCCGACTCGTGGTAGGGGTTGGAGTGGTTAGAGTAGGGCTCGTAGGCGCTCTGCGGGCCCTGGTGGGAGTGGTTGGAGCGGTGGTGGCGGTAGGATGCCGACGCGCTCAGGGGGTGGTGGTGGGAGGGCAGGAGCTGGTGCTGGTGGGAGCGCTGCCACCTAAGCATATTCGGGGATTGTCTTTTTCTTTCTCTTAATTCACCTCTTTTTTCAACTATTATGACTTTCATTCTTCTTGTTTTCTATTACTCCATCGTGTTGTCCCCAAGTGGTGAGGGGGACGGGGCAGTCTTTTCTCACTTTTATACAAATAATACGACTAACTCAAACCTCCGAGTCACATCTAACTTAGCATAATTACCTTTTATAGAACTCTTATTGTTATAAATACACTCTTTCTTTAACCTCACCATTTCGCTATATGAACTCTGAACACAGTAACTCCATAGCACGACTGTGGTTATGATTTGAGCGTATGGCTTGGGCGTATGGTTTGGGGGTTTGATTTGAGCGTATGGCTTGGGCGTATGATTTGGGCATATGGCACCAGCGAATAAATAAGGCTTATGAATTGGGCATATGATTTGAACCTGTGAATGGAGTGGATGAATTGGCCTTATGAATTAGGCGTATGGCCTGCTGAGCCAATATACGTTACTAGACTAGGCAACTCTGACGTCCAATCGGAGTTGTGAATTATTCCGGTTCATATTGTATGAATCATTCCATGCAAATAAATGCCCCTATATACTTTGAGGTATGTGGTTTTTGGTACACGTCCCTGGCATGAATGGAGCGAACACCAGGGGGCTCCTTGGCAAAGGGCCTTCAGCTCCCATAACCCTGGCGGTGTTCGGTCCATTCATGCCAGGGACGGGTATATGCTCACACAATTACTCAATCATGTATCAAAAGAGCAATGTTCGAGAGGGGAATATATGAAAAAGTGGGGCCCTGTGGGGAGAAAATTCATTGACGGCGGGCTGTGCGGGGCATTGAACGGGGCGGAGGCCTGGACAGGGGCAGGGGCAGGGGTTGAAAAAAAAAAAGCCCCGCCCCAGGGCATTGACCGGGGCGGGGCGGGGAATTGAGGCGGGGGCCCGCCGGGTTCGGGGCCCTGAAGGCCCCGTAACAAACACTACACAAGCATTACCGAGATCTTGTCGACTAACTGTGAAAGAGCGTACACAGCTAACCTGGGTCGTAGATGAGGGTGCAGCTGAAATCAAATCCTCCTCAGCAGATGGACGAGGTAGCATGGCCCGTGGAGTAATTTCTATAGTGTTAGCACCAGAGAGAGGGCGTTTGATTGTGCGCCGTTCAGATACCTGGTTGTCATACTCTACCTGTTCACGCCCTCGCCGAACTTGATCCCTAATCTGCTGTTGCTCATAACCAGTAGCTGGTGTATGAGTACAGCCCTCCGAATAATGTCGACGGACACCACAGTTCAAACAAGTCACTCGTGGATTGTTTCTACGGTTAACCTGCAAGGCAGAGCTGGCCGAGGATGACCGGTTGAATCTTCCTATAGAAGTCTCATAAGCTGTCATAAAAGCATTAAATTGTTCTTGTGTTAAGGGAACTGAAGGAGCTTGATTAGCAGAAAAAGAAGCTGGAAGGTCAGCTCGTCCTATAGCATTTACTTGTGGAACCGGTGGTGTAGTATAAAGAGCATTCGCGATTGGCTCTACTTCGCGAAACTTCGGAAGAGGTCTAAACGGATCAGGTTCACCGATCTCCTGGGAGGAAAGTTTAACCACCGCAAGTGCCTTGAGGAAAGAAAAGTTCGCAGTATCCTTTAAATCAAAGGTGACTCTTTGTCTTCTCTCCTGGTCTCGCACTCCCCGGGCCTTAATGAAGGCGATAGCAAAGAGTGAGTCCATCTCACGAGGTATCTTTCGTGATAATTTCTCAACCTGGTAGACATAATCCCTGATGTGTTCTAACTCCCCTTGGGTAAGTGACAACATCTCGTTTTGGACCGCCAACAAGGAAGATGCTTGAGAAACTTTCACGCCGTAGCGTTCACGAAACTCTGCCACACTCTTTCCATAGTCTTTCTTGTCCGCCTCTGGTAGTACAAAGTACCACCAGTGCCACGCATCACCATCTTTCTCCAAATTTTGCCTAAAGAACCGAATCTTAGATTTGTTAGTTGGTTCAATAATTCCCGGAGTTAGCATAAGATCCCAGGAAAGGGCAGCCGTCTCCACATCATCAAGGTATTCATCTACGCTCTCAGTCATGTCAGTGTTGCCTCCATGGAAGGGACTTATCTTGATAACGGTGGTCATGTTTGCTCTCATACGAGGTAAATCAGGATTAACGGAAGTGGCTAAGGGAAGCAAGGATTCGGTACAGTTATCAGGAAATGCGAGAGGAGAAAGGAAAAGCCGGGTGTGATAGGAGGGGAAATCGCTTGACAGATCCCGGTAATGACGAAGAAGCTGCTGGTTAATATCTATCGCCTTGCCAAAACTAGGCGGTGTTGTTTGCTCCAGATTGACAAGCAAGGTGAACCCGGTTCAAGTAAGTAACAGCCTATCGACATACTCAAAGCCAGTGAAAGGAAAACCCTTAACCGGTATTAATAGCGGTCTCCTTGATATAGGAATCACGGAATCCGTTTCAGAGCACCAAATGAAACGATGACTTCGGTCCAGGCAGATACTATCTTCCTGTCGGTAATAGGAACCTAAGCGTAAACCGAAGAACCAACCGACGGACGAAAACACGGAAATGATATCACGATCTAGAAACCAAACAGTACCAAGGTGGGCTGTCGCCGCTCACACACTGAGTAGAGTTAAAAGGAACTAAAGACAATGAAAAAACCGGTGGAGAAAAGAGAAATCTCTATCTACCAAACACAAGGTCCGCGTTGTTCTTTTTTCATCGTTGTTCCTTTGTCCGTTCCCCCTTGTGTTCCTGTGACTGTTGCCTCCTCCACTTCCACCAAACCCTACTATCCTTGCCCTTTGTGAGTAATCCCTGCCCCCTTACTCCGCCCGTCTAACACCTAGCTATGTAAGCTTTGTGCTATGAACGTAAAATACAGGCAACATTCTCGTAACATCGGTAGACCTACTTCGAACCCCACAGTACGAGCAATCCCACCTCTCGTGTGCGGGTAAGTTAGGCCGAAGACCCTACGCTCGAGCGGCCCGTCGGATTCGCCTACTCGGAAATTGCACTAAGGCGGACTAAGGTGAAACTAAGGTAGCCAAGTCAACAAGGGGGCACGAAGGACGCCAAGTCGCCACACTTTATGACAATTTATAGGTGGCGTATAGTGGACTATCGGTTTATTCACTGCGGTGTGAGAGCAATAGAGCGCGCGAAAAGACTAGATTCGTATCTAGCGAGTGAAAGAAAGACAATGACAATGTGAGAATGAATGACGGAAAAAAAACAGGAACTGTAGGGTCTCTTATAGAGACAGAACCCGCTAGAATCAAGGAAACAGAAAAGGAAAGAGGTAAAAGAAATGTAGGAAATCCTCCACTGTCTCGCATCTCAAACAATCCCGATACTAATGGAGTGTCATAGTTGATAGCTAGTGCTAGTCTGTTTTATATCCGACATCTTATGTTTCTGCTAAACTAGTCAAACACGCAAAAGAGTTTTTCAAAACACTAGAAGGTTCCAGTGAGAGCGAGAAACACTAGGGCCAGCAGTAGTCAGTTTCAACAAGTGCCACAATATACCACGGTCAGTACCCCACCATCCAAGAGATCAGTCGGATAAGGTCTCGGTTTGAGACACCAGTATCTTGTTACCAATCAAGGAAGGACACTCTGTGAGTTTTGTTATTCCCACATAGAAGAACTTTTTAATGTAGCACACTATTGACTAAGGGGTACTGTGACAGGAGCGGAGTTTGTAACAGGCGGGCTGGCACAACCCATCGCCAATCGGGCAAACCACACGTGGTTCTGCACGGAGGGAAACAGCAGTTTCTCGGAGGTTGGTGGAATATGGCACAGCCGGTTCCCGGGCCGGTGCGGGGCAACAGCTCAAGGATGCCGGGTCCATGAACCCCATTACAAGAGCCCCTTCCGGCTCCCACAGACCTCTAGATCACTATGCTTCCTACAGCTCGAGCTCTTTATTGTCCACCCGCCACCCCTAGCGGACCCCCCATGCGCCTTCATTGTCACATCGGGACACATTGGCGGTCACGACCTCCCCCGGCAAGGGCAGCCATAACCTCACCAAAGCCTTAAGTAGTAAAACTGGGCGATCGGCGTGCTAGATGCCGTCCATGGTGGTATTTTCTTTCGGAGTTCCTCTTCTATGGGTTTTCCTTTCCTGTCATACTTAGTTACTCTTAATACACTTGTTCGGCTTTGGAAAATTGGGCCACTTTTATGACTTCCTCTCAACAAGATAGTGATATATCCGGCCATACCGCATGTGAAACCCACTGATCCCCCGAGAGCCCCAACCCCCCCCAAGCAACCCCATCCCACCCCATAATCATTGTCCGTGCAGTAGCCGACAGATCCCTCCGATTTCGACCCTCCGAGATAGCAAAACGTCACTCTACAGTACTTGGGTAGAACGTCTCTCGCCTGTGTGACCCCACACAGAATAGTCGGAATAAACCCACCGGGCACCAACTTTCGGTTAAAACCACAGAGAATCTCTCGATAAGGGCGTGGGGAGCAAAATAGACCCCCAATGAGATCCACTAACAACTTAGGGAGATATACACCACCCTTCCCATTAAGATCCTCAAATCCAGCTTTCCGTTCCATAAGTATTAGTTCCGAAGTTTGTATTCCACGAAACACCCAGTTGACGCGGTGGCTAGCAATGCCAAAGACTGATTAATCCTGGTCCCAATCAGGATCACAGGAGTTCAATTCGCAGGAGGGATAAGGGAAGCAAATTGAGGTGGAGATGGGAAGTTTGGCGAAATTGTATAGCTGGCAGGCAAATTAATCTGGTGATTCTTTGGTAATAATCTTAGCACGGGTGATATTTGGTGTTGCCAGGAATGATGAAATGGTGCCCGATAGCGTAGATCAACCGGAAAAAAAATGCGTACCCAACGTACGCACTGATCTGAACAAGTATATTGCACGCAAACCCGAGCACAAGGGGGTGCTGGGAGATTCATAGCCGATCACTCGGCAGCTTTTGCAGGCAATGGGGACCCCGCATCAATTAACAGAGGGCACTGGCCCAGTTTCCAGAACCATACTGGCTTCCCTACATACTTGTTTCTTATGTTGGGGTCTGATACGGGATTTCCTAGCCGCATATGCAGACCTAGTACAATCTAAGATTCTGCTGGGAACACTCCCTCGCATACCACTCATGACACATCCAATAGCTCTAGGGGTTGAGATGAGGGGAGGTAGGGAGGTCTATAAACAGGCAGTTGCGGGGGTGGATATGGAGGAGGGTATGAAGGATGGCATGGAGGAGGCTGGGGAGGCGGATATTCTGCAGGAAATAAAAGAGGTGGAGCGGGCTGAAAGGGCGGACATGGTGGGGTATAGTGGATGATACAAAGAGGATGGTGGATGGGGCTATTAGGGTGGCTCTGGGGGAAGCTAGGCTGTATAAATGGAAATAGAAGCCATAGCGGTTTTAAATTTATTCAAACACTTTAGATAGTCAACGCAAGGATCTTGTATCTCCCGATTGTCTTTAAAAATTACCAGTTTATGGACCCAATAAGGATTTGGGTATGGAGAAGCTCTCCGTACGCCAAGCCGCGCAATGTGCAGGTCCAGGCCGTAAATTCTTAAGCCCGGCCCAAATGATGGCAGACCCGACCCAAACCCGACCCGACCCAAACAAAGCCGTGGCCACCCGAACTGCCTAAACCATTCAAGAGCAGGGATTAATCCAATTATATTTAAAGAAGTCAATTCTTTTAACTTTAGTATTCGAGACGGATTTCTACCAATAGCCCAATTGGCTCCTCTGGTTCGCCCCATACCGAAGAGCGCGGTATCAACTGTTTTCATTCTCGCAGTGGGAGCAGAGTAGGAACCGGAAAGGACTTCGTGACGATAAAAAACGGTCCACTTCATCATCTTCATCGTCAAGATTAACACGAGAAATGTGACTTCGATCAAGTAGAGTTTGAGAGGGAGTTCCGGGAGAGCTAGGATAGGAGGAAAGAGAGGAGAGTTCGCTAATACTGTCTTCAAGGCCCAGAATAAGTGAACAAGGAAGGACGGTAGAGTGTGGAGGATTGCGATCTTCCCAAATCTTGCCGAAGGATATTCCCAGACTGAGATGACCGGCGAATAATCAAAGTCAGAATCCGCTGCTTGGATGAAAAGGAGTAATTAAAAATGTGAGACTGAAAATCTCCGGCAGAATACTAGCTTGGGGATGACGCAAGCCCTGGGATTCACAGCACTTTTGTTTAAACCAGAAGATATGAGTGATATCGTGTGATTTGAAAAACATAAGTGACAATTTGGGCCGGGTTTTGTTTCAGCCTTTGTCGGGCGACCCAGCCCAGCCCAAACCCCTTGCCTCCTGGCCCGGCCCAACCCGACCAGCTCTCAGCCCGGGCCCAATTGCGAGGCTTGTGGAGATGTAACAGGGCCATCTACGCAGAAATCATGTAACTTCCTACATCAATATAGAAAGTTCCAGCGCCTTGATAGAGACCCCTCGATAGACGCGATGATTAAGGCAGCTCAACTATGTCAACTATACTATGTCTGTCAACATTCCGGTTAGAGACTCCCAAACTTATTCAAGCGATTTGGCCACCATGTGACACTCAATCATCACGGCACAAACCTCCAACTTCATCCCGGGCATCACTAACGGTGATACTGGAAGTAGTGGTGGTGGGCCGAGGTGATATTGCTCTCATGCTATAGGGATCTGCAGGAGACCTCACAATCAAAATTCGTATTAACACGAGCAAAATGAAAGTGGAGTAATGATTTTTACGGGGCCTCCGGGGCTCCGAAAAGCACAGACCCCTAGCCCCACTCCCCGGCCCGTCCTATTCAAAGGCCCGGGAATCCAGAGAGGAAGTAGGAGCTACATTGAGGAACAATGGACTACCGCAGAAATATCTCAATTTTCTACCGCAATATTCGGGTCTTCTAGGTCGAGAAGAGGAGCCTTACTCGCTTAATCCATGGGGTTCTACCCCCCACAGATCTATCTACCTACCTACTGTAGCTCAATAGGCTGTATTTTTCCTCAACGAGCTGCTTTCTTGCTCAGGGCTGCCTTATTTCTCAAAGGGCTGCACCCCGGGACGTAGTAGGGTGGACTCTACGCAGAGTACCGGTACTCGAGTAACCGCCAACCAGATCTTCGGATAAAAACAAACAAACTCTGGGTACACGAGGCTTAAATTGCCCAACTAGAAAGGGGAAGAAAAAAATCTAAAAGTGAAATATCATAGAAGACTGCACGATGCCAGGAATGGGCAATTATACAGGTACAGTACCATGCCTGAGGGTAGACAGATCCGGAGGTTCAAAAAGGAAGCAAAAAGGAAGGAGAAGAAAAACTGGAGCCAAGCCTAGAAGGATTCTTGATGAAACCGGTCCAAGCGCACAATGATGATCCGTGTAACACCGACAGTGGGTCCCATACCCCGGCAGTAGATCGTACGTGGGTAAGATGTAGTCATCCAACTACCGTACTTCTACTCGGGTACGGTGCGATCGGAAGAACCTTCGACGGCCCCTAGTTTCGAGATAAGGGAGATCCTCGTGAGGGGGCAAGAATTATCCGAAAACAGGGATTCGCGAAATGTAGTACCGTATGATAAATAAATTACTGTGTACCCGAGCCCTGACGTGAACCTTAGCATCCCCTATCGACAGAGGTCAAAATTACGCGACCGAGGGTACTGTAGGCCAGCGTCGCAACGCACGCACAGCAGTGTTGCAAAGAAGGCCTTTGATAATCGAACCCAGGGGGTTAGAATAGGGGGGTTTGAATCGGGGCTTCTAAAAATGGGAATTGAAGGGGGGGGGTTCTTTAATTTCTTAGCAAGCAAAAATTGCAGAAGCTCTGATCGGAATTCCTACCTTTAACCCAGATGTGTGAGCGCTTCTTGCTCATAAGTCGGGGAAGTAGAGTACCAGTGCTAGTTTATTTACTTTTTCTGCTACATTTTGTCCCTCTGTTCCTATCATTTGACCCGCTTCTTTGCTTCCGACTCCCTTCAAATATCATTTACTGATTTGTCAGAAGGGGTTCTATCATATATCCCCCGGTTCGAAAAAGCGCGTCCCTAGCCTTCAATCGCTCCTTAATCGAAACCCCCCTTCTTCGCAACATTGATGTACAGTACCTCGGGTCAAGACAACACGCAATGATAATGAAAATATTAATAAAAATAATAATAATAAAATTGATAGAAGTAAATATATGATGCACCACTCACCAGCTCTTGCCCTCTCAGGCACACTCCTAGCTGAGCCGCTAGGGAAATCAGAGTCCAATAGACTAGACTATTAATGTAGTGAGAGTTTTAGCCGTGATAGACTAGCTATTTAGAGCTGAGTAGGAGTACGGCACAAGTACATCTGCATGAGTTGTAACGCCCGCTACCTACTACTTTCTTCACTAGTATGCACGGTAGCCAGCGTTGCAACTCATGTACTGTACAGTTCAGTTCAATACTTGCATTTTCATCGCGTATTCGGAATCGGGTAATATTAAAGATTTATGTCTTAATACTATGACCAAACATGAATGGTGGATTCGGAGAAGCTATTGCCAATTGGGCAAGGTAGACGCTTCGAGTCCCAGGGGGGAAGAGATGTCTCGGGGGTGGAAGGAAAACGGTATAGCTACCGCGGCGCGAAGCGAGGGGTAATAGCTCCATGAGAGCTGCCCGGCCAACGGCCTATACCATATAATGCCACGAATCCCACAAGACAAGCTTTCTTCCTCATACAAGCTTCCACAAAACACAAGATCCGCAAACCTCCTTACAGATCATGTTCTTTATTGACATCCGGCCAGCACAAGAAAAACCACACTACTCGGAACCCATTGACACCAGGCCCTAGAGACCACACCACACAACACAGAACCACACAATGCCTCGCCGAAGAGGTTCAATGCGTAGAGCTGACACCACTCATCGGCAAAAAAAGCCTTTGCTCCAGACGGATGGGCATGGCGTCCGGACGCAGGAAATCCGCCTGGAGCATCCTGTCCACCCAGCGCACCCTCAGAGGGCCGCAGCAGAATGGTTGCATCCTAGTCCGTTGGGTGCAATACAACCCGCATCCTGTCCGCCCAGTGCACCCGGATGGGCCATTTCACCCCCTAATCTCCTGAAGAACACCATGGTAAGCGACCAGGGGGGGTTTCCATTGGGGATCTCCCCCTGCCCCTGATTGCCTCTACTTACAACTGACTACTTGATCACCAGACAAAGGCTGTTCAGACGAAAAAGGAGCTTAACATGGGATGACTAACCATCTATTGTCCCGGTAACGACCCAAAACATACCCCTTATTTAATCACCACTAACAAGGCACGCAAAAGGCTTCTAAGTTCTTGCACACCTGGCATCAAGCTTCATGATCGAATCAGTGGAACTATTGAATAATATCAACCTTGGGAGAGGGGCATGCTCTTGCATCCAGGTTGACACTATTCATGACTGCTAAGCGAGCGGATTCCAATGAGGCCCCTCCTGACTCTAGCGGACATCTGCTAGTGCCCGGTGAGGTATCTGCCTTTGTCTGCCTGCTGACTACTATAGCCATGCAGCCGCTCCGAAACCTATACCAGTCCATTCCCCTCGGCGAGCGGACTCCAATGAGACCCTTCCCGACCCTGGCGGACATTTTCCCGGTGAGGTATCCCCCGTTTTCTCCCTGCTGACCCCTATAGCCATGCGGACTCTTCAAAACCTACACCATTTGATTCCCCTCTACCTGCGGATTCCAACGCACCCTGTCCCAACCCTGTCCGACCACTGGTTGCATCAGCAAAAATTAATCCTGCGTCTGAGGCGCGGGCGCCCGTCCGGACGCATCCGACGTCGCTTTTCCGTCCTCTGCGTCCCCAGCGTCCGGACGCCATTCCCAACGCCGATTGCGTCCTGACGTGACGTCGGACCTTACCCACATCCCGCCGCCACCCCACATCTCCTGCTCTTCTCCCCCCCCTTA
>Ga0307517_10013915_pt1 | contig 10871 bp, 8 predicted proteins | sample 23_EM_MG_FD_194515 | JGI IMG/M metagenome (GOLD analysis project Ga0307517, IMG submission 194515) | Populus trichocarpa ectomycorrhiza microbial communities from riparian zone in the Pacific Northwest, United States - 23_EM | ecosystem: Host-associated > Plants > Roots > Unclassified | place...
ATATATATATACATTTACACATAATTTGTCAACTAGTGACGCTAAGCCTAAAAGAATTTAGAGCTCGTGCATGTTATGTCAGACAACAATTGGGAAAAGGGATCATGAAACTTCTGGGCATGCAGGTAGTTTCATTCGCACAATTACTTCATTATAGCCAGAATGCTCCTTTTTTTTTTGTTTACAGAAGATATCTACCATAGTAGCATGCACGCAAGCAGCCTTGTAAGTCTTTTATTAAACCCGGTCCAAACCCAGTCATGTAAACACAGAGATTTTTTGTTTTTTTAAGAAAAAAAGAAGGGACACTATTTTAATAAAAATAATTAATTTAGGTTAACAGCTACGATTTAAGAAGCCTTGCTGGTCTTTTGTTGTTCCACTTCCATTGTCTTATAAAAGCATGTCCTGTGTCAGAATTAAAGAGATCGATAAAAGGGCAGAAAGAATAACATTTTTAATTCATTACCACCCTTAATTAATATCTTAATGTTTTAGTGAAATTAATTTTCACTTTTTGTTATATATATCTAGATTTTGAATTGTGTAACATTTTCATGACAATGCAGTGACTGAGTTGTTTCATTTGAAAGCTGTTAGTGAAATTGGCTCTAAAAAACCAGTCTTCTACAAGGAAAACAACACCAATTTTGCCAGGAAGCTACTGCAGTTACCTGGTAAAATGTCTCCTCCTCTATGTCCCTATCCTAATTTTCTACTCTACAATTTTTATTGCTGTTCTGTTCTAATCCAAAGAGTTAGACCATTCATCATTTTGATATGGTTAGATTTGACTATATCATCTAGGTCATGTGTTAACCCGTTAAAATATTCAAGTTTAATCAAGTTAATATCAAATTAGTTTAAATTGAAATATTTTCAGCCCGCTGTGTCGCGTAAGGTTTAATAATCATAGGAGATTTTCCCTTTTTTTCCTATTTCTTTCTTTCTTTTTTACCATGGAGTGTTAGAGATTTCCGTTTTCTCTTGTGGAAACAAAAGGCGTGTTTCAATTCCCAGGCCTACCTTCCTTTTCTTCCCTTTTCGTTTTTTTGGGCAGGGACTACTGTGCCCTTTAATTACAATGAAATAGTTTAAAATCTAGGGATAAGTTACCTTGACTTCTTTGAAAATCTAGCAAGTCAAGGCATTTAAATTGTTGAGTTTCATCGGTTCAAAAAGAGAAAGAAAAAGGAACCAATGGTTTTCAAGCCCCCAACTAGGCTTAGGCTTGAGGCCTCTTAAATCCTCAAACAAATGGTGTCTTTAGACAGGGCAGGCTCTTTCATGGAAGCCCAGAATCATTCCAAAGCCTTCACGGTTAAATTTGGTCTATCATGTGGCTTTACTGAGCTAAGCAATAACATCTTGATGAACTAAACAAAACTCAAGTGACAAATCTCTTGCAATTTGTTATCTTAAACAGATGCTGGGAGTACGAACCGCATAGGCGCAGCTTGTTCAAAGGATGGCATTGATATAGTTCAAGGCTCAACAGCTCCTCTTCCAAATGGCATACCATCATACACGGTTCAAATACTGAATGTTTGTGTCTCCGGTTGTAGTATATCAAACATTCATGTCAGTTGTGGATGGTTCAGCTCAGCCAAACTGATAAATCCTAGTGTGTTTCGACGAATTTACTACGACGATTGCCTTGTTAATGATGGAGAACCTCTTGGCCCTGGAGAAACCCTCTCCTTCCAGTATGCTAACAGTTTTCTGTACCCATTATCCGTCTCTTCTGTTGCCTGTTGTTAAATCAATGGGTGGAGTGTGGAATATGTTACTTAATTTTGTTTTACTGTGTGGTATTAGCCTTCTTTTCAATATAATTATTGTGTCTGATTGTGTCATGAAAGAAGCAATAACGATAAATTGGGGCGATGCTATAATCTTTGATGAAGGATAGTGGATAAAAATGAGGATAAAAATGTGTTTGCATGAGAAGATGAGGTTATTGACCAAAAGATAAGGTGAACACTGCAATATGAGATCTCTTGAAGTCAGAAAGATTTTCTCATCTTCGTACAATTCAACAGAAAGGAAAACCTGTCAATCTAGTATGAATAATCATAATTAAATTCAGAGACACCAAGCATGACAGAAAGCACTTGAGAAAGAACATAGAAACTGCCTCCAAAGATAAGAAGAATGAGCACTGCAGTAATGGGGTTCTTGAGCAATTCCCCTATAGGTTCGAAGATTGTGTAAAGAGCACCTGTGCTTACAGTTAATGCATAAAGTGCATACCTCCTCACGTTCTCCCAAAACTCTTCCATTAGAGGCCCTTCAGGACCTAAAGCCAATGCCTTCTGATCATCCATGGCCATCAGAAACCACACAATTCCTACAGACACAGCTCCCAGAACAAGAAACCTTGAATGCTCATTTTTTGGGAGTTCCTGTTTTATAGGTGTGAATTCAAGCAATACTGCTGACTTGTCTATGCGCTTTGTTGCAGCATAATTTCTCGTAGGACATGCTAAAGTTTTTCTTGATGTACCTGCAGCGGTTTTCGCAAGTATTACGGATGGATACGTGGGATGCTGAAGATGGGGTTTGGCTCTGATTGGAATGAAAGCGGGAGAATTTGAAGTCGGGTGGGTGAGATTGGTGCATCCCAGGAGGTGAAATTTGGATCTCATGGTCTTCATTTTCTTGATTTTTTCTTGAACTTTAGACCGCACTGCTATGCAGCCATGGAAGACTTCAGAGCTCTACAGTAATGCAGCATTGAAATTCTAGTGTGTGGCTGTATTTATTTATGAACACACCTTATCCACTGCAATCTCTTATGGCTAGAATGTAGGGGTCCAAATTCAACGTGGATGCTAACATTTTTACACACCTGGATCACCTATCATGTATTTGTCAATTAAAGAAAGGGACTATCATGCCATTAATTAGTTCTAAAAAAAAAAAAAAAGTCATTCGGTTTTCACTGTTATCTCAGAATCATAGAATTGTGGATTGGAAACAGTGTAATAATGTCTAAGCCTTTCTTCACGGAACTTAAAATGTTGCTTTTGAGGATATTTTTGTATTTTTATAAGGATTCAAGTGGCATTTTTGAATTTTTTGGGGGCAGATTAATCTTTACATAAATTGTTCGTACAATGTAATGATTTTTTTACCTAAAAAACAAAAATAATTATACCTATCACTTGGAGGTATTCTTGGCGTTTTAGATTTGATTGTATGATAAATTCACAAACTTACCTCAAAAAGAAAAAAAAAACAGGTGTGCAAGGGTATTTATGTATTTTTCTTTTAGCTTTTTAAGTAATTATTGAATTGAGGGAGGGGTTATTGTGTCTTTTACCAATTATATAATATTATTTAAATTATTAAATTGGAGGCGTGTGGGGCTCCAGAAAATTTGTGGCTGCGCGTGCGGCCAAGTTACGTGCCTAAATGATGGTTCCAAAGCGGTGATGAAATCCTATCGGTGGTTCCAACCTGACCATGCAACGCGTGTTTCTTCTTCATCTCTGATTTGCTGTTAACAACCGTTTCTTTTTTTCTTCTCATTTTTTCTCTTATCCTAGGAAAGCGCGATGTCCATAAAAAAAAATTCAATGCAACCCTTTAATTAGTTTTGTCTTCAGATACAGTCCCCACTCCCTGGTCTTTTAATTATTATTTTTTTTATTTGAAATAATTTATAAAAAAATAAATTGTTTTTAATTTCATCCTCAATAGATTTTTTTTATCTTTGAAATTTGATCCTTATAAAATTCAATGCAACCCTTCAGTTATTTATGTTTGATCTTGCTTTTAAATTTTTTTTAATTAAATTAATTTATCTTACTCTTCAACATTAAATTTGTTTTATATTGATCTTTTTAGTTGAGTCTAGGTGTAGAATTTAACGGTTTGCAGCTTTGAGAAATTCACTTGGGTTTAGAAAGTTCACCCAGATTTGCTTGGTTTTTTTCTCTTTTTTTGCTCATTTTTTCAGTTTCATCCTCAAATATTTTCTTAGTTTTCTTTCCACTTTCTATGGGATTTTCCATTCATTTTGAAAAAAAAAACACATGTTGCCTAAAGTTTTTTTTCGAGCTTTGTCCAATTTAGTTTTTTACGAGGATTTTTACTTTTGAATTAAATATACGCATCAAATGTTTTTCGTGCCATGTTGTAATTTCTTTTGAAAATTGGGTCATCTTAAGCCCCAGGGTCTTCTGAGTCACGAGTCAACTTGTCGAGTCGAGCATAGTTTTTAAAATAGTGTATTTTGATTTTTTTTTCAATTGTTTCTTTTTTTCAAATTGTTTCCTTCACTCTCTTTGTTTTTATCTTTGTTTTGGATTATTTTTATGAAGTTGTGGCCTTAGAAATTTTTAATTTTACCATTCAATTTAATATTTGAGATTTTAGTTTTCAATGTTTTGATTTTTAATTTTTATTCTTCACCTTTTTATCAATTTTTCATTTATTTTTAATTTCATCGTTAGATACATAGTTTTGATTTTTTTTCAATTTCATCACCCGGGTATGCTGGTATCTTTTTCCTGATTTCATGTTTTGATTATTGGGGATTTACCGTTGTTATTTTTTCAATTTTTTTTCTATAATATCAATTCGTTATTTTTTTTCTTTTTTTTAAATATACTTACATGGCTCAAGTATTTTTTTTTACAATTCAAAAAAATAATCTAATCCATGACGAATCACGTGCAAGTTATCCAATGTTAACTATATTAGATTATTATCAACTACTAAGCTGATAATTCCAATTTCTAATTAAGATGTTGAAATTTAATGAATTTTTTTTTAATAAAAAGTGACTGTTAGTCAACAAAGCCTAGTTGAATTGACCCAAGAATTAAATGACTTATTCTCTAACTTTGTTTTTTTGTTTTTAAATCAAATTAGAGTTAATTTAGATAGTATTTAATAGTGTGGTTGCAGTTGCTTTTCAAATAATTTTTCATGCCGAAATGTATGTCAATGATATTTTTTTATTTTTTAAAAATTATTTTTGACATCAACACTTCAAAACGATTTAAAACATACAAAACATATTAAATTTTAATAAAAAAAAATTAAAATTTTTTAGGAACGCGGTTTTCACCGTATTCCCAAACGTATTTTTAGTTTATTGACTTAACGAGTCAGTCCATAATTATATTAATTGGTCAAATCTCTTTAACTTTTTTTTAAAATTCAAATATATTATTTTTTTAAAAAAAAATTGTTACCTTGAATTAATTGAAGTTCATCGTGTCAATTAACATTACCAAAATCTGAATTCCTCCCCCATCTCTCCCAGCCTAGCTAAAGGAAAGGGCATATCTTAATTAATTATAGTAATCAAAACCAATAAGGGAATTTGAGAGGTCTAAATTACTTTTTATATATAAATGAATTATTATTTATCTCTTTGGTTTTGGAAGCTCAATATTAAATCTCTATATCTTTATATTTTCTTACACGGTCATTGCATTGTTTTTCATGATAATTTAATTGTTTTTACTAATCAATTTAAAATGCATTTTAAAAGGGATAAATTATTAAAAAAAAAAAAACAAATTAAGTTGGCCAATGAACTAACTTATAATTTTCAAAATAAAAGGACTAAATTATAAAATTATTAAACAACAGGGATTAAATTATAATTCACTTTTTAAAGGGGATTTCCTCGGGTTTAAATAAAAAGTGTTGACTTTTTTTCCAATTACAACGACATATTACACTTGTCTCTTCTTCTTTTATTTTTTCATCAATTTTGTTTGCACTCTCAAGTCTCTTATTTTACCCTTTTTTTTAATCTTTGCATAGCAATCTTGAACTCATCACTTCCTTTTTTGGCTGCATTGGTGCCCCTGACCTGACCCTAAGCTCTTTGTAGCTTCTCAAGCTGAGTGAGACCGGCCCTCTTTGTTTTTTGACTTGGGTTTAGGATTTAAAACTCTAATCTTCTCTTTTTAGTCTCGTTTAAGCTGCTTTGCTTGCAACGCATTTGCTGGCTGCTGTTTGTGTGCTTGATAGAGAGGATAGTTTGGATAAAGTTTGTGTCTTGTGGGAGATTTTTAAGCAAAGGTGAGTTTTTTCTCAAATGGGTTTGGATTATTTTGTGTTTATGTTTATTGTCTTTAACTGGTTTTTTAAGTTTTTTGGGTGGCCATTAGGGTTTTTTGAACTGTGTTGGTTTAGTTAGTATCAAAGATTTATCGCTTGAGTTGGTGAATTTCAGGTAAAAATGTTGATAGAAACCATGAAGTTGAGATTTTGAGCTCTTTTGGGGGCTATTTATGGTCATTATGTCTGTTAGTAATGATGTTTTTGTGGCTTGGGAGGAGCACATTATATGCCATGAACGTGGTAGCCGTGTGGTTCATTATCACTTGAAGGATACATTTGGGGGTTTAGTTCTTGCTGTTATAGGGACTGAGAGGAGTATAAGGCACATGACATATGTAGTTTCTGACGAGTTTTTGGAAGCCTATGGGTCCAATGAGTCCCTCAATGCATCTACGAAATGGAGAGCCCGGCGAGAAGTTGTGGACTGGTTGACATCAATGGTGTCAAATGAAGGATCCCCTCTACATGTTTCAAGTACGTACTCTATGTGTTACTGGTTACTGGTTATGATTTTGTAGGTTTATATGGAATGATATTGAGGGATTACAGTTCTTATTTTGTAGTTGTATTTGTAATTACATTAAAAGCATTGCCTTGCCAATCTAGTTTTGAGGGTCGAGTATAGCTTTGGGAATAGACTGCATGTGATGTTCTGCTTTACTAATGACACCGGCATGATTTGAATTTCATCTTTACATCTGTGTTAAGTCATTGGATTATGTCCTAGCCTTATCTATTTTGTCGGAGTTGGTCAAGCATTGCCATTTCTGGAGATTTAAATTGCACATTTTGCAACTCAATTTCTCAAGGTGGAAAACTAATTATGTTGAGATTTTTGTTAGTCATTTGGAAGCACCCTGTGATGTAAACCAATTTTGCATTTTATACCCTACTGGAGCATAGGAACCATGTGCTTAGTTTATCTTTTGGTGTAGCCAATATCTTAGGCCATAAATGTCCATTCTCTGCCTTCACACCAGGGTGGATATCATGCCCTTCTTTTAATTGCGCATCTAAATTTTTTTTTTCTGGATTGTGTTACACATGTGCTAAGACATATAGCTTTATGTGTGCGTGAACTCACTCGCACAGTCAAAAAACAAAATAGCTCGATTTGTCATGAAGCTAATGGGTTACTCTCATAAAAGCAGTACTCCACTACTTTATGAAACTTTCAATATAATTACATTCAAATGGTTTGTGAGCAATAACTTATGGAATCTGAACCATTCAATTTAAAATTAGTTATGTTATGAAACTTAGATTGCCAGCACCCTACTTCCAGTCTTACGAATTTAACGTATTTGGCATGACAAGGAAACTGGCATCTTATTACCTTTTTGTTATGGAAAGCTGAATTATAACAGAGCATCTTTCCATATATGCAGAGGTTGTCTTTCACGTGTCTTCATGTGTTTGTTTTCATAAGCTCTTCTTATAATCCCATTCTCCATCACATCAGGCATCTCTTTCTTTTTTCTTTCTCCTCTTATCTGTCTCGATTGATTTCACGTCAGGGTGAAGTCAAAAACTAATGGAAGGCTTCTCAGGTGAAATTATTGTTTTATGCTTCAGAAGTATTCGTGATAGCTTATGTTAAGATTTTTTATTTTCCTGTAATTATGTTTTTTTCACTGAATGCACATACATCCTTGAGTTAATAATGAGATGTTATAAGAAAAATTAGATGCCATAATTATGGGCATGAGTGTGTGATTCTGTGTTGCTTCGTCTAGTAATTGTGTGTATCCATGAAATGGGTAAAGGCAAATATGTGGAAAACACATAAGCATAGGCAGCCCCCACACTGTATATGATATTTGTAAAATAATGCTGTTTTCTGGATTGAAGGATATAATTCTCTGGTCCTCGAGTTTGTGTAATTCATGCCTGTCTTTTGTTTACTAGTTTTGATGTCCAGAGCACAAATTACCATTCTCACTTTTAAGCTCTCCATCTACATATGGTCCTCTTGGTGCATTTTCTTGCATATATCTAATTCTTTTAATTTCAAAGGGCTCGAAGAGTTTTATAAATTTTCTTAGCAGTGGTGTTCACTTTCAACTGTTGGATCGGAAATTTATGAGAAATGCTAAAATCTCTTATGGCAGATGCACAGATAAATGGCTCAGCTCAAGGTTCAGGATCTTTTGGAGTATCAGTGACTGGATTCAATGCTTCGAAAACCTATTTGCCAGTTCGGATGGTATCGACTTATTGTAGTTGTTATGCATAGTTTTAGATTTTTTAACATTCTTTGTAGTTGTTGACTCTGTCGCTTTGAATTCAGGCTCGAAGCAAATTGAAGGTTCAGAATTCACACATTAAGTGGTTTGGTGCGGCATGGATATGTGCTAAAGAACTCAAGCACTACCCAGCCTTTTTCAGAAATGGGACTACCATAACTGTAAGTGTTAACCCATTGGCTAGTTATTTCTTTATCTAGTTGCAAACTTATCTTTGTTGAGTGGTGTTACTTTTCTTCATCCTTCTGCACATTTGTCCTCATAAATTATTGTTATTATTATTAGTAGTAGTGGTAGTAACATTTTTTAAACAAAACTTGATGGTTAGGTCCATTCCTTCGTATTTATAATGGCTGAAGAAAAAGGCCGCTACCTTGGATACCTGGAAGATATGTATGAAGACAAAAAGGGGCAGAAGAAGGTAAAGGTGCGGTGGTTTCACCATAACCAGGAAGTCAAGGGTGTAATTCCTCAACTGAATCCACACCCCCAAGAAGTTTTCATCACACCTAATGTCCAAGTGATCAGTGCAGAGTATATTGATTGCCCAGCAACAGTCTTGACACCCCGACATTATGATAAATGTATGGCTGGTGTTTCACATACATCAACATCCGGTGTCCACATGTGCTTTAGGCAGTTTAAAAACAACAAGATCAAGCCGTTTGCTCTTACTAAATTGCATGGATACTTCAATCAAGCAATCCTCTCTACTTTGGATGGATCTATTGTCCCTAAGAAAAAGGTTAGGTACGATAATTTGTACAAGGAAGACGAGGAAGAATTGACCCATGATTACCCTACCAGTGTAGGTAGCAAGAGAAGTAGAACATCCAAGGAGCAAGACAGACTTGAGAGTGGATCAGGTCTCAGAAACTGGGCCTGTGGAAACCAGATAGCAAAATGTAAATCAGGATACCCGAAACTGAAGCTACGGTTATCAAAGGTTTCCATGGGAATTGAGTTTGTTATACCCCAGTCCAAATGTTCTGCTCCTTTCAAAGTGAATGAAAAGATAGAGATGCTCTGCCAAGATAGTGGGATTCGAGGCTGCTGGTTTAGATGTAAGGTGTTGCAGTCCTCTCAGAAGCATCTGAAAGTTCAATATGAAGATGTCCAGTATGTGGAGGGATCTGGAAATCTAGAGGTATGCAAATTCTCTTGTATCTCCTATTTGATACTGACAATCAGTAAATTTTGGCGGTGGCAGGCGAAAACATTTGGTAGGATCATCGCATTGCCTAATTCTACACCTCTTCCTCGAAAGAAGAGGTTGTATGTTTGAAATTTGAATCTCCCTCCCCAAATTATCAGAACTTTCTATTTGACCCGTGCCTTGGAGTGATCATCAAAAAATATTTTGATTCTTTAGTATTGTCATATTGGAGTGCATTACTTGGTCATAAAAATCATAACATTTTTCATTCTCTTTGAAGCTAACCTTTAATGGACTTTATTTTTGGTATTTTTATTGTGTCATAGGAATGGGTCCCTGCTTCCAGAGTGGCTGCTCCTGATAAACTTGGCATGAGATGTTTAGGTCGCAAGACAATCCGGCCACATCCTCAAAATCATTCTACTGACCATATTTTTGAGGTTGGAGCCCCAGTTGATGCATGGTGGAGTGATGGATGGTGGGAGGGTGTTGTATCTGGAGTTGACATCTCTGGGAGTGATTGCCTGCAAGTTTACCTCCCTGGTATGGTACTGTATGGCAATATTAGATATATTTCTTTCTTCTTATTTTTTAATCATAATCATCATCTGGCATGAGATGTACTCGCTCATGCATTTGCAGTTCTATTTTAATTATGTTTGTTAGTAACCATGGTTAATGATGCTTTTAGGTGAAGGCAAGTTCCTGACTGTCCCAAGGAAGAATGTGAGGAGTTCCCGAGATTGGGTTGATAACAGATGGGTTGATGTAATGGCAAAGCCTGATATACTCCATCATCTATCTGCAGATGCCATTTCTATCATCCAGCTTGAGGCACGAGGTTGTGATACTGCTGCATCACTGGAGCACAAATTTGTCAAAACTTCCAGACTTGAAGCTATTGAAGAAGATGAACCCTTACCTGGTTCAGTTGTGTCTGGTGATCTCAAAAATGTTAAGGAGGTCTATTTGAGACAGAGGCATGGTGTAAATGAGAAGGATGAACTAAAAACACATGGAGCTGTTGATGATGATGATGTTGGCGGTGATTTTCATCATGAGGAGAAAGCGAACAATGTTGCTATCGCGGCTTATGTTGACAATGGTGGTGAAGATAGCTCTGGCAATAACACAGAGTTTCTTTTGGACGAAGATCTTAAATCTGTTAACAAGATAAGTGAAGCAGCAAAAACTTTATAAACGATCACCCAAGTTCCATTAATAGATGACATAGCTAGAGTGAAGTTTTAACTGTGAAGGTGGGTTAGATGGCTTCCTGTGTATAAAGATAGAGAAAGGGTTGTCACAGCTACAAGAGTCAGATGACCTGCAAGTCTTCTCCAACTTCTAGAGAGTTGGCAGATATATAGTAATATGAG
>Ga0307517_10013916_pt1 | contig 10871 bp, 7 predicted proteins | sample 23_EM_MG_FD_194515 | JGI IMG/M metagenome (GOLD analysis project Ga0307517, IMG submission 194515) | Populus trichocarpa ectomycorrhiza microbial communities from riparian zone in the Pacific Northwest, United States - 23_EM | ecosystem: Host-associated > Plants > Roots > Unclassified | place...
TAATTTCAATCGTATTTTCATCGAAAATGCAACCATAAAAGGAAAGGGCTATTAATTAATTTTCTCTGGAGATCTCCTAAGGGTTGTTTGGTTATTTATTTCTATTGTGTTCCAATATTAATGTGGATGTTCTATAAATAATTATCATATATGGGAAGCCATTATGGTCATGAAATGTAGTAGTAATTATTTTATGTTGGAAGTTAACTAAGACGTCAAGATCACTCAATTTGTTTATTTTCCAGCTCCACCCTATGATTTTTTATTGCCTGGGGAATCAGTTTTTGGTGATTGGAATCAGACTTTCAAAGCAAGCAAAATAATAAGTCATCAGATTGGACTCTTTTAACTGGCTGCTATCTTTTTCTACTGGCTCGTTCAATAATTGAACACCACAATCCTTAAGAGGACATGATCGTAGAGTAGGTATATATTTTCATTTCTAACTAAAACCACACCCCGATGGGTTTGTTCGGATGATAAATTCTCAAAAAATTATTGCTTTTGTTGAATCTTTATGCTCAGATATCATCGATCGATATCGTTTCAAGATCAAAACTTGAAGAGGGAAAAGGAAAGCACAATTTTGATGAGTTCCAGGCAGCCAGCCATACCCACATAAGAACTCGAAGGAAATTAAATTGAGATCTTCAAAATGCATATGCTTTTGAATATTGAAGACAGAGTGTGTGACGATCCAAGACGGCATACACGAATTTCAACCAGTACGTTCTTCTGCCATATAAAAATTCACTCTCTTTAAAATCAATAACTAAAGTTTGCTTGTGACGTACAATTAAATAATTTATATCAACAGGAGCAGCAGTTCTTAGAAAAGGAGGCATTTAGTATATAATGCATACACTTAGTCATCCAAACCATGGCTATCCTTCGAACTGAGAGGTGTCTTCTTCTTCTTCTTGTTTTTTTTTCCCCTTACAAAGGGAAGTCTTGAACTCCAGATTCCAGAGGAAAAGGCAACGTGAGTACCATTGAGCCAAGTAGATCACTCATTGGCAACTGTGATGTGAGGCATTGTTATTCAAATCAACATTGCCTTGGAAACTTGTTTTTGTTTGTAGATCAATGTTCATTATTATGGTTTGTTGACGAGATAAATATATATATATATATACTGATATAATCTTTTGTTTATGTCATTGTCCGGCCGGTGACCAAGCGCATCACTAAAACGCTAATACAGTTAAGTACATGGCCCCTGTTTTCAGCAAATTTTGGTAGAGTGGGCGAGGAAGAATATCAGTGAAAGGGAGGGTTTGGAGTCACAAGTAGTGATTTGAGAGTGTTTTAATCCATCCATTGTCGTTGCTATTTACTATCAGGAAGTAGATGAGACATTATAATTAATTCTAGTTTTTTAAGAAAAGGAAGTAGATGATTGAAAATGACCTCATACCTAGGGAATCTTTCCAAGTTATAAACATAAGAAAAATCCTATCTGGTTAGAGGACAAATATGTTGTTACATTTCAAAACGAAGGCCTAGCTGTAACCAGAAGAAAACATTGAAGTCCTAGCTAATTTTCTTCTGCCACATCTTGTGAAGCTAAGACTGCGCTAGCTGAGACTAGAACATGAAAAAAATAAACAGATGAAGGAAGAATTGATTGGTTATTTCTCATGAGCATTACTTAAATGACAATTTGCACATCTTTGCGACAAGCTTTCTGTATCATTATCTCAGGAGCCCATCCATGCCTTCATGCTAAGGTCATTGGGGGTCAAGTTCAGAGTATCATGGTGACTGCCTAGGCTTAACCTCTTCACCGAAATAAAGACACTAGCTCAATAGTAGAGATAACTTGTTTTTTTTTTTTTTTTAGTTTAACGTGGGTGTCCGGGCCAGCTTGCGCGCACCTCGACTAATCCCACGGGCCCTGAAGTTAACGACCATGTAAGCCTCTAGTGGCCATCATATGAGTAACCACAGGGCTCGAACCTGAGACCATAGAAAAAGCAAATCTTTTAGTTCCAAACTCTTACCACTGGACCACCACCTAAATGGTTGATAACTTGCTTTTTAATCCTTCTTTCCTTTAGCCCCCTTTTCCTTTTCTTTTTTTCCTGACTTTGTGAGCCATGACAAAACACTAAATAACCAAAAGTTTATAATCAGTCACACCACATAACATCACCCACTACCCCCTTCTTTTCATCAGTCACTCTAGTCTCTCCTCTCCTCTCCTCTCCTCCCTCGCAACATGGATTTTAACCTATGCCTAATCCTCCCCGCCCTCTTCTTCACATCCATACTTGTCAATCTTCCTAGCTTGACCACGTCCGACAGCGGCGAGTGTCCTTATCCTTGTTATCCTCCCCCCACCGGGACTGGTACCCCGATTGTCACAACACCACCGTCTCCGCCATCTCAGTCAGCAGGGACATTTTCACCTCCTTTATACCCTTCCCCGACTGGAAATTTACCATACTACTATCCACCACCTTTTGGTAACAACTTTAATGGTCCTCCACCTCCTGATCCTATCTTGCCTTATTTTCCCTTCTACTACAGGAAGCCTCCTCATCAAGACGATGTTTCTTCGGCAACCAGTCTTCCAAGGTCAACTCTTATGATGGGCACATCTAATATTATTGCTTTTGCTTTTCTGTATCTTTTTTTTGGCTGTTAAAGTGATTGAAAAATTTGATGTACGCAATTTATCGCCTGTATGCTAATAAATATATAATTAGGTTTAAGTAGTTGTAATATTTGAATTTATGCCATGCGAGGGAGAGGATACAGCATCAACATTTTAATTGCCAAGTTTTTTCTAGTTGTAGAAAGCGATTAGCAAGGGTTTAATTGCAAGTGAATTGTTTAGTTGTTCGTTTCCTATTTTTAATTTCTTATTGCAAGAACTTCGATATGCGAGGGACGAAGTGAAGTGTAAGAAGATGCGGAGGAGGTGGTCCCAGAAGTTTGCCTTTTCGTTTGGTGATACTTAATTAAGCTATAAAGTAATCTGCTTTCCTTTCTTTGCTTTTTTCTTATTGACACTTGACAGTGGTATTGTTTTTTTTTTTTTTTTCCTGAAAATCTTTTTTTTCTCGATGTTCTTGGAGATTTTATAACCACTACATTCTTAAATAATAAAATAAATTATATCTTAAAATTTTATTTTATTTATACCTCAATGTTTTTGGTAAAAATAATTATTTAACATCGAATATATCATTTGTTTTGTTTGAATGAGAAAATTTACTTATACAGATATGAACCATAGTGGTGGGCTAGAACATTCATGATTCTAGAATTTGTGGAGGAACTAAGAATTATTTTCTAGTAGCATTATTTTCCTTCTCTTTTTTTATCATTATATATACTCTCAAAAACACTGGTAATTCTTTTTGATGGAGATTTAGGAACTAAGAATATTTACTCCATTATGGAGTCTAACGTTTGTTTAAAATTAATTTAAAGTAAAGAAAAAATAAAAATATTTTTTTTTTCAAAATTGTTTTTAAAATGCAAAAACAAAACTACTTCTAGACTTGTTGCCTATCTTAATTCTCAAAGGATCCATATAATCTTCAGTATAGTGCTTTCTCTACTGCATTTGGTTACTCCTCGGCGAATTATAAAATAGGTCACACAAATCATGATTCATGTGAAGTATACCTACAACATGATCAGCAGGATGAAATTCCTTAAAAGTAAAGAATATCATTTCTCATGATATAATATTAAGAATATCAGATTCTCTTTTAAATGATCAGGCAAACACTAATATTAGTCAATCTGTAAAAGTCTGGAATTAGTTAAGTAATCCTACAGGTTAGCTTATACATACACACACACGCATCAAATGGCCTCTTTACCCATCACTTGGCTAAATTTGCAAAGGATATGCCTCCTGGGTCCTACTTTCCATTTAGCCGAGAGGGTTATTTTCAATGTGCTGGAGCAGATATCACACTTTCTCCGGCGTAATGGCCACATCTTTCAGCACAAATAAAGACTAACTTTAATGTTTTCGGCCCACCATTTCTATCAATAAAGACTAACTTTAACTGTAATGGCCACTCTTTGAGGTAGCGGTCAAGTTTTGTAATAATTACCAGTTGACTAATCCCAGATCAAATGCAAGCATTAAAGCCTAATTTTAGCATGCAAATACCTGATGTTATAGACTTAATGGGATGCATCATCACGCAGCCTCTCTATTGCATAAGGGCGATCCTGTTGCCACAGTTTAGAAGTTCTGCTTAAGGGTGATTTGTCCAAGGTTTGTGACATCATTTCCTGGCATACCTTCTTTCTCCATTCTGTTTATTGTCCTTCGTTGTAGATTTTTTTCGTGATACAGACCATCGATGTAAGTTGGCGAATCAAGCCTCCCCCATTTCATGACATACATGGGTTGGACATAATCTAGTTTCAGATGTATGGATGCTTTGTTTTTTCTTTTAATGAATTAGTATAAAAAATGCTTCATCGCGTAAATAAGGGTTATCTCATAGTTCATTGTACCTGAAAAAGAAAATCAAATAAAGTTCATGGTTTTTACTATATGATTTGCTGCCATTATCGCATTCATATATATCAGATGCTCAGCACAGATTTTAATGCAAGAGGCAATGCACCTGATACAAACTAGACTCACTTCTGTTGGTGAGGTAGCAAGAATGAAAGGAAACAAGCTGCCATTCTTACCTATTCCATCGACATTGTTGATTTCGCTGCACACATGGAGGGAAAATGCTATTACCGTCAGTTGATTGAGACAATTTGTCATTTCGTTGCCGCTGATAAAGAATAGCTGTTGTCTGTCCTGATTTGATCTTCGCTCCATTGGACTTGTATTCAAATTCATGGTATCAAACAGGCTAACAATATCATGATAGACGACTGTGTCGTATATTTGGAAAATATAGAAAATCACTCAATTCAGGATGGCTACACCAACAGCTAGATTACCCTTTCCAGTATTGCTTCCAATTTCAATGTGTTTTATACTTTTCCTCAACATCTCGCTGTTACTTCTGTGGCTTCTCGTTTTTGCTTTCCCTTCAACCTTCAGGTCTTTTGATACTCTGGTATTTTCTGATACTTGATGCCTTTGCAAACTAGCATCCTTCACCTTCCCTCTTTCATTCTTACCAGTGACACCAATTTTAGTTACAGCTTCTGGCTTGTGCCTATTATTGTTGGTTGGTTTAGTTTCACGAGCCTCAGAAACATTTCTTGCCTGATGATCAGTCCTTCCTGAGGGATCCGGCTGGTTAGTAGGTTTTACAGATTCATTAGCAGTGACGGCTTGGTCATTTCCAGTCCTTGAAAGTAATTGTGATCTCGCAGCAGCTCCACTCCCTGGACTTGTTGACCTGTGTTGTACTTTAGCTGGTTTGGTTTTAGATGATGAAGCCTGAGATAGAAGTACAAAAGCTGAATTTATTTCTGCCAACTAATAGTGTAAAGCGCAGATAACAAAACACAGAACTGCTCGAGGAAAAGAACAAACTATCAGCCTTAACAGTCATACTTCCAAAATTACAAAGAAGGGCTTGAGGCTGAACTATGAAGATATTGATGAGTGTGAAAATACATTATAGAGAATATAACTAATGATCTGGTGATGAAAGCCAACTTAATTTAATGACATTCTCATAAAATCTCTATCACCATATTTTGATGACAACACATACCTTCTTGAGAACACCTTTTTTTTCTCACATTTTCTTTTACTATGCTATTATTAACAATAAGTAGAAAGTTCATATAGGATTCCCCATCCATTCCATAGGGTTTCATCCTTCAAGTTTGTTATAGATGTGCGTGTTTTTTAGCCCCAGGGAGAGAGAATAATAATACAAGAACTTGCTAGTCATTTCACTGACCTTTCCTTCTTTTTTCTATCCATGACCAATCTCTCTCTGATTTATAACTAAGTCCTACAAGCATAACCACGTGTAAGTTTACACTCATTTCACTTTGATCATTCTTAGTATTACAGCTTCAAACCATGTCTAACAGATGGAACCATTATATCAACACCTTGGACACTTGGCAAAGAACTTTTTATGAGGTGATAAAATATGCTTTGAACAAATATCAAGTAAACGCACAACACTTCAAAGCATCTTAAGATGAAGATGGTACAATGTGAATGTACGGTAAGGCGAATCAACAACATTTACAACTCCTTGGTGGCAACTTATATTATCCGAATGCTATGAAACTGAAATTGCTGTGTAGTTCTTGCAATTTCAAGAAGTCAACATGATGCAATCTGAACAGCAGGAGGAAGCTAACTAGGCGCTTTAAAATTATTTACTTTCTCATTTTACATTAGTTTCCTCTTCATAAATAGTTGTCCACTGCATCGTTCTTTCTCACCAACAATATATATCTGGAAATATGTGAATGAGCACGCACATATATACTGCTGGCGAGATTCATATCAAATTAAAGTTTATGAGACTTGCATTAAAATAAAACAAGAAGCAAACCAATTCCACAAGTGAGATCAAGGTAAAACACACAGTTTTTGAGTAAAACCAAATACACAATAACCCTAAGATTAACTAAGACGGTATGCAGGTCTCATATCTACAATAATTAGGATCACTTGTAATGGAAAGCAGAAAAAATTCAAACACCACAATATTTTACCAAGCACACACCCACACAACGTTACAGATTGAATTTATTACTTATGTATCCATAGATATAGGCTATAATAAGACAGCATCAAAATGCCAAAACTGCTAATGCGCTGTACCTTGTTCCCATCAGAGCCTGGTGATACAGCAACACGATAGAATGAAGGCATGGGTGCAGCTTTAAAATTAAGTCTTTCCCTGAATTTTTTAATTTCAGCCTTCTTCTGTTCCTACAAACACAGTAATTCATGCATCTGATACAGATAGAATTATGGAAAAGATATATCAAATTGCTATAAGATACGCTTGAGTCCATTACAAGCTTCATTCTCATTGAGGGATGATCTATATCACAATTAGAGAATTTTAGAAGATTATTAAAATTTGGCTTTGTAGAAGACTCGGCGTATAATGTAGCAATCTTCTTTTGACATAATGAAGTATCACAAGAGCAAGTACAATATCAATGCACTTACTGACAGCAACAAGAGCCAGCTATTAGAGAATTTTTTACGTACTTGTGTTTTTGCTTGAATCTGATTCATTTCTGCCTCCTTAGCATGCAATTTTTCTTCCAACTTCATATAGAACTGAATCATATAACAAACGAGAAAAGGATTGAGCATTTAAATTTGACTGCTAGCCACAGAACAGTTAAATTCCGAACAACAGCAAGCTTGGTCACCTCTTTTCGCCTTTCTGCTCTTTCATCACTTTTGAAACTGAAGGCTGCAGCGCATGGCATTGTGTCTGGCTTTATTGAATTAACAATCTGCTTATTTCTGCATCACAATTACTCTACATCTAAGTTCAGGAAATAAAAAATGTTAAACCATTAGAGCATCAACTGATGATGTATGTTATGGACCTGTTCGCTCTTAGATGAGACATAGGTTCAACTTTTTTTGATCTAGATGGTGGGGATTCAAATTTATTTACTCTTGATGCCCTTTCACTGCACAACAATACAGACATCTTTAAGGCCGAAAACATGGAAGATGCAGGTTTGCAATTTGCACGAATCAGAAAGTACCTTCTATTCACAGGATGTAACCTTAAATTGCCACTTTCAGAATTCTGAGCACAAAAATAAATTTTGAAGTAAATAAAAGCAAACGCCAAAAAGAGCGTTTTTAACTATAAAGTCAAATTGAAAATGAAAAATCAGCCAGTTTAGAATATCGATAACAAATTAATCCAAATGCTCACCTCTTCATTTTTAGCTCTATGCAACGTACGTCTAGTAGGAGTGGTAGCTCGTGATGACTGCTTTTCTGATTTTGCTCTTTGTGGTGTTTCTCCTTCTCCTCTATTCTGAGTTTTTGCAGTAGTTTTTGACACGTTGTTAAGGATCTTCTGGAATTGACTGCCATTAATCGGAGACCTCATTCTGGGGTTCGTGGATTTACTTTCCACATAATCTCTCAGCTGAGATGACAAAATATCAAGAAACGCAAATCAGGGTCAATTTAGCACGATTATAAAATGATAACAAGGATGGAAATTGTCAACAACAGCAGCAGTAGCAAGAATAACAGTAGTAAGAGCATATAGGCATGAGTTTGACATTGCAGAATGCAAGATTAAACTGAATTACTGCCATTTTGTTGTTCGTGTTGTGTCCCTGTGCATACGTGCTTCGTTTATTTTTTATTAGTCATGTAGTATTTTTTATTTCTTTACACACCTTTGGAGAAAGATTTTGTTGATGCACTGGACTAGTGTTGTCAAGATCCTTGGCAGTTCCACTTTTTGGGGACAGAACAATTGTCACAGATGATTCATCTATTTTAGCAACATTATCATTAATGTTATCTTTCATTTCCATCTCTTGTTTGTCATTATTGAGATGCGACTCGTCAAGTCCAGTTTCAATTTGATGTGCTTCCTCAGGTTTAACATATTCACCCACACCTCTGACCGAAACATTAGCATCATCCAAAGCAGCTTCCACTGGAGATTCAGAAGACAGAACAATAGGATCCTCTCTTTCACATTCAATGACCTCTAATTGTCCATGATAATCCGGATCCTCAGGGCTCTCATCAAAGCAAGCACGATGGCTCTCATCATTTACATGATCAAACTGATCTCCTTGATTTCCATAATCAAATTCGTCACAGTCCACACTTTCCAGCACATCATCCTCACGGTGAGAATAATTGCAACTTCCGTTCATATCATCATCTTCTTCTCCTTGACCCAAATTTCCGTACTCGTCATCTTCGCAGTTCTGGCATCCCCTCCCACTCAGGCCGTCAAGTGAATCCGGACGCAGAATACCCTTCTTCTTGAAATGGGCTTCAAAATAAGCTTTCTTCTGGATTACAGAACCTGGTTTTGAGCATTTTTCAACCTCTTCAAGATACCTATTGTGAGAAAAAGACGATCTTCTCTCCCAAGACAAGTCTTCACTCTCAAATCTTCCAAAGGATATGGACCCAGAGTGCAGAGAATCTACCTGTCCAATCCAGAAATGTTAACAAATTCATAATATACCCTCGCTAGCAGAACATCAAACAAGCAAAAAAAAATTCAAGCAAGCCAATTTCAAGTATCACAAACTAAAAGTTTTTTTTTTTTTTTTTGCTGAACAATGAAGAAAAATTGATAACTTCCTCCCAGAACGAGAGAACATGAAAGTTTTCCAAGTAAAATTGATATTGGGTGATAAGTAAATAAAAATAAGACGTCAAAAGAAAATTAGATAACTTTCAAGAACAAGATAAGTTACCTGAAAGCTAATGCAGTTGCTGAGGCTAAATGGTTCTTGAAATTCTCCCGCCATCACTTAAAATGAAGCACTAAGCTTTGCAGTGAGGGATCAGTAGCAGCAAGGACATGGATTGATCTGATGCTCTCTTTTCTTCTTTTCAGTTGAGACTTGAGATAAAAGTGTGCAAAGGAGGACGCTTTTGCTTCGCTTGAAAAGTTGATCACCCATCCATCTCTTCCTAACCATGTCATGTGCCGGTAGTCTCTTTTTTGTCTTGTTTCCCTTTTCTTTTTCTTTTTTTATGGTAATACTCCGTTAGTTTCCACGTTCAGATTTGGGGATCGACGGTTCGGTTTTGGATCAGAGCGGTTGATCTAACGGAGTAGAAACGGAGGATTAGTAGACCACGTGGCAGTCTACTAAATTGCTGACATTCCAGCTGTCTTTAACTGAGAAAGTTTTGTGTGTGAGAGATATGTATCATATCCTGTATTGCTATTCGTAATGTGAATTAACAGTTATTATTTGCTTTTCTCTTCTCAAATTTCCCCAAAAAAAAAGAGTCCTTCTTCTTTAGAATTTATAATAATTTGTGTTTCTTGATTAGTAATTAGCTTTGCTTCTACTCCATCATCTGGGATTTTAATTTTAAGAAAGAGGTGGGGAAAATATTTTTATTTATTAATAATATCAGTTTTTTTTTAATATGAATAATCTACTTAAAATTTGATATGATGAGAAATTGCTATCGATTTTATTAAAAAAAAATCATTCTTAATTTAAGAAAAAAATGAATTTCATTGCAAACGTCTAAATTAAATATATAAATATAAATAGAGACTGTTTGCTAGATATGCCAATTATCTACCATTAATAGTTATTTATTCAGTTAATTAATTGTTTTATTTCTTTTATATTATCATGATTATCGCTGCACTTGGCATTAGCTTCCACTCAATCTGATCCCTCAAACAAGGCCTTTCAACAGAGAGTTAGGGTTGATGTGAAAGCGAGAGTTAGAACTTTTAGGATCTTTATTTTTCAACAGCCATTAGAGCATGCTTCATTGAGTTAGGGTTATGGATGGGTTACAGTCGCTATACAATGCAGTTGATTAGCTACTTCAGAAAACCTACAGCCGGTATCCTATCTTCAATAAAAATGAAAGAGGAGAGGGAAAATCATTGAAGAAGTGAGTGCAATATCGCCCTTTTCCTCTTTATTGTAGCCTGACGTTGACAAGATAACACCTTCAAGAAAAGAAAGGAACAGACAAAATTGAGAGGCTGAGCCTCTTTGTGGTAGGTCAGAAGGATTATCATCACCGTTGAACCACATGTAAAGCCACCGTCGTCCTCTGCGTCTATTATATACGATGGCCAGGGGTTATGATATATACCACAAAGATCGTGCAGATATCGCAAATAAACCTTACCTCCATTCGGTTTCTCATTTAGCTTAGACATTTCGCTTGCCTATTACTCTTTCAAAATTCGATTTAGGTTCTTTTAAAAGTCTTGATTGATGGCCTG
>Ga0307517_10013918_pt1 | contig 10870 bp, 11 predicted proteins | sample 23_EM_MG_FD_194515 | JGI IMG/M metagenome (GOLD analysis project Ga0307517, IMG submission 194515) | Populus trichocarpa ectomycorrhiza microbial communities from riparian zone in the Pacific Northwest, United States - 23_EM | ecosystem: Host-associated > Plants > Roots > Unclassified | place...
GATCAGGGAGTTGGGCCAAGGTTGGGCCACCGTAAAACGTCGTAAGCGCTGATTTTGATGGGTGACACTGCTGCAACACTGCTGTGGTGGGACTATTTTAAGGGGCGTCAAAACAATAGGGATTTTGCCTAAGTCACGTGAATTTCTCTATAAGGTAATTCACGTGACTAATAAATGTGAAATCAGGCATTCTAAATTTTGCCATTTCATTTTGAACCCCCCACAGAATAGTCCCACCACAGCAGTGTGACGCGGTTACACGTGAAATTTGAGTAGTCACACTGATATGACTGCGATCTTTTTTGTGATATTACATCGCATGATCAATGAGCGCTGAGCACTGAGCGTTAAGCCCTTTTGGCAGAGCTTCCCTCTGTAAGTTGGACTAAACTTGATTCACACTGCTTTCTACAAGTATTTTCTGCCACGCAGTGTACTTTGGAGGTCTGGTCGCAATGCACCACTGACAGCGACTGGTATAAAGTATGGCTCAACTTTACGGAATGAAAAATGCTCAAATGACAAAGACATCAGGAAAAGGCCACCTAGCTCTGGCTGTCTTTAGATGCTTTAGCTGTCCTAGAGCATCCTGAGACATCCTGGGATGTCTTGGGATGTCTCAGGATGCCCTAGGACTGCTAAAGTATCTAAAGACAGCCAGAGCTAGGTGGCCTTTTCCTGATGGACAGTGTCGAGAAGATCCATACTGAAGAATAAACTCGATTGCTCATCAGTTGAAGACGCAATTTACCACTTGATGACCTTGTCAAATTCGTGTTTTGTTCATGTCACCATATCTGGTTCTTTGGTTCAACCCGACGTACCTCATGTCCACCCTCAGTATGAACATCTTTTATTGGTGTTACTCCAAATACTCCTCAAACTCTTCGTGTGTCCATATCTTCTCTAAGCATGTTTTATGGGCTAATAACTCTCGAGATCTCATTTAGGCCATCTTCATGAGACACGGAGTGGGGTGTACACTACAGTACACCACTGGTCCCCCTTGACTCGGGATGAGAGGAAACATTCTGAGATAGAGTTCCTCTCCCTTGACGGTTTCGTTGGCTGTCACCAGCCAACTCACTGGATCACTACCTACTCAAATTACATAGTTGCCGATCCTGCAGCACGCCCCCAAACCTTCTGGCACTTTCCCAGCAACCAATTTAGTTGGTTCTACTTCGGTATGCTCCACAAAAAGGCTGAGGGCTGTGTTATGTCAGGGTGTCCTATGTATTTAACTCCACCCTCGAGGCATCTTGTCATCTGGACTCCCCACCCCCCGTCTCTTGCTAAAGTTCCAACTAACTCTACCCACGAGTGAAGAATAATTCACTATCATGGAAAATGGGGATCCCTCCCTCTATTTGCTTGACTGGTTGTCTGTTAGGAGATTGGTGGGGGTAAGTTTTTTTCCAGTGTTGCGTTTTGCACATCTGCTCACAAGGGTTTCATCAGTATTTTCAGAGTTAGTTCTGCCATTGAAGCCCCAAATGAGCCGTTCTGAATCCTGATTCTTCCCGTAGTCATTGCATCTACAATATATATTTGGGACTACATCCTTATGTTCAACATGGAGCTTGATCTGGTCTGGAAATCGAGGTGGACTCTCATGAAGGGGCTGTACCTTTTTCAACGCTACCTGCCATTTATCGAGATCATTAATATTCTCTATTGTCAGTTTAATTTGCTCCTTGTCTTCTTACTCTAATCATTTTTGTCCTAGACCAAACAGGAGGGGGTTTGACGAAGACTGTGTGTTGGAATTTGTCCTTCAGCAGTGGAGGTTCATATCTCTCATCCATGGAAGCAGAAGGGAATTTATTTTTCGGTCAGTAATATTGGGTCTTGGACTTGCTGCATCCGAGAGTAATCTACTTTCGTCCCCTTTTTCCTGAGTTGTATTGATTGGTGACTAATAGCGATCCTCACGTTACAGACATGGGCCATGTAGAATCGGAACCAGCATCTGTCCATTATTCTTCCAAATTTTTTTGGCCTTGTTGAGGCTTCGGGCCTCATCACTATGGGCATATACCTCAACTCTATTAAATGTAGGTAGTCAGCTTCACAGCCTTGGCCCTCCGGCTGATTTATTGTTAGATAATGATCCACTATATCCAGGATTCAAAGGGTGTTTCTCGAGTTACACCCACAAGTATGATCTTGTTTTTCTATCGGCTCTAACAATTTTCTGGGATAGCAGTAAGTGTAAATATGCCGTTCACCGTTCCTCTGATTAAAACTTGTTAGTCATGTTAATACTCATGTTGGTTCCTGCGTCCAGAGCTTGTAAGTAATCCTCGCTTTGATCACGGATTCATCACTCCTAATCCTTTTTAATATCAGTCCAAGCCAGTGCAAACAGTTCTCTGGTTAATACTGTGTATCGCGATGGTAAGGCGCTGGGATCTGGGTGGCGATGAATCTACTAATGCTGACCTTAGGTGTTATCTATTACCTATATCTGTTCGGTGGGTCTTCAAGCCAAATGAATAACTTGGACCTGGTTTGATAGTCTTCGCTAGTCCTCTCATTTATCAACATCATCGTCCTCACAATACTTCCTGTGAGTTGATAACTTCCCTTTGGCTCTTCGGTTGTAACCAGTTTCAGATTGTCATCCCCAGAACCAAATGTACCTCATATTGTAAGCAGCAAGTCTGTTTCCAAATATCCTCAGTGGGATCGTTCTCCACGGCGACTGAAGGTCCCCGCAATAAGCCGTGATTCAAAGGAGCTCCCAGATGCCGCAGATCATATCAACCCAGCATCGTGGAGGGGTAACGTCGAGGTCAAGAATGTTTCCTTGCAAACTTCGTGGAGAAGAGGACGTCGGCTCGTTGAAAGTGAATGTCCATTTACCACGCTTATTCTCCAATCACTCGAGAAAGATCCTGACGTTAACATCTTTTCCCCCCGAAGAATATTTCTCATTAACAAGCCTCTTGGACAAGACGACGTTGACGAGAGTCTGATTTTCCCGGAGAACACGGAGCCCACATCGAGTTCCACTGGAGATTCTACTGCTGACGCACGGCTAGAGGTTGAAAATGCGCTGGGGAAAGCAATCGGAGAAGACGATCCAACAGAGAAGCCAGATAGTGCACCACCCGTGGCCCGTACAATCACAGTCAAGGGGAAGGAAATCGACAAGTCCAGACTGCTCGCTAAATACAGCAAGAATGTCAGCTCAACAGATCGCCTTCGCCGAGTGCAAGATGTCGAACGGTATGTCCAGAACTCTACACCATTCGAAACTTCCGATCACGATGGTTCCGAACCAACCCAAGACGAGCTGGTAATCGCCATATCTGACCCAGTCGCAACGCTTGTGTGCTCTGACGGCCAGTTCTGGTTGTGCATTGGCACTGTCAATAGTCTGCGAATCGACGGGAAACCTGCCACCAGCATCAGTCTTGATCTTCTTCAAGAGGACACCATTTCAATTTCTTACCAGCTCCTTGGCCTCCGACCAGCTGCCTCAGAGGATGTTGATGAGCAAACAAAACATCACGATTGGAGATCCTATGCAATTAGCGAGCACACCTTCACTGTTCCTGGTCGACTTGTTCAGTCAATAAACCCAGAGGTTTCTACGAGCACGACACACCAGTCGTATTTTCTCCTCGAAAGCACTGTTCTGGTGGCCATAGCAGCAAGTTTGCTCCAATCCATTGTTGTGTCGGACTTGAAACTGGCACCAAAGCTAGCGTCGTCCACGGAATTCCCTTATCGCGAAGTTGGAGGTAAGTTTTATATTCATAATGATGGGATACAGACCTAATTAAATGCGGTACTAAGGCAAAGCATGCTTTCTATGCGAGGACGACAGGAACCTTGTTGAAATCGGAGCATCGAATACGTCCGTTTGTCCAATTTGCATTCCCGAAATCGCACTGGACATGTCCCAAGGTCAGCGCGTCCTCGAACACATCGGCGGTCATGTTTTATTCAACCCAAAGGTCGATCAAACAGCGCACCCTTGTGGTCTATGTCTCCGACCAGCACCTTTATGCATCTTCTACCTTACGAAAGGGAAAGGGGCACGTGGCAGCCCAAAAATCGACCAAGGGCGTTCGATAGGTTGTCCCATGAAGTTAAATTTCTCTTACACTGTGGCCGCTGAGTCGTCGTCCTCGTCTCCCTGTTCAAACGTCCCTGTTCAGTGTCCGTTATGCCCCAGAATTTCGCCTGCTGTGTGGAAGTACTTTCTCAAGACTCACTTCGAAATACAACATCCAAATGCGCCAATGGAAAACCACAGTTACCTCTGGAAACTGTCAAACTTCGAGGTCGTCGAGATGAAAAGAATCTGGGAGAAACGGAAGAATGTATCAGTTAGACGGCCCAAAAAATCGAATCTCGCACCACTTGTGATATCCGACGCTCATCGCTCAGGCAACCCGATTTCCGAGAGTTCAGATGCACATGCACGGACGGTGGATGGTGACCAGGAAACGATGCGCAAAGGTGCTCTTGGAGAGGAAAGTGGCGAGCAAGCCTTGGACGTACCACAAGGTGAAGAAAATGGTGGTCGACATGACTGCCAGACCAGCGACGTGGTAAGCTCACGCGAATCCGAAACTCTCGTAACGGCAATGATTATCGATGAGGTGATTTCGGACCGCGTGGTTGAACTTAACCCGACAACCGTGGATTCTAGAACTGATGAGGCAGAAGTCGGTGGGGTAAGTGATTTGAATGCGAGTAAATGGAAGTCGTACTCACCTTGAAAACTCAGATGGACACACCTCTTTCTTCGGGATCAGACAACGGATCCCTTTCACTTGGCCAACCATCATTACAGCCAAACGTCTCAGGAATAAGTGAAGGACTTCGGCGTATGGAGGTAGAACCAACCGGGCGATCAAGAAGAAAAAGACAGGCATTCGCAATTGGTGATCTTCGTACCTGTGTTTGCGGGGAAACCGCTGACCCACAATCTGACAATGTCATACCCTGCAAACAAATGGGCTGCGAATCAAAATGGGTAAGTTTTTATTAACATAAATAAAATGAAATGCTTACCTTCAGCATTAGTATCATCTCGCGTGTGTGGAACTTGAACAAGCGCCCCGAAACTGGGTTTGCGACGCTTGTCAGGCATCGCGGGGAGGAAAGCACCTGCGTCGTTGATCGAATGACATAATAATTACCTTATATAGAAGCGTGCCTGAATCACGTGGGTGGTTGGTTCAGCAAAACCTAGCGAGATAAAAAATTCGACCCCGGGTATTCCATTAAATTTCTGGAACCCCCTTGCTCTCTGCGAATCCGTGTGACACTTGCCAGACTTGCGATCCTTTGAGAGCATCTGCGAGACACTTGCGGTCATCTGCGAGCAAGGCTTGTCAGTAGGGTAGTTCGAGGGCATCCGTGAATTGGAAACACCGGCGGTGATCGACGCCATCAAACACCGGCGGTAAATGCCTTTATCACGTGACTGGGCTTATCAAGCACCACTTCGCTAAAAAAAATCGATAATTACCCTCCCTCTGCACCGATGCGTCTGATAAGAGCCCTGGAGAGTCTGGAAAGGCACCCTGTCCTACAAAAGCTCACCCTGAATGATGTGGTTCAGTATGCCAGGATCATTGGCCATCTAAAAAACGACATCTTGCTACCTCAGCCGCTTGAACAAAGTGATCCCAACGTGCCCCCTGATGTTTTTCCCTTGAGCCTCGTCGAATTTCTGAGTCTAGCCCTAAAGATCGAGAAAATGTTTATTCAAGATAGCTGGGATATATTGAAGTATTATGTTTGGGAATGTGCAACTGTTCCCTTGATATACGAAGACTTTGAGCTGTTCAGAGAGTTTGGTTGGCCTCGGGGCATTGGTATGTGCTAACATATGTCAGATTTCAGATATATAAAACCTCTTTGTAGCCGCGCTTTCAATATACCCTCACGAGACTGTTTGCACAACGGTTGGCTGTGGGAATACACGGCCATTGAAGAAAGAAACAAGCCGTGAGGTTGTCATCTACACGGCCCCCAATGGTGTACAGGCTGCCTGGGCTATTCACCTCTACTGCCCTGGTACGAGTTGTCATTGAATGTCTGTACCTAACTGCAACCGCTCAAAAATCCGCAGAATGTAACACCGACTATCACAACAACTTTACGGTCCACAACGGAGAACACACATATTACAAGGACGTTCCACTCTATGTACAGGTGGGAGAACACCAATTTGTTGAACAGAAAGTTATCCGTGGATGGATAAACAATATGCTCATTGCGTGGTATGATAAATCACTTTGAAATATTGAAGATACAATACTTATACTAGCGCCTATCTGCGAAGGGTATCTGCCTCAAATGCTGCAAAAGCATATGAAATGAGCCTTGGATATGGGTACCTTAAAGGTCTTAAAGGCACTGGTTGGCAGTTTGGGTCTCGCTTGACTACAGAGCACGTCTGGGATGCCTTCATTACCCTGTGCCTGATTGAAGACAAACAACGCAGAAACCAACACCTTCAGGTTCCGCACTCGGGCATGCAAAAGGACCGATTTCGAGAGGCGATGGCAGAGAGGAACCAGGACTTCGTATTAAATGGCCAACCAGGTGTCGTAGACCATGCGTGCGACAAGTGCTATAGAACCTACATGACAGCCAGTGGCGACACTCGTGAGTTCTATCAAGTTAATGATGTTACCTTCAAGAGAACTCAACTCCGAAATTAGGTCACTGCCATCCTATCGTGGGAGATGGGTTGAGCATTGGACGTCCCTGTTGCGCAGTCTTTGCTTGCCGTGAGCCCCTTCAAAATAATCGACATCGGTACTGTAAAACTCACTTCAACCAACACGATGTCTGTGTGATCATTAAATGTGAGGAACCCATCACTGGACTCGATTCGAAGACATGTTCTATTCCAGAGCACAAGGCATTTGAGCGCAAGAACAAGGAGAAGGGTGCCTCGAACTTTATACTTAAAGAGCGTTTCCGATACACTCAAGCTTCCCAACCAGTCGACACACTCGCCACCCAGCAAATAGACCATGTTGATGATGTTGAAGAAACTACCATCGAGTGGTTTGAAGTAGATGACAACACAAATACCGTCCGCCTTAAAAGCCGAGCAAACCCAGGAACAGTGGGGACAGAGGATGACGCCGCTTTACCTCCTCTGGATCCATGTCCATCCAAATCTGCTACAGGAAACCGCGTCGTAAAGGCCCAGTTTTCAAGAAAGAGAACACACAACGAACAAACCCTTGTTCGTCCATGTGGGATCATCTATGCGCACGCCACGATGTTTGGAGCGGAAGCAGTTTCTAACTTTCTGGTGCATCTCACATTTGTTATCAAACGATAAGTCACTAGAATCTCATTTATTCGAGCAGGTTATGGTCCAGAATGCCTTTTCCATACCAGGAGCAAAGAAACCCGAACATATTTTCTATGATACCAACTGTCTTGCTCGTCAACAAGCAGAAAAAAGCTTTCCTTGGTTCAAAGGAATTGGGATGTGTGTTGACGTCTGGCATTTCCTCAACAAGCACCAAACAACGCATCAATATTGTCAGGAAAATTGCAACCCCATCCAGTTTCCAGAGCTTCTTGATGAGTTTGGGAAGTGGTTCTTCAATACATCCGTTGCTGAACAGATTAACGCTTGGCTGCAGGGGTATCACTCAATTGTTCGCGAGATGTTACCAGACAAGTTTGACTTTTTTCTTGATGAAATGATTATGAGGCGAAATGTCGAGCATTTGAAGAAGTTAGAGGAACAAGGACACAACCCCCGATCCTTAGATGACTAGAGTTTCAACAGTAACACATTCTTTATTCAACGAGACGGACATGTACAATTGTATGCTACAAAACGAGCAGCTACGTAGGCAAGAGGATATGCTACAGCGACAAAACGAGTGGCTACATAGGCGCGAGCGAGGACATGCTACAAAGCAAATATTATCGATAACAACAAAATAAAGGTAGAGGAGCTTGAGACAAGTGAAAGACGTGTAAAAGAGTGGTATGCGAACAGCTAAAAGGACTACAAATTTTACCTAAGAAAGAGGTGCCTTGCTACGCTTGGGCACCGCCGACCACAGACCTGCTGGTGTACGGCCAGCGTTCTTGAAATCATCCCACTGTTCTTGAGTCAGAGCCTTCCAGTATTGCCATTGATCACGGTAGGTGTTCGGTGGGATCTTCTTACCAAACACGGTCAGGAGGCTTTCGTCGAGAAGAGTCTTCAATTGGTCGACTTGATGAAATCCAAGAGACATGTCGATCGCATACATTCCTGCTGGCCACCGTTTCGATGTTTCAGGGACGTGAATTGGCATGGTTGGTGAAATGGGACAAGGAGACGCCATCGAAGAGATCGTGGGGGAAGGAGAGAAAGGGGAAAGAAGCAGGCGAAGAGGAGTAGTGGTTGTGCTTGCAGTATTGGAGCGCTGGCGCTGCGAGGGTCGGGGGTTGACATCCACGTCTTCCTCAGGCGCTCGTTTCAGTCATGGTGGCTCTCGTCGCTCAACAAAGACCACCTCGTCGTCGTCATCAGAGACATATTGTATGAGGTAGGCTGGTGGTTCTATCTTCCTCTGCTGAAGCTGTTTCTTAATACCCGCACGTTCGGCAGTCATGTTGTGCCGAAGATGGGTGTCCTTCATCATGGCCTGCTGGATGTGTTCATCAAGGCCGAGGCAGTCGGTTCCTAGAAGCCGGAGGAGGAGGGAACCGTCCTTCTTGACGGTGTGCGGGTAGGAGGGGGTGCAGGTGATCCATTGTGAGCTCCGTGTGTCGAAGTACTCCAAGAGGAGGGCTTGAATGTCGAGTTCCTCGCGAACATTGGCGGCATCCGACAAGATCCACTTTGGCCAAAGTGGACACTCGTGAATGGCCCGCCGTTTCGGTGGCTTTCCATCCTGTGAAAATCGTTAGCATACATTACATAAAGAGCAAACTGAAGACATACCGCATGCCAGAATATAAGTGAGAAGGTGTTGTCAAGGTTGATGCGATTACGTCGCTTGGGCTTCTTCGTGTTGTCTACCACTGGGCGCATCCAGTCCACGCTCATGTGTTCCTTGGGACCTGGCTTAGGTGCTGGTGCTCGAAACGGGATGGTGCGAACAGCCGTTGTTGGTATTGTTAACGACCGTGAGAGAGGTGCTGCAGGGGGTGCTGCGGACCCAGAGGGAGGGGCGAGCGTAAACGATGGAGGGGACGGCGCCAACGGGGTGAATGATTCCGGAGGGATCCAAGAAGACGATGTTGAACCGAGAAGGTGGGTAGTGTGCACCACAGCGAGAGATGCAGCAATGGCGGCCTGATACTGCTCTTCCTCATCGTCTTCGAGCTGCAGCACCTGCTCATTCTGTAGGTGCTCAGTCTCGGCACGTTTCTGTTCTTTATCCAGGAAAAGGATGACAGGGTCATGCGCGGTGATTGCATTGAGAGCGGCAGTATCGTAGGCATTGAGAGGAGGGAGGTAATCGGCTGGAGCGGGCACCGTAGGTACAGCCAGTTTGCCCCGCTGCCTGGAGGTGAGCTGGTCAAAACTATGGGCCCGTAAACTACAGCCGCTCCGAGCTGACGAATGAGTAAGGGAGATACAACACTGCTTGCACATTTGACGTGAACATTGTGTGCACCTGCGGCGTTTGCATCCTGGCTTCGCGCAGTCGATAACCCGAGATGCTGCAAGACTACCCTGGGTGGTTGTAGGAAATAGAGTAGAGGGCCGAGGAAGGGGACGAGGAGAGGCCGACTTCGGGAATGTAAAGTGGTAATTGCATGCAATGCACTACACGACGTGCAAACTTGTTAGTACAATATGCAACGCGCCTCATAAATCACTTACGTGGATGTAATAATGCCCCGGTGAATTTCCACCCTTAGCGAGTTTTACTGGAAGGCAGCCTCCGCAATTAACGCACATGCAAGGCCCATTGACATCATGCAGGAGAGCCATAGTGCGCGTGAGATGTATATTTGAACGTAAAAGGGTCGTAAAGGTCGTCGTGAAGGTCGTGACAAAGGCGTTGGACTAAAGAGAGAGGGGCGTATCACAATCGGGGTATCGCGTAAGGAGGAAACCACGTCGGCGGCGGGATCACCACTGACGACGAGGAGAGGCAGGAAAACTTGAACTAGAAAAAATATACACACGTGCCCACATCGGATATTGCCGCCAGTGCCACCGCCGGTGAACGACGCCGGTGTTTCTAAATCCCAGATTCTTTGTCCCCATCCGGCTTCACCACACGTGAGACTAAAGTGCACGTGGCTTGTGAGAGTGAACTCGACAACTGGCGAAGCCGGCTGGGCTGTCTCGGGACGATTTTGGCGGAGCCTGCCAAATTCATAAAAAACTTTTATCTCCAAAAAAAGGTCCTCAAATTGGGTATACAAAAAGTGGTTATTTTTTGATTTTAAGTAGAATGAGCTATACAAAAAATTTCGTTAAAAATATGATTTTGGCCTTCGTCGCCGTTGATAGGTCCGTGCACGCGAAATTTCTTTAATTTTTTGACCTATCTCATTCGATTCTATGTACGAAAAAAATGATATTTTGTATATTCAATTTGAGCACTTTTTTTTGAGTTGTGGCCACTTTTTTCGATGAAGTGGCAAGGTGTGAAATGGCGGGGAAATCGACCATCACCAAAAAAGGGCCCGAGACAGCCCAGTCCGCTCGCGAGCTCGCTCCTGTTAGATCATGTGCTCCTGTGACGCTTTGTGACTAGAGCTCGCGAGTGTGACTGGCAAGCGAGTCTATCGAAACCCATTCTCCCAGCTCGAAAGTACCCTTGCCGCCCTCTTCTTCCCTCTACCCATCGCCCTAGACAATGATTTGGCCAACTGCGCCTTCTTTACAATAGGTGCATCTGACAGAATCTTG
>Ga0307517_10013919_pt1 | contig 10869 bp, 5 predicted proteins | sample 23_EM_MG_FD_194515 | JGI IMG/M metagenome (GOLD analysis project Ga0307517, IMG submission 194515) | Populus trichocarpa ectomycorrhiza microbial communities from riparian zone in the Pacific Northwest, United States - 23_EM | ecosystem: Host-associated > Plants > Roots > Unclassified | place...
TGATTTTGATCTCATTTATTTGAATTAATTATAAGCATCGTCGACAAATTCATATCCTAATAATCTTTACATCACATTTTATCTTTTGATCTTCTAACTTCAAGAGTATTCATCTTCAAGTTCCCCACATCCTGCTAATTTAAGAAAAAAAACCTGATATATCATACCCATATCCAGCTTGTGAAATTATTTAATTTTATACAATTAATCCATGATTTTGCCCTTCCAAATTCTACTCACACCGCAACTCTCGAGGCTTGTATTGTTGGCCTTGTTTATTTTTATATTTTAAAAGTGTTTTTGAAAAGTTTTAAATTTATTTTATTTTATTTTGTTTAAAACTAATTTTTTTGATATTTTTAAATTATTTTGATACGCTGATATCAAAAATGATTTTTTTTTTAAATATTATTTTAATATTTTTATGAGTAAAAAATACTTTGAAAAACAACCGCAACCACACTTCGTAATACCGTGATCCTCTTCCCTGCAAAGCAGCATAAAGATGATCAGTAAAATTCTTACGGGTGTCTTTACCTCTGAAATTAAGGAAGACATCATATCTCCATTTACGGGAAGAAGAAGAAGATGCGGAGAAGGAGGCTTGTTCAATGTCCCTGGTGCCCATGAAAAAAAGTTTACAGGCTTCGGTAGTATAAAAATTAAAAACGTAGTGGCATAGCATTCATTTCCCTTGTAATTGAAAAAAAGATTTCAACTGCTAAAAACAAACTCATTTCCTCCAGACATGAATATTCACTTCCATCTAAATCCTTGGCTGAATTTAAGTCCGAAATTACATTTTCACAATTCGCTCTGTATCTCTTCACAAAGTAAACCCAAATGACATTGATGCGTATTATTTTTTTTAGTTTAACGTGGATGTTCGGGCCAGTTTGCGCGCACTTCGACTAATCCCACGAGCCCTGAAATTAACGACCATGTAAACCTCTAATGACTATTATATAAGCAACCACAAGGTTCAACATTGATGCGTATTATTAATTGGAGATCTTCTGTGTAAAAATAATCAGGTGATTGAAGATATCAAGAGCTTCAGAGAAACAGCTCCGATGCATTTAGGCTAACACTTGCCCCAAATCTTCCGTACCTAATATTAGATTTTGAATCCAAATCCCTGACCTTGGACGTTGTTACTCTGTCAACTTGCACCAGAGCTTTGGTGGCATGGATAGACCTTTGATAGAAAAAGGTTCTTTTGATAAATCTTTGTAGTTAATGACGCATGACGAGGCAGAATTCTAGATTTTAAAGGATTCAGTAACCTTTCTATAATTCTATGACCATTTTTCGTTCATTATCTGTGAATTTTCAAAAAATATAAAAATTTGTTTTTCAACGCAATTGATTTGTATGGAAGGGAACGATGTTCGGCATGGTTTTTAATATTATCATATGATGTTCGTCATTACTAAGAAGTAAAAACCAGTTTCTTGTTCAAAAAATCCGACCTGTTAGAATGTTGCAAAATATCTAGGACAACATCTTGAAGACGACGGTCACACTACATATAGGAACGGGAAAGAAAATTACTCAGCTCGACGAAATTTAGGATCACTCCCATAAACTCAAGGACAGCCTTGAAATCAGCAGTTTAAGACTTCGAGCATTCTCTTATATACACAGACTAGCCCTCTGGAGTTTCCACAGCTCGGAAATTTTCCATGACATTTTGTTTTCACGTCGAGTATTTACTTATTTCTTGACGAAACCTCACTTACAGTCTCAAGAATATACATAGCTCAAAATCTGAGAAATTTTTTTGATTTATGGATTTTTACTTTGTTAACACTCGTGGAAACTTGCGAAAACCTAAATAGGGACGACAGATTCAACCGAAATTGTAGCAGCGAGAGTCAGACGGCCTACAAACATTGACGCTTTTGCCTCTAGAATAATTTATTTGGATCACCCGTGCTCAGAGAATAGATGAAAAAAATTGAATATGACTAGTGAAAAACTTTCTCCAAGAAGCGGTTCTAACAATCCACCACTTTGTATTATAAGAAGGCCTCTCCACGAATAGGATAAGATCTCAGTGGTAAGTCACTAAATCAAGACAAAATTACTCAAAAATCACAATAAAAAAAAAATTTAAACAAGACTAAATATTAGATCCTTGACTTCAGTAATGGCCCAGAAACACTTCGATTGTTTCTTCACAGTTCTTGAACACTCAAACCTAAAAACAGAACGTTTGAACCAAGTAGTGAGCAGTCACCTAAAATAAATCACACAGACTACACAATCAATCCTTTTCAAGGATTTAATAATTCAAATAGAAGGGGGAAAGGGAGTAGACAAATTGTTGGGTTCTTAATTTTATCTCAAAAATCTTGAGCACGAGCAAGAGAGATATTATTAATTAAAATAAAAAAGGAATCAAATTGATATCTAGCAAAAAGTACATGTTTGTAGTTTAGATCATTAGAGGTGCGAAACGCATGTAAAAGATGATTGGTTATTGACATGGATAGCCTTCGATCAAAACAAAGTGGAGTAATTCAAAAATGACACAACATATAAACAGCAATTAAAGACAGAATGTCCCTATACCTGGAGGAAGAGATTGCTTCAACTTGTCAGCCTTCTCAGGATCAAACACACACAGTGTGTAAAGATACTTGGAGCATCGAACCTTGAACTTCACCACATCTCTTCTCCTCTTGATTTTAACAGAACGAGCATCCTTCCTTCTTGCTGTGAGAAGAAAATCCTTGATTTCATGTATCTGCTTTGGCTGTTAGTAACAAAGGAAGACTAAAAACTATTAGAGCGTTCATAAAATTCAGGGAGCACACCAATTTCATGCCATGGGAAAATAAACAAACCAAATGTACCGAATCAGCAGTTATAAAAGAAACAAGAAAAGCATTTTCCCCGCAAGAGAGCAGGAAACATAATAAGATCTTAGATGGTGCCACACGAATCAATTTTTCCAAAACTTATTCCACATCAAATCGGATTGCTACCCAATTTCCACTATAACAGCACGTCTAGCAATCAGCTTGTGTAACTTGTTGTCAATTAAGTTGCTTATAATTTCAAAAATTCATCACTAGAAAAAAAAAAAAACACCAAGGTTAAATGCATCCATCTGGCTGTGCAAATAACTAAAAAACCCCAGCTTTTATAACATTAGGCAAACAACAAAGATATCTCTAGCTGAACCAAAAAAAGCCCAGGCGCTGCAAGGCATCCTCGAACACAGTTGCTAGAATAGGAACACAGTCGATTCCATTCTCCATCAATTGCCACAATTGAGAAAGCTGGTTACATCCATTTAAGTCAGCGAAATTTGAAACTTATTTCCTTAGTTAACCATCAAAACTAGAGTCCCTGACATATGGATTAAGCTCTAAATTTTTTTTATTTTCCAATGTCTAACTGATACAACATAATCACCACAAAACCAAACAACATCGCATTACGAGCAACATCGTATTAGTATTGCACTTCTAATCTGCTTGTAAGAAGAAAGTAATACATATAGAGCCCGAATGGAGGAGATGCCACCATAGAGGCTACTGAAAACAGCAATAGTCTACACACATCTGTAACGATGGACAGGGGCAGTTTTCCAGGCAGTTCTTATTATATGCAAAGAAACAAACATTAAGCAAAACGAGTTCACAACAAATTTACCATTTTTGCTTTTTATCGTCCGCTTCCTCTCACTTCTCCTGAAGACGCCTCAGAGAGCAGCAGCACTAGATGGCGGCAGTAGTAGATATGTGTGTTCGGGTGAAATGCTTCTAAACCCTAGTTTTATCTTTTTTTTCATTTCCATACGTACCCCCGCTCCTTTTTGTTCTTTCCATTTATTCCGTGATATTACCGTACTATTTTATGGGCCTACATCACTTTATCTAGCTCTTGTGCTCAATAGGCCCATGAATTGGGGGGTGTTGGATCGAGGCCCGTAGCGTTAAATACACTGAAACAATATTAGTTGATGCATTTTAGGGGAAACAATCCATCAAAATTGATTTCGCGCTAAATATAATTAATATTTTATTTTATAATCTTGATTTTTTAAAAGAAATTAGTTGAGGTCATTTTCTTGATACCTTTAACACGAAGCACAACGTCAAGTGGCTTTTTAAAGATGTGAAGTCCAAGATTGAGAAATCTTCCAGCGTAAAGTGTACAGGAAAAGCCGAGAATGATCCGACAGATCCGTGCTATGCTCTTATCAAGTTACTGGTACAGATGCTTGATCCTACCGTGAAGGTTTAAATCCAAGGAGATTCGAGGAAAATAAGTTTTTGGTCCCTGTACATGTCGGCATAGAGATTCGGTTCGATTTAATTATTTTTTAAAGTATTTTTTATTTAAAAAATATTAAAATATATTTTTATTTTTTAAAAATTATTTTTAACATTAATATTAAAATAATTGAAAAAATAAAAAAATTTTAATTTAAAATAAAAAATTTTAATTTTTTTAAAAAACAATTTTAAAATATATAAAAAAACAAATACTTGAAAATCAAATTTGAAAGGGGTTAAGGTCATTCTGGCTCATAGTAGCAGGAAGAAATTTTTTTTTTTTTTTTTTGTTGAAACAACGTTAGAACAGTGATTGCAAATTGCAAAAAATGAGATGGAAAAAAATAAATAAAAAGGTAATGGAACTTCTCCAAGAAGAAAATAAAAAATCCAACTTTTGGTTTAACAACTTGCTTTTAATTTGTCTTTTTAATGGGAAGATCTTGAGTTTTTTTGAAGAAAAAAAAACCAGATCACTAGGCTTATAGTGTATTTCATATTGTAACAATATTTATATTTGTTAAAGTGATTTTTATTTAAAAATAATAAATATTTTTATTTTAAAAAATTTATTTTGAATATTAACATGTAAAAATAATTTTAAAATATTAAAAAAAATAATTTTTAGAAAACGACAAAGAAGGTTCTAATCACTTGTTTTCACGATCTGATCTTCCATATCTGATTGAAATCCTTTCAAAATCATAAAAAAATGAATTTTTTTTGCTCGTTTGAAGTTTCGGGCATCGAACTTTTAAGATGGGTTTTGCATTCCCTGTAGTTGATCGCAAATATGGTGCTGGTGATGCAGTTCTTCTACGAACAAGAGTGAATTCTGTCACAAATATGTCAGCGGAAGTGGTGGCGTTCGTCTGTCTCGATCGATCGGGTGATGTGTGTATTCCCTTTTTCTTTTTTCTTTTTCTTTTGTTTTATAAGTACATATATAATCTATAAAAAATGGATCTTCATTTAATAACTAGGTATTCATGAACTGTGAACATTTGTTGCTTTGCTATCACGACAAAACACAGCACTGGTCAGTTCAAGTTATTTTATAATTAACTGGATTTCATTTTAGTTTACAGAGCTATGTAAAATATTATGTATATATTAATGGATTCATAACATCATCCAGTGCTGTTTTAACCGCCGCCGCCTCTTCACTGCCACGACCGCCGTACCATCACCACCACCGTTCCAGCAACCTCCTCCCCTTCATCCCCGTACCCTCATCTTATTATTCACATCAACATTTACTAGATGCTGTGAAATACTAAACTTATACGTGGAATGTTTTACTGTAAAATATTTCACATTCATGCCTAACAAACATCCTCCTGTGTATATTTTTACATCTATCAATACACAACTATATTAAAAACAGTGACAGGTGATGATTGGATTTCTATTCCAGAGCTGGTAAGTGCAAAAATCAATCAATGCTGATGGATTGATGATGAATTCCAAGTTTCAGAAAATTAACAATGTCTGAATAAGAAAGGAATCAAGTATCTTCATGAACACAGGTTTCAATTTTATATCTCACCGCGGGAATGGTCATCCTCTGGAGATTGGGATGAATTCGTTTCACGATCATAGAAAGGGTAGCCACATTCCAGCACAAAAAAAGGCAAGTAAAATGTAAGATCTCTGATTTCCTTATAAGCAAAGGCAAATTCAATGCACATAATACATACCTAAAACCCCCCATGCTTGATTTCCACCAGAACCCTTTCCATCATCATCATGGCCACCGCGAGGAAGACTTTCTATTACAATTCTCTTTGCCCGCCAAAGCTGAAGATGATACGGTGGCTGCTCGCAACACACCAACCCCAAAAATCCATATTGGCCGATCAGGAAGTCCATCACGAGCAACGAAGTTGCGTCTACAGAGCTTGCACTTCCTCGTGACGAAATGCTCGAACATGTTTTCAGGTATCGGACCGTGGACATGGACAATCATGTAGTTATACAGATGACATGCCCAGAAAGGAATGCCATTAGTTGACGTGATTTTGTTTTCTTTCCTTTTTCTTCTTACAATTTAATTTTCAAATAGACTTGCCGCGTATCATCATCCTGGTTAATGTTCGTGTAATCAAAGCCTCATGAGTCATGACAGTTTAAGAAGTAAAACTAATAGAAATCCATTAGTTTAGAAGTAGATCATCTGTGACTGACGGAATCGTAGATGTGATATTCAACATATATGCTGTGCATTAAATTGTAAGATTGTAAAATCCCAAGCGGTGATTACGAGGGGGAGCATAATAATGGGAAAAATACAACTGGATTAACCTAAAGAGACGTGTGCATGCATATCCAAAACACCAAACGTCGCAAAAGAACGAATTCCGGGCAGCAGCAGACGGTAGAGAGTAGAGAGAGACAGAGACCCGTAATGTATGAGCCACGGGTCCATGACCAAACTACTACCACTACTTAACTTGGTAACCAAAACAACACACGCGAAGCCAGCCACTCGCTTTCATGGCTCAATATACGGGTACCTGCTTGAAAAATTTTCCACGAATAAGCAAAAATTCAATTTTCATTGAAGTAACCCCTTTTTTTTATTTTTAATTTCTTGCACTCCTTTTTTAATTTTTTTTTTGGGGGTCTGCTGTCCTCTGCAGTACACTGACTGGCTGGCACCTTCTTTGAGAAGTTACCTCCTCACATAGGCAACCAAACCAGAAAAGCCTCACTCCTCACTCCTCACTCACTTACTGCCGCAACCCCTTTCTCTTAAGTTTTCTCTATATAACACCCACTTGGAGAATTGCAATCGCAATGCATTGCATTGCTAACTCACAGTTTTTCTGTGTCTATAGTCTCTCTATTTAGTATTTACTTGAAGCGATCATCTGGCTCCTTCTTAATCAGTTGGTGAGTGAGCCAGAGAGTTGAGTTTTATGTTTTTTTTTAATTATTATTATTGATTGGGTTTTGGTCCTCCTAACTTCTTGTTTAGTCATTTTGTTTGGATTTTCATTTCGATCATGTTTTTCTTAAGAGAAGGGTTCTCTTTTTAATCAATTTTGGCTGCCTTTTGAGTTGCGTTGAGCAGTGATGGAGCCTGTTAGCATGGATATAGATACCACCCAACAACTCCCTGCGGATCCTCTCCCATTTGCTAGAAGGTGATTCCTTGATTTCTTCTTCCCCACTGTTTGGTTGCTTAGAGAACGCCTCAAATGAGGGGGGGAGCTGTTTTGGTGTTTTGGTTTTGTTTTCTTCAAACAATGAACGGGTCACTGATTATTCTTTTATATGTAGTTTGTGATTTCTATACAGAGATTCTGTTTTTTTTTTAATGATTTTCTGTGTTGGGTTACATTTTCTTTTAACAGTTATCAATTGGAGGCTTTGGAGAAGGCGCTAAAGCATAACACAATTGTGTTTTTGGAGACTGGTTCCGGAAAGACTTTGATCGCCATCATGCTACTCCGCAGTTACGCTTATCTTCTTCGCAAGCCTTCACGTTTTATTGCTGTTTTCCTGGTTCCTCAAGTCGTTCTGGTTCGCCAAGTATGCCACTTTACACTCCTTTTCTCTTCTGCATATGTGTGTCTATGTTTTGGGAATTTATGGTAATCTATTTACTCAGCAACAGTATAACAATTCAAATTACAGAATGAAATTTTAGAAAGTCAGTGAATTGAGATTGAAGCCAGAGTTTCACCAAATTTTTTAAAAAGAAGACAGTGAATGGGGTTTCCTGCACAAGTCTAATGTTAATTCTAAATTTTGAGGTGGTTAGATGCAAATACTGAAGGTGAAATTTAGAAATGTGACTTTATTTTTCTTTTATATTGCTGTTGTTCTCCATGATTACTAGCAAGCTGGAGCTGTGGAAATGCATACTGATTTGAAAGTGGGCATGTACTGGGGAGAAATGGGAGTTGACTTCTGGAATGCTGCTACATGGAAGAAGGAAATAGAAAAACATGAGGTAAGTGGGCAGGAAGCTGCTTCATTGACTATTCGTGTCTTTTTCTTTATTCCTGTTTTTATCTGTAATCATTTACATCTGATAGTCTCATGTCTGTTATTTTCAAGTTTTGAGTTTCACCTTTGGTCTTCAACAATCAAAACCAACTTCAAAAGGCACAAAATAGTGAAGAAAAAAAAAATCTGTTTACAGTGGTTATTGATTTGCATGCTAGTGGTGCTGGTGGTTGATGTGGTTTGTCCTTTCTTTAATCATAGCAGAGAATGATTTTGATGTAATTTTGTTTCCTGGTTTTTGAAAGCTTTTATTTTTGATTTCTTGTTTTAGTGACCTTTTTTTTTCGTTTTTCCAGTGTTGTTACTTCTAAACCTCAGATATTTTGATGAAATGTGGCCTCAACTGGCTTTTTTATTTTTTGGAATCATATCGTGCGTTCTAGTTCTTCTTTGATAAAATCAAGTAGAAGCGTTTCCTTTGAGGAACTGCATAACATGTTGATATTTGCTGACATAAAATTAATTAACCTTTGAGAACTTCATTTTGAGCTGTTTGTCAGTTTGCTGCTTTCCCATTTCTTTAATTTTCTTCACAATGATTCTCTTCCTTTTGGTGGCAAATTTATGCAGTTTGCCAATGTTACCAGCTTATTTTCTTACACAATGGACATTGATTATTTGATTGATTTGTACAGGTGCTTGTTATGACACCTCAAATTTTGCTTAACGGCTTGAGGCATAGCTTTTTCAAGCTAGACTTGATCAAGGTGATGATTGTTGATGAATGTCATCATACCAGGGGCAAGCACCCCTATGCAAGCATCATGACAGTGAGCTATCTCTCTCTCCTTTGTTTTCCACCTCTCATCATCTTTTTATTCTTTTGCCTCCTAATGATTTACTTTTGATTTATGGAAACAACAGTTGATGTGATTTCTCAGGGAGAAGTTCTTTTTTTTTTTTTTTTTGAGAAATCAACCCTGCTCAATTAGACTTTCAAGCAGCGTTTGCTTGTCCATATGATGAAATAAGTTATTTTTTCATGTAAAATTTTTAAATAAGATATTTTTTCATATAAATTTTGAACTCAATTTTTTTAATTAACTGATTGAATTGTTTTGACACTCTCAAAATAAGGGAACTCATGGTAGCATGTATCTTGCTCATGGTGAAGATCTTTTTGGATTTGATAGCAGAAATGTGCAATGTTGTCAGATTTGATAAATTAGATACATACACAAATTCTTAAGCATCTGTATAAATTCTACTGGTTGCTTCAAGAACCAAAAATATTTTCTTTCTTAGTTATTGTTAAGAAATTTCTATGTTCAAATAAATACGAATAGATTTAAGGAAAACTCACCTGCTTACTGATATGTTGGGTGCCTGTGCCAAGGGCAGTTTTGTTGGACAGAAAATGTTGTTTTTCTTTTAAGTGTCATACGTTATTTAAAAAACTCATATGTATGAAGTTACCATTATATGTTCACTTAGAGCCATGAATGATTCTGCATGGAGTCCATGTTGTATGGTGAATTTTCTGATAACTTTGAATGATCTGCAGGAGTTCTTTCATTGTGAGTTAAAGTCTGGTCACCATGATCTTCCTAGGATTTTTGGGATGACCGCTTCTCCCATAAAGTCAAAGGGTATGCTTTGGCAATAGATCATAATGTTTGCTTGATACTCACATTTTACACTATCTTCCTAAATTTATATAAGATTGAACCCCTTTTTTTGGCGTTGTGATAAAGGTGCAAACTCAGAATTATACTACTGGCAGCAGATTCGTGAACTTGAGGATATTATGAATTCAAAGGTTGCTTCTCACTTCTGGTTAAAAATATTTACCTAGGTTTCTTTCTATTTGCTTTTTAGCCATAATAAGCGATGGATTATTAGATCTGAAATCCAAATTCATTTTTAATGAGTCATTTTTCATGCCTGTTCAAAACTTGTATCCTTCGTATAGCTATTGAAAATATTCATTATAAACAAGTTTTGCATCAGATAATGGTTAACGATTAACTGGTCATGGCCACTGACACATTTCAGTGTAAAGGAGTGATGTTTTAATAACCTTTATAAGGAATTCACTTAGTTCCACAATTCCTTTTATAAGAAAAGTCCTACTCTTGATGCTTTTGTGCATTTGTGGTGGTGTTTCTCTTGGTGCACTTTGTTCACTGGGGCGAAATATCCAAATGACGCATCATATTATCAATTCTCTGGCATCCTCCTTCATTGGATAATCATTTATTTTTTTGTTTTATTTTTTCCTGTACAAATTTTATTATCAGCACTGATAATCTTTTATTTGGATAATGAATTGATTGTTCATATTCCTATTTTGATTTTTTCATGTAGATTTTATCTCCTTTTGCTTTTGGGTCCCTTCTGCAAGATGAAGATGACCCACATGGCACATTTCAAATGCACTCAACTAATATACATGTTATTTCCCATTCTTGCTCAAAAGTTTTTGAAAATTGTATCCCGGGTACACGCCATATGGTTCGTTACATGTTGCTGGGTCTGAAAGAGCAGGAGGGGACCCCATAACCTACCATTTGATATAGAAAACCCATGGACTTTGCCCCTTTTTTTTTTTTTTTTGGGG
>Ga0307517_10013920_pt1 | contig 10869 bp, 10 predicted proteins | sample 23_EM_MG_FD_194515 | JGI IMG/M metagenome (GOLD analysis project Ga0307517, IMG submission 194515) | Populus trichocarpa ectomycorrhiza microbial communities from riparian zone in the Pacific Northwest, United States - 23_EM | ecosystem: Host-associated > Plants > Roots > Unclassified | place...
CTCCTCAACCAATTTTGCTGGGCGGACCTGGTGTTGGTCAAGAACAGCCAGAAACAGAGTTCTAGACAATTACGCGTGAGAGGTCAGCAAACCGTTGAAAACCATGACAACCAAGAGACGCCATTGGGTGTACCTTCGAGATGTGTAATCCTATAACCGTGAGAAACGCACAGAAGTGGGGGGATTTAGCACCCGAAGCCGGTCCGGGTGGGTTGTTACAGGGAGTGGTCACTCACATTTCCAGCGCCCAGGCGAAGGACAAGACCATCATAAGCGGAAAAATTGATCGCACATGCTGCTTCGCCCACAGTTGGTATGGCTTCGGGATAACTAAAGGGGCGAACGCAATCAGTTGATCCATTCGCGGCCCCAGGCCAAGAGGTAGAAGGTGGAACATACTTCCGTGGCCCGGGAAATATATGAACCCCTCCTTGTACTTTATCGCAGCGTTCCCTATCGCAAACGTCGCTAGCGTGGGCAGAGATAATATGTACGTATACTGCGCCACACGGTCAGATTTGAAAAGGGAGTGATGGGAAGAACTGATCGGGGGGGCGTACCGTCATGAACCGTTTGAAAACCCCTGATCTCGGGTTGTCCCACCTGCCGATCCGTACCACATGAGCACCAAGATCCAGCTCGCGACTGAGAAGGCAGGAGAAAATCGAAACCGGGCCACGAAAAAACGCACCTCAGGCACCTGAACCTGTCATAATGCCACAAGTGGTACGCGCAGAAGCCAGAGAGCTACACGAAACGGGTTAAGGGACATCAGTCGAACACTCATTCCGGGATGCTAAGAGCAGCCGCCAAATCATCATTGAGCTCACCAGAACGGACATAATGGCCCACAGTCCATAGACAGCTGGCGTTATGTGTGTCATGACAATGACAGCTGAGTCGGTCCCTCCCTGTTAGAAATGCAGACCGGGGCCAGCAGGGCGGTGGCGGAAGAACGAGTGAGGGGGGTAGGAAGATGGTTTCTCTCTGCCAGAACTGCAGAAGATGGCGGGAGCAAAAGGAGCCAGGGAATCAGGTGAGGGGTATATAAGATACTGACGCATTGGTATATGGGGTGCCATCATATAAGTAAGATGAGACCCGCATCAGAAATTAGGCCGAAGAACATGATAGTCCATCCACCCGGCCAAGGAAGCACAAGCCTGGAGATCAATGTTCGGAATGTAAGAAGTCCACATGGAGACGTCTCACTTTCGGGCCGTTCATGAAAATCCAACCGGCCGATGATCCATATATGGGGCAGCGGCCGACCACTGACAGGCCCTGCGCCGCCACACGACCATTGTTCTGTGCTCCGTCAATGAACGTGGCTGATCCGTGACCAGGCATAAGTGACAGGCATTGATTTTTTGGAGAAGGGCCCCACCGAGGCATACGGCCGTCAGGCACGATAGGGTCCGGTACCCACTGAAGACCCGAAAATGTATGTCTGGGGTAACGACGCACAACACTCGCAAGGTTACAGTTGCCGGCCCAAACTGTCCGCGATGGCATCTCCGGTCGGACATCAGCCTCGCCTGTTTCCCGGTCGGTAAATGTCGAAGCGAACAAGAGGCGAGAGACGTTGCAGCGTTTCCTCAAAATCCCTATGGGGTTGTGGGAAAGTGAGGGGCCGCCGCGGAAATCGTGCGAACGCTGGCATCCCGCCCGGTCGGTACGTTCCTGGATGCCGCAGGCTTAGCTACTCGGCTTGATCAGGTATAGCATACCCCTGATTCTTGAGACCAGAACGCATAACCCCTTTCACTACTAGTGAGACAAACGATCTACAGTTTTGACATACGAATAAAGGCAATGCGGTACCGAATCGCCTGCGCTTTCTGTCATCCATTCACAAATGAACAATCAAAGTCTACAAATTCAGAACAAGGACCAGCTAGGCGCTGCGCGTGGATTACATCAAGAAGTGTCCTTATGTACCAAGAAACAACGGAACAAAGTTAGGAGTAGCTACTGAGCTACGAACGTGCTGGGTATATGAAAGCCGCGATAAAAACATCCACACATAAAAGCAAAGAAAACAATCGATCATAGCAGGAGATGCGTGAGGAGATGATCCCCATCCACTTGTATCACCATACAAACAGGGCATCGACACGAAAGAATACAAAACACGTCATATAAGCAATTCATAACTTAAGCGTGGATCATGCCTAGACGCAGCCAAGACTGGATTTAGATACCCCCAGCAGGGCGATCACCTATCCACATGGGTCACCCGCCTGCGTGACCAAACATGGATGGCGGACGGAACTGTAAGAAGTGGGTAAAAGGAGAAAGCCGTGGTGAGAAGTAAGCAGCGTGACGACCGCTGTCAGTTCGTAGATTCGAGCTTTACGCTTGGCGATGTGGTTGAGCTGCGAAGCCTCTTCTTGAGTGGGAGATCCGGCGATGACGTGCAGCTTTCCGAGTCTGACGTTTCACCAGAATCTGGTCTTGAGCGTTTTTCGCTGCCCTGCTTCAGGGGCCGGTCATCCGTTGATGCCGATGTGGGTGATGGGGTAGCTCTAGGAGTGAGACAGAATCATGGGTCAGCACAGGTTTCGGGCAGGGGAATATGCGATCGAGGCGCCACTCACTCGAGGTCCGCGTACTTGCGCTTCAGGTTTTGATACCTTTGCTCAAGTTGTTCGTGCTCCGCCCTCATGCTGAGGATCTGCCCTCGGGCAACTTTTGCGACGCCATAGACTACGGCGGAGTGGAGATTGGCGCGACGTTTCCACGTTTCGCAGTAAGCGCGCAGAATGGCATTCTCGGCACGCAATTTTGATACCTCGGCTTCGGTTTGTACGGGAGGCGGCGGGGTGTCCTGAAGCTCGTCCAAGTATATCCTGCGCAATGCCGGGAGCACACTGTTCCTCAGGTGTCCTGGGATGGCGTTCGGATCAATGTTTGCTAAACGGGGATCATCATTAGCATACACGGAAGATATGTAGGACGCTGAACGGAAAAGGCTTACTAATACTGTACGAGTTTCTGCACGACGGACAACGGTGAGTGGTCGAGTGAGTTACGTCGGATTCGATCTTTGAGAGGATGCACTCGTGGCAATATACGTGTCCTGGCAGTTCAGAATCAGATCAGCCTTAAGCCCGAACGCCGATCAAAATGAACTGGACCCGGTCCAGGAGAGGTGGGGAAAGCTCACCACAAGGTAGGGCCATTGGTGACTTGAGGTTGTCGAGACAGATAACACACAAAGCCATCTGTAGGGGATGGGGAGAAGTTGCTAGTAGGGGTTGAAGGCGGAACAGTCACGGAGAACAGGGTGGGGAAGGGGAATTGGTGCCGGCCTCAAATCTTTATAATGTACCCCGCATACTCGAGTCTTGTGACCAAGGGACCGGAGTCTAAAGGCTGATTCACCACGATGGGGCCATTCATGCTTACTGAGTCGGGGTAGGAACCCAGCGCGGCCTAATGATGTGCCGGGACACGCAACGGAACAGAAATCTCTCGTTAGCACCAAGCCGATCTTTTCCCGTGCACAATATTGACCCACTCTATAACGAAGAACGCCACAGAACGGGAGATCTGGGGAGGCAGCTTCAACTATGAGCGGTCCTTCTCCCGTGCACGCCGAAGCAGCATTTGTCGCCCCAACGATGGTGGTTATTGTACCTCGGTATTTTCGTCACGATGCCAGAGATAGACGGTCATTCAGACTTTCTGGCCGGTGGGTCTGTGGTCTTGATTCCCGAAAGGAAATGAAGGAGTTGGAGATGAGGTCAATCCAGTACACGTGACCAGCCTCACCGCGTCGCGTCTTGTTCATTGCGATCCACACCAAAGCCGAATCGGAGGTTTCCACACACGCAGGAGAAGATACGAGCTGCGGCACGCCCTGTTGTCCGCTGACAGTACGGGTGAACGCCGTTTGCTGACAAGATGTCAGAATTGACCTGCAGCATATGTCTCGACGATCTCAAATCTCCTGTTTCGACACCCTGCGGTGAGTGGTTACTCATCTCGCGCGAACGGTGCTTGAACAACGTGTACGGCGGGCACAGGGCATCTCCATTGCAAGAAATGCCTACACGAGCATGTGAAGGCCAGCACAGATGCGATCCACTCCACATGTCCTACGTGTCGCACCCCATTTTACACCGGTGAGTAACCGAAGATGCCCCACCGAAACTCGGTGTAGTCGCTTCCCCGCCCCATGGGCGTTCCGCATGTCCATATCGATTCACCCACATACTCCGTGTTTCCGTTTCCGTACTAAAATGACCCTCCAGTAACCTTGGACCCTACCTTTGTCCCGGCAAAATATCATCCCTTCATTATCCCCAGCCTTCGTAGAATTTACCTCAACGCTGATCCTTCTCGATCTTCTGCCGCCTCAAGACAACTACAGGAACAACTTTCGGCACTCAAGAAGGAAAATGAAGACCTCGTGTCTAAGCTCAAGGGCCGGGACCGAGACACCAAGCTCCTCATGGCCAAGTGCGAGTCCAATATGGCCGCGGCCGCAGCGCATGCTAAAGGTGAACGGGACGCGAGGGTCGAGAACGAAGTGTTGCGGTACGAAATGAACGAACTCGCGGATCGGTACGAGGCTCTTCAGGTCAAACTCTCCGAGCGGGAACACCGAACTGGGTCTTCTGGAGAAGGTGAAGCCAGACTCAATAACGACCGACGGGATCGTCTCCGGAATCAGTCGAGGTTAGTGCCATGCGCATAAACTGAAGCGTATCAAACGCGGTGTTTCCTTTGATTGGTATACAGTTAACCCTGACGTATTGCTTCTCTTTTCCTACCCTTACTCGCGTCGCGGTCGTGTGCTATTGTGGTATTGTATGGAAAATCCTCACAGGCTCATCCCTGGTCCGTTGGGGACCACCAAGTATACCGCGGACGAATCTTTTGGCCAAACCGACGGCACGCCCACCGTTGTCAACAAGCGAAAATATGTGCCATCGAATAGCTCTACCTCGTCATCGTCGGCTTCATCAACGCCCCCGTCTCCGGCCTCTGGCGTCAATCATCAAGGCAGCGTTCCTGGAGAACGGCTGATGCTCAGGTTACCCCGACGAACCCAAGTGGCAAAACGGCCTCGCCTGCACTTGACCCCACCGGAAGGTGATGTGACCGTTTCGTCCGTTCAATCGCGGCAAACGTTGGCCCCTCCGCCGGTATTTAGAAGACGCCCTCCGACGCCGTTTAATCGCGCTCCGGGTGCTGCTGGTGATCAGGCTGAAGGTTCGGGATATGTTGAGGGTAATGGCAACGATGAGGCTGAAGTAGGTGGGAGTTCCACAGACGCCTCCCTCGACCTTTCAAGTGAGGATAGTTTGAACTTGCCGTTACCCCGCCGGCGTCTCAGACTGAGATCGGACTCGGAGGAGTAGGTTATCGCTGTTGCAAGTTTCTTCTGCATCTTTTTTTGTGGGACGGTTACCGGTTTGCTCTGTACTGTATGCCAGATGTAATTATGCTGCTATCGCGCCGTGTTTGTTATCTCTTGTCGCTGTCGTCCTTGGTCCGCCGCATTCGTCCATACATCAGTGAGGCTCATGTTGTCCGGTGCCATTGTACTCCATCGTTCGTAGAAACTGCCTCAACCCCCTCCGTCTATCATGATCTCCGCTTCCCAGCCACGGTCGCTCTCCCGCCCACCCTCCCGAACATCGCTGAATGGACGTGCGTCAAGTCCCGCGTTCGGCGCCGCCTCTCTCGACGATCCAGGTACGGACTACTGGGCAGCGGAGGGGTGTTGCGGTTTACAAGTAACGGCTAAACATAATTATTCACAGTCGCGTTACGACAGCAGATGTCCAACCTCAGACACACAATCCGACAACAGACGGCGCAGCTCCACAGTCTGGAATCAATTGTCTTGCGCGGTCCCCGTCCACTGCCACCGGGAATGATCAACTCTCCTCCTTCTTCACCGACCGATTCGTCCTTCTACCCTCCGTCCTCTTACCGTACCTCCGACATGTCCCTATCCCTGAACACGACCAGCAGTATGAACATTGTGAGCAAACGCAACAGCCGAGAACACCTGCACGGACTTGCTGGCCCGGAATCCAGCTTGCCGCTTCCACGGAGGGATTCTTCGCGAGGGAGGAATATTTCGGGTGGGGGGTTCGACGACGGGATGGATGGGATTAAGGAAGGAATCCCAAGCAGTTTCGGTTCAACATCCTCCGCACACCTGCACACACCCAAGAGGCAGTCGAGTCCTACCAGGTCACTCAGTCGTACGTTTCTTCCGAACCACAAATATCCGACGTAGCTGATTACACGTTTCGTCACCCTTAGGGATACCCGTCTCATCTGTAGGTACGTCTCCCGTTCGGCTAAATCCTTCTTCTGCTTCGTGTCTCTGACAACTTCAACCTTGCTCATTCTTCCCCTCTTACTCCGTTTACGTGGACGCCCTCGGGCTGTGCGATGGCGCTCTAGGTAACGCACGGGTCATGACCGATGAGGATTTCAGTACCCCGGCCTTCTACCTGAACGATACTCCTACAAAACTGGACGTCGCCAACACTTCTAACGGTCAAGTCTCTCCGCGACGACAATCATTCACTCCAGGCGGTACAACGAAGGTCTTGGCTGATCTGCAAGCTGGAATCCTGAATACGAGGAACAAATTGGATGACACGAAGCATCAGCTGAGGCAGTCGCAGAGGCAAGTGAGCCAGCTGACGAGGCAGACGGAGGATTTGAAGGAGGCTAGGGAGAGGTTGAGGTTGGAGAACGAGGGGCTAAACAATGTTGTGGCGAGGAAGGAGAGGTTACTTCAGGAAGTGCGTTCCATTCCGCCCCGTCTCTAATCCTGACAACCGACCCCGCTCGTCTTCCCTGCAGCTGCTTGAACGGGCCAGGAAGGCGGAAAGCGAAGTCATTACCTTACGGGCCCAACTTAAATCCGACAGCACCATGACCAAAAAGAACCTTCGAGAGATGGAAGCCACCGTTGTGGAGCAGCGTGCTCGAACGCAAAAAAGCGAGCGGGAGTATACGACGGTGAAAGAAAGCATCGAGGGCATGAAGCGGAATTGGAAGACGGACATCGATGCTTTGCGGGAAGAGATGAATCGGAGAGACGAAAAGGCCCGGGCAGAAGCGACGGCTATGGCGAAGAAGTATCGGAAAATGGCTGACGAGCTGAAGGCGTCGCAGACGGATGGGGAGAGTATCAAGAAGATGAAGGCGGAGGACGAAAAAATTCGGAAAGAGGTGGAGGATGGATTCCGGGAGCAGATCAAGATACTCAAGGGCGAGATGGAAAAGCAGGCAAAGGAGAACTCTGAGGCTGTAGGGACCGCTAGGTTTGTTGTCTCGCTTGTCCGCCCTCCGTGTTCTACACTCACGTGTTTGCAGGGAACTTGCTCTTGAGCTCAGTCGGTTGCGAAGGCTGATGAGAGTAGCCGGCACAGTGCCAGACCAACACCCGCCAGACGCGGACGCCTGATTTTTCTCTTGATTCCACCTCTACCGCTCATGCTAGACCACCCACCTTGCAAGGACTCTCTCTCTCAGTTTAGGATAGTTGCACCCAGATACCGCTAATATCTTTATTATTGTTTCGCGTTCTGTCTTGTTATCCCGCTCTCCGCCCGCGCACCGGGTGAGAAGATAACACGTGAAATCAAGGCTGTGCGTCCACCGACCCCGAGCTAATCATCAGCGCATAAGCTCTAGCGGAGTTCGGCCCACACCTCTTCTCTTCTTAACCACCACCATCCAACCGTTTCTTCCCCTCGCCCAAACCATGTCCGTAATCTCGACCCCCGTCACCGAATTGTTCAAGATCCGCCACCCAATCCTGCTTGCAGGTACGCCTTCTCGAGTAGAATCCGGCCCTTCGCGGGCAAGGCGGGGGAGGGTTGCTGATATGGATGTGTGTGTTTGTAGGAATGAATGTCGCCAGTGGGCCGGAGTTGGCCGCTGCCGTGACAAACCATGGTGGTTTGGGCGTCATCGGTGGACACGGTTACACACCCAAAGTCCTTAGGCAACAGGTTCGTTGCACCGTCTCCATGCGCATACAGAGTTCTGCTTGTGAAGAGGTAACCTAATCACACCCCCCATTCCTAGATCCGCGCTATAAAGGATGGACTGCACGATAAGAATGGGCCATTTGGCGTCGACTTGTTACTGCCTCAGGTCGGGGGAAATGCCAGGAAGACCAACGTACGTACCGTCCTATATCCACCTCCCACGAGGGCGAAACTAGCCCACCCGAGTCGACACGAGGCTGACCGGCTAATGTGTCTCGCGGATTTTAGTACGACTACCAGAATGGTCAGCTGCCTGAGCTGATTGATGTTATCATTGAGGTGGGTCCCAGATCGTTCGTCATGTGTGTCCACTGACGCGCTTTTTTTTCGTGGGTGTAGGAAAAGACTACTCTTTTCGTGTCTGCCGTCGGTGTTCCTCCCAAATGGGTCGTCGAGAAACTCCACTCAGTAGGAATCTTTGTTATGAACGTACGTGAAACAACAAACTACCTCCCCCTCCGCTCCTTTGCCAACCACACAACTGAAATCTCATTTTATTCGTCCACCAGGTGATTGGCCATCCCAAGCATGTCGCCAAAGCTCTCGAAGTTGGTGTCGACGTTATCTGCGCTCAAGCCGGTGAGGGAGGTGGACACACCGGCGACATGCCTGCCTCGATCTTGATCCCTGCCGTCGTGGACATGGTCAAAGGAAAGAAATCTCCTCTCACCGGTGGACCCGTCTTGGTTATCGGTGCCGGTGCCGTTTACGACGGTCGGGGTCTCGCGGCCAACTTGGCTTGGGGCGCCCAAGCCGTGTGGGTCGGTACCAGGTTCGTAGCTTGCGAGGAGGCTGGTGCACCACCTATGCACAAGAAGGCGATCGTGGATGCTGGTCATGATGACTTTGTGAGGACTTTGATTTATACTGGGAGACCCTTGCGAGTGGTCAAGAGTCCTTACGTTGAAGATTGGTATGTTTGAAACACTCCACGCTCTAGAAATTACCATTCGGTGTCCTGATTCTTCATCAGGGAGAACAACCGTCAGGCCGAAGCCAAATCTCTTCTCCAGCAAGGCATCGTCCCATACAAGGATGACCTCGATAAGCACCCCGAAAAGTCTCTCAGTGCCAGGCCATGGCTCACCGGTCGCGTCGCCGCTCAAATACACGAAATCCTCCCCGCAAAGAAGATCATCGACGATATGGTCAATGACGCCGCTAGGATCTTGAAGCATAACGCATCTTTGGTTAACCCCAAAGTTAAGCTTTGAAGGTCTTCTTCGTTCACGGTATTTTGTTTGTATGTGATTGTATAACGGCACGGCGAAGTGCATTCCGCCGCCATCCCCCATCCCGTTCGTCATGTGTATCACGAGGTCCAATTTACCATCTTGTCGAGTTTGCGCTTTGGGGGATTCATTGGCAACGGACAACTTGGACCCTATTTTCCACCCATTCTCTTCACTTTGACTTCTGTCCTGCGAAAATACTGTTTTCTTCCTGATGAATGGTCAGTCGCACCGGCACCTTGGTGTGACGGATAAGACAGGGTGAAAAAGATGTGAATACCTCGATTTACGGATGAGCGTTGTCGGCGGTACCACCCCGGGACCAGCTAGAGCCCAGAATATCAGTGATGCCCCTGTCCGGGTCGTCGACAAACTTGAGAAAGATTCGTCAAAGCGATGTCCCTTCTCCGAACCGACCAAAAAAGACAGTTTACCACTGCAATTCCTCCAGGAACCGGGAAGCGGATCGTGTCGTATCTGCTATTGATATAGGGGCCGATCGAAGATCGGTCCTCAAATTCAAATCACGGACTCGACAGCGTGTTCCGGGATATAAGAGGAGGCTCCTCACCCCCTCTCATCCCCTAAACCACTCTACCACGTCAACACATCGAACATGGATCCTCCGAGTGAGTGCTATCGTCTTTTCCCTCGTCTATCACACTTACCAGCATTTCCTTTAGAAGCTTTTCCATACACCGATGAGGAATTAGATGCAGCTGGTCTTCTGGGTGAAGGCGAGTCCCTTAGTCATTTTGCGTGACTATCCCACGCTTACCACATCCCTTGTAGGTGTTTCCGAGTCCGCCGTACAGGCAATGAAGACGATGAGGGAGCACCCCGAACTTCTAAGTGAGTCCCTTACCTTACTTCCACATCTGTACCACACTTACCACTTCGTGTTAAGATCTGTCTCTGTTCACGCTCCAGTGCATGAACGACTCGGGCCATCGCGAGTCCCTTTCCTCACCCGCCCCGCCAACCCCTAGCAAGGCGTCTTCCCACCCCCCTGCACCCACCATCGCCTCGGATGGCACTGCTGTCGCCCCATACGTTCTCTCGGACTGGGAGAGGACTACCTACTACAACGGTATCTCTTCCGACCCTCCCGAGCTCCTCTACCGCTCGGATCTCCTCGAAAATCCCCTCCCCATCCCCAAGGGCAGACACCCTCATCTCCCTACCAAGACCATCCGTGGAGTATTCAACACACCACTCAACGCTGTCTGGGACACTGTTGGTCCCCAGATCCGCGATTCCTTGAAAGCTCGGAAGATTCGCTACTCAGCCATCAATACAGCTCGTTTTGTCACCCATGGTGAGGATGGGGAGGGCATTCTCGGTCCCATCGTGATTTGGATTGCAACTTATCCCACTACCACCACTGCCGAGAATGCGCACGATGCTTCCCTAGACATTCTCGCTCTTCTCAAGGCTAATGGAGTCGAAGGTGTGGTGGTTGAATGGTACGAGGGAGTCGTAGAGAGGCTGTAAATGAGCCGTTGTATTATTTGCTTATTCCGCTTATTCAATCTCAACCTTGCGAAATCCTCTGCCATTTGGTCCCTTCCGAGATGCCAAAACCTGGACCCGGATTATTT
>Ga0307517_10013922_pt1 | contig 10869 bp, 9 predicted proteins | sample 23_EM_MG_FD_194515 | JGI IMG/M metagenome (GOLD analysis project Ga0307517, IMG submission 194515) | Populus trichocarpa ectomycorrhiza microbial communities from riparian zone in the Pacific Northwest, United States - 23_EM | ecosystem: Host-associated > Plants > Roots > Unclassified | place...
CACCGTGCCCTCGGCCAGCGGGTGCGTCTGCAGGGTCAGGATGTCGATCCCGTCCGCCGCCAGCGCCGTGCACACGGCGGCCAGGCTGCCCGGCGTGTCCCGCACGGTCGTACGCATCCGCCACAGCACCGCGGGCCCCTCCGCGGCCGGCACGGCGGCCGGCTCCGGTGCGGATGGCGGCGAATGGCCGTGGCGGCGTGCCCACCATGTGCGGAAACCGGCGGCGAGCTCGATCAGGTCGCGCCGCCAGCGGTGGCGGCGGGCTTTGGCGTTCGAGGAAGGCAGATGCGTCATGCAACCACCATCCCTAAGGGTTGTTGCGTGATCACAAACGCTCTATGACCGATGGGTAAAGGGTGTTTCATGCCCGGTAAGTTCACCTTTCCTGTGATTGGTCCTGTGTGAATCCGCGCAGACACCGGCCGTACCGGCGGGCCGCCGCCCGTTGCACCACCCGGGCGAACGGCCCGGCCACCCGCAGATACCAGGCCGCCGGGCGGCTGAAGGCGGTCACCGTCAGCCACACCGATCCGTCGTCCTCCAGCTCCACGACGAACGACTCCTCGCCGCACTCCGGGTGCCCCGCGAGCGTCCCGTACGCGAAGCCGGTCCGCCGCTCCTCGCGCACCGTCCAGACCACCTCGCACGGGATCCGCACCGGCCCCGCCCGCATCACGACCCGCACCCCCGGCGCGGCATCGGGCGCGGCCGGGTCGACCCGCAGCCCGGCGGCGCGCTGCATGCGCCAGCCGAGCAGTGCCTGCCCGGCCGCCGCGAAGACCTCCGGCCCGTCGCCGAGCCGGGTGCGTTCGCGCAGCAGGTGGAAGCCCGGCGGCGGGAGCGACCCGGGGTCCCGGGTCGCTCCCACTTCGGCGTACGTGAAGCCGTCCGTCACGCCGCCCATCCTCTCAAGGACATGTACGGCAGCGGTTACTGCCCCACCCGGCCGGGCTGGAGCACCTGGGTGAACAGGACCGTGCCGTCCTGCTCGCGCAGGCGGACGGTGAGCTCGCCGGAGGCGGCGTCGATGTCGACCTCGCCGAAGAACTGGTAGCCCTCGGCGGGGGAGACGTTGGCGACGGCGGGGGCTTTGACGAAGACCCGGTCGGGGCCGAAGGTGGCGTCGAGCGCGTTGGCGGGGAAGGCGCCGGCGTTGAGGGGGCCGGAGACGAACTCCCAGAAGGGCTCGAAGTCGGTGAAGGCGGCCCGGGACGGGTCGTAGTGCTGGGCGGAGGTGTGGTGGACGTCGGCGGTGAGCCACAGGGTGCCGGTGATGCGGCGGTGCTTGATGAAGCGCAGCAGCTCGGCGATCTGCAGCTCGCGGCCGAGCGGCGCGCCGGGGTCGCCCTGGGCGACGGCCTCGATGTTGGCCTTGCCCTCCGTGGCGTCGGGGACGACCAGGCCCAGCGGCATGTCGGCGGCGATGACCTTCCAGGTCGCGCGGGAGCGGGCCAGCTCGCGCTTGAGCCACTCCAGCTGCTCGCGGCCGAGGATGCCCTGCGGGTCGTCGGTCTGGGTGCCGGGGGAGTTGGCGTTGCGGTACGTGCGCATGTCGAGCACGAACACGTCCAGCAGCGGCCCGTGGCGGTGCACCCGGTAGACCCGGCCGTCGGGGCGGCGCAGGGTCGAGATGGGGAAGTACTCGGAGAAGGCCCGGCGGGCGCGGGCGGCCAGCACGTCCACGCTCTTCTCGGTGTAGCGGGTGTCCGTGGCGGCGATCACCTCGCCGGGGTACCAGTTGTTGCGGACCTCGTGGTCGTCCCACTGGATGACGGACGGCACCTGGGCGTTGAAGCGGCGCAGCGCGTCGTCGAGCAGGTTGTAGCGGAAGTTGCCGCGGAACTCCGCGAGCGTCTCGGCCACCTTGGACTTCTCCTCGGTGGTGACGTTGCGGTAGAGCGAGCCGTCCGGGAGGGCGGCCGTGGCGGAGATCGGGCCGTCGGCGTAGATGTTGTCGCCGCTGCACAGGAAGAAGTCCGGGTCCAGCGCCCCCATCGCGTCGTAGATCCGGTAGCCCCCGATGTCGCGGTTGATGCCCCAGCCCTGCCCGGCCAGGTCGCCGGACCACACGAAGCGCACCCCGCGGCGCGCGCGGGCGGGGGCGGTGCGGAAGGTGCCGGTGACCGGCTCGCCGGTGCGGCGGGGGTCGTCGGGGTCGGCGAGGGTCACCCGGTAGTGGATCTGCTCGCCGGGCGGCAGGCCGTGCAGGGCCGCCGTACCGGTGAAGTCGCTCCCGGAGCCCAGCAGCGGGCCGTGCCACCGGCGGGCGTCCCGGAACGAGCCGGTGGCGGAGGTCTCGACGAGCATCCGGGCCGGGCGGTCCGAGCGCACCCACACCAGGCCGGAATTCGCCGTCACGTCACCGGCCTGCACGCCCCAGGGCGCCGCGGGCCGCCCCGACCGGGCGAACGCGGGCGCCGCCACAGCCACGGGCACCAGCAGCGCCCCCGAGGCGGCGAGCCCGCCGCGCAGTACGGAGCGGCGTCCCACAGCCGATGAGCCGGTGCCGGTGCCGGATTCGTTCGACATCTGTGTCCTTCCGTAACAACCCTCACTGCCTGTCTCGATCCGTCCTACTGGTGCCACATGCCCTGGGCCCGAACGACCGGTGAACAACACCGCATACACTCCACTTCCGGGGGACTCCCGGGGGCAGCACGAGGACGGGCGTACCGCGTTGAGCGACCAGAATCCGGCCGGTCAGCCGCCGCAGGCCACGGCGGAGCGGCTCACCGTGCGCGACATCCTCGACCTGGAACTGGTCGCGCCGTGGGGAGCCGAGGTGGTGGCGGGCGCCGCGCATCTGCACCGCGCCGTGCGGTGGCTGCATGTCGCGGAGGCCCTGGACGTCGGGGTGATGCTCAACGGCGGCGAGATGGTGCTCACCACCGGGCTGCTGCTGGCGGGCGACGAGCGGGCCCAGCGCGAGTACATCGAGTCGATGCAGCGCGCCGACGTGTCCGCCGTGGTGCTGGGGCTGGGACGGGCCTTCCGTACGACACCGGAGCCGATGCGGCGGGCGGCCGAGCGCTGCGGGGTGCCGCTGATCGTGCTGCACCGGCCCGCGCCGTTCGCCCGGCTGACCGAGGAGGTGCACTCGCGGCTGGTGCACGGGCGCTTCGCGGCGCTGAACCTCTCCGACCGGATCCGGTCCTCGCTGACGACGCTGAACCTGTCCGGCGCGTCGCTCCAGCAGGTGCTCGACGAGATCGCCTCGTACAGCGGCTGCCCGGCCGTCCTGGTGAACCTGGCCCAGCGGGTGCTCGCCTCGGCCGGCGACAAGGGGTCGCTGAGCGAGCTGATGCGCGACTGGGACCGGGTGTCCCGGCAGGTGGCGGGGCTGATCGGAACGGCCGCGTCCACGACGGCCACCAGCGCTGTCACCGTCGGTCCGGACGGCTGGATCGTGGCCTCGCTGGAGGCGCGGGGGCGGCAGTGGGGGCGGCTGGTGCTCTTCGGCTACCAGGGCTCCGAGGAGTTCGGCCGCGTACTGGGCGCCCGGGCCGCCGAGGCCCTGGTCATGCACCGCCTGCTCGGCGACGACCTCGACCGGGGCTGGGAGGACCAGGCCGCCGAGTCCCTGCTGCTCGACCTCGCCTCGGGCGCGGCCCGCCCCGAGCAGTTGCTGACCCGGGTCCGGGCGGCCGGGCTGCCGGTCAACCGGCGCACCTTCGTGCCCGTGGTCGTACGCCTCCTCCAGGAGCCCACCGCCGGGCGGGACGACATGCCCGAGCTGATCGACCGCGTGCTCGCCGAGAACCCGGCCGTCGCCGGCCTGGTGGCCCGGATCGGGGCGTCGGGCACCGCCGTCCTGCTGAGCATCCCCTACGACCGGTCCGACGAGAACGCCGACGCCGCCGTGCACCGGGTCGCCGTCCAGGTGCACGAGGGCCTCGCCGCGACCGGCCGCACCGCCGTGGTCGGGGCCGGCTTCGGCTGTACGGAGCTGGACGGGATCCGCCGCTCCTTCGTCGAGGCGGTGCATGTGGCCGACGCCGCCGTGGCCGGCCCCCCGAAGGCCCCCGTGGCGCGGCTGCGCGACGTACGGCTGCGCGGACTCGTACGGCTGCTGCGCGACGAGCCGGAGCTGCAGGCCTTCATCGAGCGCGAACTCGGGCCGCTGCTGCAGAACCCGTCCCTGCTGGACGTACTGCGCACCTACCTGGAGACCGGCCGCAACAAGTCGCTGGCCGCCCAGGTCAGCCATGTCAGCCGGCCCGCCTTCTACCGGCGGCTGGAGAGCATCGAGACGCTGCTCGGCATCGACCTGGACGACTGGGAGCAGCTCACCTCCCTCTACGTCGCCCTGCTCGCGCACGAGGCGCAACGCGCGGCGGGGCCCGGGTCCAACCGCTGACCCGGGCCCCGCTTGCGCTTTCGCACGCTCAGTTCGCGACCGGCTCCGCGCTCTTGCCGTCCGGGACGAACCGGGTCAGCAGGAAGTAGGCGAGGAGCGACGCGGCCAGGCCGACCGCCCATCCGTAGTCCGCGAGCGGCTTGAGGAAGGGAATGATCCCGTCCACCGGGAACGGACCCTGCTTGACGCCCTTGGTGTCCAGCGCCGAGTGCGAGCCGCCGATGGCCAGGATGCCGCCGATGGCGAAGGCGACCAGGGCCCGCCAGTTCCAGCCGCCGTCGTACCAGTAGCGGCCGCCGGCCTTGTACAGGTCGGCGAGGTCGAGCTCGGTGCGGCGGATCAGCCAGTAGTCGGCGATCAGGATGCCGGCCACGGTGCCGAGCAGACCGCCGACGGTGCCCAGCCAGGTGAAGATGTACGCCTCGGGGCTGGCCAGCAGCTTCCACGGGAAGATGACGACACCGAGCCCGGCGGTGATCAGCGCACCGGTACGGAAGGTGATCTTGCGTGGGGCCATGTTGGACAGGTCGAATGCGGGCGAGACCGTGTTGGCGGCGATGTTCACCGACAGGGTCGCGACCAGCACGGTGACCAGGGCGAAGAGGATGCCCGCCCAGTTGTCGATCTTGGCGGCCAGCGCGACCGGGTCCCAGATGGCCTCGCCGTAGACGGCCTCGGAGCCCGAGGTCACCAGGACCGACAGCAGGGCGAACAGGGTCATGGTGGTGGGCAGGCCGAAGGACTGGCCGCGCAGCTGCGCCTTCTGGTTGGCGGCGTAGCGGGTGAAGTCCGGGATGTTCAGCGACAGGGTCGACCAGAAGCCGATCATGCCCATCAGGGACGGGAAGAAGACCTTCCAGAAGCCGCTGCCCCAGCCGAGCTTGGACGGCTGGTCCAGCAGGGTGCCGAAGCCGCCCGCCTTGACGCTGATCCAGATCAGCAGCGCGATCGCGCCGACGATGACGAACGGCGCCGCCCAGTTCTCGAAGCGCCGCACCGTCTCCATGCCACGGATGATGATCGCGATCTGGATCGCCCAGAAGATCACGAACGACAGCCACTGGGTCCACGGATAGCCGCCGAACTGGCCGGCCCCCGACCATCCGTCGCCGAACAGCTTTCCGGCGAGCAGGAAGATGCCGGAACCGCCGATCCAGGTCTGGATGCCGAACCAGGCACAGGCCACGGCGGCCCGGATCAGCGCCGGCAGGTTGGCGCCCCGGATGCCGAACGCGGCACGGGCGAAGACGGGGAACGGAATGCCGTACTTGGGACCGGCGTGGCCCGTCAGCAGCATCGGGACCAGCACGATGACGTTCGCGAGGGCGATCGTCAGGACCGCCTGCTTCCAGTCCATGCCGAGGGCGACCAGACCCGAGGCGAGCGTCCAGGAGGCGACGTTGTGGGCCATGCCGACCCACAGCGCGGTGAAGTTGTAGGTGGTCCACTTGCGTTGTGCCAGCGGGACCGGGAGCAGGTCCTCGTTGGCGTACGGGCCGGACGGGACCGCGTCGGCGGGAAGCTCGACGCGGCCGTCGGCCACGGTTCTCTCGGGGGTGGACGGGGGCGGTGGCGCGGTGGCTGTCATGACTGCAGCCCCTTCGTTCGAGGCGGGGACGGGGAGGTCGAACGCTTGCCGTGCGGGTGGCGGGTTCTGGGGTCAGGAGTTGACAGCGGGGATGACCGTCGTGCCGTAGACGTCGATGGTCGCCTCCTTGGCGTCCTGCATGTTGTAGAGCGCGAACTGGTCGACGCCCAGCGCCTTGAGGGCGTTGAGCTTCTCGATGTGCTGCTCGGCGGTGCCGATCAGGCAGAAGCGGTCCACGATCTCGTCGGGCACGAAGGCCGTGTCCGGGTTCCCGGTCCGGCCGTGGTGGGAGTAGTCGTACCCCTGCCGGGCCTTGATGTAGTCCGTCAGCTCCTCCGGGACCATGTCGGAGGTCTGGCCGTACTTGCTCACCAGGTCGGCCACATGGTTGCCGACCATGCCGCCGAACCAGCGGCACTGGTCACGGGCGTGGGCCAGCGCCTCGGGGGAGTCGTCCTGCGTGACGTACGCCGGGGCGGCGACGCAGATCTTGACGTCATCGGGGTCGCGGCCGGCGGCGACGGCCGCGTCCTTGACTGCCTTGACCATCCACTCGGTGAGGTACAGGTCGGCGAGCTGCAGGATGAACCCGTCGGCCTTCTCGCCGGTCATGGCCAGCGCCTTGGGGCCGTACGCCGCCATCCACACCGGCAGCTTGCCGTCCTTGATCCACGGCATCCGGATCACCGTGCCGCCGAGGTCGGCCTCGCGGCCCTCCCCGAGCTCCCGGATGACATGCATGGCCTCTTCGATCCGGGCCAGGGTGTTGGGCTTGCGGCCCGCGACACGCATCGCGGAGTCGCCGCGGCCGATGCCGCAGACCGTCCGGTTGCCGAACATCTCGTTCAGCGTCGCGAAGGTGGAGGCGGTGACCTCCCAGGTGCGGGTGCCCGGGTTGGTGACCATCGGGCCGACGATCATCCGCTCGGTCTTGGCCAGGATCTGGCTGTAGATGACGAACGGCTCCTGCCACAGCACCGCCGAGTCGAAGGTCCAGCCGTACGTGAAGCCCTGGTCCTCCGCGCGCTTCATCAGCTCCACGACGGCCGACGCGGGCGGATCCGCCTGCAGTACGAGACCGAAATCCATTGCTCTGCTCCCTGAATGAGGCTAGATGAGGTACTGACAGGTCTCGCGGGTCTGGTAGCGGCCGTGCCCGGCCCGTCCCAGGTAGCGGTCGTCGTCGATGATCACGGTGCCGCGCGACAGCACCGTCCGGGACTTGCCGCGCACCTGCATGCCCTCGTACGCCGAGTAGTCCACGTTCATGTGATGCGTGGCCGCCGAGATGGTCTGCTCGGCGTTCGGGTCGTAGATGACGATGTCGGCGTCGGCGCCCGGCGCGATCGTGCCCTTGCGCGGGTAGAGGCCGAACATCCGGGCCGGGGTCGCGCAGGCGATCTCGATCCAGCGGCGGCGCGAGATCCGGCCCTCCACGACCCCCTGGTGGAGCAGGTCCATGCGGTTCTCGACGCCGGGCAGCCCGTTGGGGATCTTGGAGAAGTCGCCCCGGCCCAGCTCCTTCTGCCCGCTGAAGCAGAACGGGCAGTGGTCCGTGGACACCACCTGGAGGTCGTTGGTGCGCAGGCCCTTCCACAGCTCGGCCTGGTGCTCCTTGGGCCGCAGCGGGGTCGAGCAGACGTACTTGGAGCCCTCGAAGTCCGGCTCCGCCAGGTTGTCCGTGGACAGGAACATGTACTGCGGGCAGGTCTCGCCGAAGACGTTCAGCCCCCGGTCGCGGGCCGCCGCCAGTTCCGCCACCGCCGACGCAGCCGAGACGTGCACGACGTACAGCGGCGAACCGGCGACCTCCGCGAGCTTGATCGCCCGGTGGGTGGCCTCGGCCTCCAGCAGCTCCCTGCGCACCTCGCCGTGGTAGCGCGGGTCGGTCTTGCCGGCCGCCAGCGCCTGCTCGACCAGGACGTCGATGGCGATGCCGTTCTCGGCGTGCATCATGACCAGCCCGCCGTTGTCGGCGCCGCGCTGCATGGCGCGCAGGATCTTGCCGTCGTCGCTGTAGAAGACGCCCGGGTAGGCCATGAACAGCTTGAAGGAGGTGACTCCCTCGTCCACGAGGAGATCCATCTCCTTGAGGCTGTTCTCGGTCACGTCCGACATGATCATGTGGAAGGCGTAGTCGACCGCGCAGTTGCCCTCCGCCTTGGCGTGCCAGGCGTCCAGGCCGCTGCGCAGGCTCTCGCCCACCGACTGGACGGCGAAGTCCACGATCGTCGTCGTACCGCCCCAGGCGGCGGCCCGGCTGCCGGTCTCGAAGGTGTCCGAGGCCGAGGTCCCGCCGAAGGGCAGCTCCATGTGGGTGTGGGCGTCGATGCCGCCGGGGATGACGTACTGGCCGGTCGCGTCGATCACCGACTCTGCCGTCCAGCCCTGCGCGACGGCGCTGCCGGTGGCGGCCAGGGCGACGATCTGCTCGCCCTCGATGAGGACGTCCGCGTGGACCTCCTCGGCGGCGGTGATCACCAGACCGCCGCGGATCAGGGTTCGGCTCAAGGGGCTCACTGGGAAACCTCGCCCTCCCCTCAGGCCTCGGTCAGCGGGCCGTAGGCGTCCGGGCGGCGGTCCCGGTAGAAGGCCCACTGCTGCCGGACCTCCTCGATCTTGTCCATGTCCAGGTCGCGGACGACCAGTTCCTCTTCCTTGTCCGAGGCCACGTCGCCGACGAACTGCCCGCGCGGGTCCACGAAGTACGAGGTGCCGTAGAAGTCGTTGTCGCCGTACTCCTCGACGCCCACCCGGTTGATCGCCGCCACGAAGTACTCGTTCGCCACGGCCGCCGCCGGCTGCTCCAGCTGCCACAGGTACGCCGACAGACCGCGCGAGGTCGCCGAGGGGTTGTAGACGATCTCCGCGCCCGCCAGGCCCAGCGCGCGCCAGCCCTCCGGGAAGTGCCGGTCGTAGCAGATGTACACGCCGACCTTGCCGACCGCGGTGTCGAAGACGGGCCAGCCCAGGTTCCCCGGCTTGAAGTAGTACTTCTCCCAGAAGCCCTTGACCTGCGGGATGTGGTGCTTGCGGTACTTGCCGAGGTACGAGCCGTCGGCGTCGATCACGGCGGCGGTGTTGTAGTAGAAGCCCGCCTGCTCGACCTCGTACACCGGCACGACGATGACCATGTTCAGTTCCTTGGCCAGCGCCTGCATCCGCACGATCGTCGGCCCGTCCGGAACCGGCTCCGCCCACTGGTAGTGCTCGGCCTCCTGCACCTGACAGAAGTACGGGGCGTTGAAGACCTCCTGGAAGCCGATGATCTGCGCGCCCTGAGCGGCCGCCTCACGGGCGTACTGCTCGTGCAGCGCGATCATCGACTCCATGTCGCCGGTCCACTTCGTCTGCACCAGCGCGGCGCGCACTACTCGACTCATGGGTCTGCCCTCCAGAGCTGAACTCTTGGCTGTTGACGGCTGACACTAGGAGCCCTGGGAGTTGAGGTGCAGTATCACGCTGTAACGCGATGAGGCCCTGCGCGTTCCGCCGCGTCACCTGCGACGATGCCGTTCGGGTGATTGTCATCGGCGGTCGCGGGAAGGGTGAATTCGCGGTTTCCTGTTGGCCGGTTCGGTTACGTCCACGTATCGCGTTCGATGTCCGCGTCAGAGCGCGAGGTGCATGATGTGCAGCCCCACATAGCCCTTCTCCGGGTGCTGGAAGCCCTCCGGCAGGGTGCCCAGCACCTCGAAGCCGAGGGACCGGTAAAGCTGCACCGCGTGCACGTTCGTCTCGACCACCGCGTTGAACTGCATCGCCCGGAAGCCGGCCGCGCGCGCCCACTCGATCGTGTACCGGCACAGCGCCCGGCCCACGCCCTGACCGGAGTGGGCCGGGTCGACCATGTAGCTGGCGCTCGCGATGTGCGAGCCGTTGCCCATGTGGTTGGTGTTCATCTTCGCCGTGCCCAGGACGGTACCGGCGTCGTTGACGGCGACGGCCGTACGGTTCGGGGGAGGCAGGAGCCACCAGTCGCGGCCCTGTTCCTCGCTGAGATCGACCGGATAGGTGAAGGTGTCACCCGCGGCGACGATCTCGTGGAAGAAGGGCCAGACGGCCTGCCAGTCCTCGGTGTCGGCTTCCCTGATCAGCATGGCGGACAGGATGCCGTGCGGGACGCGGGGCCGCCAAAGGCTTTTCGCGTCAGCCCGCCCCGCGCAGTGCGCTCTCCAGCCACCGGCTCCAGCGCAGCGCGGCGGCGGCGCAGATATCGGTTCGGGGAGCGAGCCGGACCCGGGGGCCGACGACCTGGAGGGCGGCGACGACCTCGCCCCTGAAGTCGCGGACGGGGACGGCCACCGAGTACAGGCCGGGCTCGGCCTCCTCGTCGACCACGGAGTAGCCGCGGTCGCGGGTGACGGCGAGGCGGCCGAGGAAGTCGTCCAGCCCGGTTGGGGTGTTGGGGCCGTGGCGTACGAAGTCGGTGCGGGCGAAGACCGCGGCGACCTCCTCGTCGTCGGCGTCGCAGAGCAGGGCCTGGCCGCTGTCGCTGCAGTAGGCCGGGTAGGGGCGGCCGATCCAGGAGCCGACGTGGTTGCTTCCCGCGGGTACGCGTTCGGCGATGGTGACGGTGGTGTCGCCGACGAGTACACCGAGGTAGCAGCTCTCCCCGGTGTCGCCCACCATCCCTTCCAGCGCCGTGAGGCCGTCGGTGCGCAGCCGGTGGGCGGTGACCTCCTGCGCCTCCGCGTACAGCCGCCAGTGCGGGGCGAAGACGCGCGGGGCCGGCTCCTGGAGGAGGAACCCCGCGTCGGCCATCTCGTGCAGGTTGCGGGAGAGCCGGCTGCGGTCGCGGCCCAGGTCGCGGGCCAGATCGGTGGCGGAGGCACCGGATGTCCTGCGGGCGAGCGCCGACAGGATGTCGAGCCCCTTCCCCACGCTTGAGTCCATTGACGCACCCTATCCGGGGATGCGGTGT
>Ga0307517_10013923_pt1 | contig 10868 bp, 9 predicted proteins | sample 23_EM_MG_FD_194515 | JGI IMG/M metagenome (GOLD analysis project Ga0307517, IMG submission 194515) | Populus trichocarpa ectomycorrhiza microbial communities from riparian zone in the Pacific Northwest, United States - 23_EM | ecosystem: Host-associated > Plants > Roots > Unclassified | place...
TTTTATCTATATTTATCTATATAATTGACATTAACTACTATTTTTTTTCATTTAATTACACATATATTTCAAGATTTATTTAATTAGAATACATTAGCCATAAAATTTACCCATCTTTTTGAAACTTAGCAAAACGACTTCCAACTGTTGCTTGGGGTGCGTTTGTAGGACATAATTAGAAGTTTGTTTCTTTTTTTAAAAAAAAAAAAAACAATAAACACAATTAGAAAGGTGAATTAAATTTATTCTGTCTGGATCTTATTGGTTTGTCCATGACCCCCACCAACCAGTTATGTCACAATTTTGCTGGCTCTGGCTTTTATTCTTTGGCTTTGAAAGGCCAAAGGTGATGAAAAAGAAACATACAAACAAACAGAGAACGAAAGAAAAAGGCTGGTCTCTAGCGCACAATGTAACGAAGACAGAACAAGCACCGGAAACATCAAGGCAAATTAATGAAGAAAACAAGGGAGGTTAAATCCAGAAAAAGAAAGGCTGTACCATCTCGATTTTGTCTGCAATCCACATGGTTCATCCCTCACCTTTTTATAGCATACCAGAATTCTAACTTCAGTTCTCAAAGAATTCTTGAAACCCATCTTTGGCTAAGCCAAAAACAAGATCAAAAGGTGCTCACTGATCTCCATCGACGATGAAGAACCTAGGCCGGTCAGATGCAAATAACAATCTTGAGACTCTCTTGGACATGGACAAAACGGCATTACGTAAGAAAAATGGAGTGCCAGCGGAACCCCGGAAGACGATGGCAGGACATGGCCTGGAGTTCAAGAACCTGTCATATAGTGTCATGAAAAAGCAGAAGAAAGACGGGGTGTGGATCACCAAAGAAGCATATCTTCTCAATGATATCTCTGGACAGGCTATAAGGGGTGAGGTTATGGCTATTATGGGGCCTAGTGGTGCTGGGAAGTCCACTTTTCTTGACGCCATTGCTGGTCGGATTGCAAGAGGGAGTCTCCAGGGATCTGTTCGGATAGATGGAAAACCGGTTGGTGTTATCTACTATACCTCTCATTCAATCTTGAAAATATATGATTTTGTTCAACAACATGGTTATATATAAGGCATCTTCTGTGCAGGTAACTACAAGCTACATGAAGATGATTTCATCGTACGTAATGCAAGATGACCAGCTCTTCCCCATGTTGACAGTTTTTGAGACCTTTATGTTCGCAGCTGAAGTCAGACTTCCTCCTTCAGTTTCCAGGGCTGAGAAGAAGAAAAGAGTCGATGAGCTCCTTCACCAACTGGGTTTAACGGTATGACTTCTTCTTCCTGATCACACACACAGTCACCGAGACATGTACTACATTATGTGAGCATAAACTTGAAGTTAGTAGCATATTTGGTTCTGCAGAGTGCAACACATACGTATATTGGGAACGAGGGAAACAGAGGAGTGTCAGGAGGGGAAAGGCGAAGAGTGTCTATAGGAATTGATATTATCCATAAGCCATCCCTGCTGTTCCTTGATGAACCTACTTCTGGTCTTGATTCTACAAGTGCTTACAGTGTGGTTGAAAAGGTGAAGGACATAGCTCGGGGTGGTAGTATAATCTTGATGACCATCCACCAGCCATCTTTCAGGATTCAAATGCTCTTGGACCGTATCACGATTCTTGCAAGGTAAAATGCTTGAAAAACTCAATTCCTAGAAAACCCTGGAATTGTATCCATCAGATTCTCCGCTAGTATTATTACATCTTGCTTGCTAAGACATCAAATTATGCAAACAGGGGAAGACTGATATATATGGGAAGCCCAGTTGCTCTTCCTAACTATCTTTCTAGATTTGGAAGGCCTCTTCCTGATGGTGAAAACAGCATTGAGTATTTCCTGGACGTGATCAAGGAGTATGATGAATCAACCGTGGGACTTGATCCCCTTGTGTTTTACCAACGCGATGGTATCAAACCGGATCAAGCGGCACAGACACCAGTCCGCAAAACACCAAGAACTGCCAGGACACCACGTACTCCTTACATGAAGACCCCTCTGTCAAAGTATGCCATCAGCCTCCGAAGCCAAGGATTCTCGGGTACAGGGGATATGACATCTCAAGCGGACTCTGGTCAATTTGATTACTATGACGAAGATGATGACGAGGAATTTGACAACTCCCTGGAACGGAAACCTGCACGCACACCAATGCAAAGTGGTGTTCATAATCCTCGTTTGGCTTCTCAATTCTACAAAGAGTTTCCAGTCTGGGTCTACCATGGTATCAAAGGAACTCCTCGCCGAGCACCGTCATGGACTCCTGCGAGAACTCCAGGAAGGACACCCGGGAAAACACCAATGACTGGGCCAAGAAGCCAATCTTCAAGCCGATTCTCAACACCACAGCATGTTGTTTCGCGTCCAAAACCCCCAGAATTTTCTAACCCCTCGCTGGACCCATATTCCCCTTCTTACGAAGAATTCAGTTGTGAGGAAGAGCTTGATGAGTCAGATCACGGTCCTAAATTTGCAAACCCATGGCTCCGGGAGGTAGCAGTTCTTTCATGGCGCACAGTACTTAACGTGGTTCGCACTCCTGAGCTTTTCCTCTCGAGAGAGATCGTATTAGCTGTTATGGCACTCATTCTATCCTCACTTTTCAAGAACCTGGGTCATCCATCTTTCCAAGACATTAACAGGCTTCTCAATTTCTACATCTTCGCAGTTTGTCTTGTTTTCTTTTCATCCAATGATGCTGTCCCAACTTTCATCCAAGAAAGGTTCATCTTCATCAGAGAAACCGCCCACAATTCCTACCGCGCTTCTTCCTATGTCATCTCCTCACTCATAGTGTATCTCCCTTTTTTCGCTGTACAAGGCTTGACATTTGCTGCCATCACCAGATTCTTGCTTCATCTGAAAAGCAATCTCTTCAACTTTTGGTTGATTCTTTATGCATCCCTCATAACTACTAATGCCTATGTGATGCTTGTTAGCGCGCTTGTCCCGAGTTACATCACAGGTTATGCCGTCGTGATTGCGACAACTGCTCTATTCTTCCTGACCTGTGGGTTCTTTTTGAAGCGCTTGCAGATACCGGTCTACTGGAGGTGGCTCCATTACATATCTGCAATTAAATATCCCTTTGAGGGAATGCTATCAAATGAGTTTAAAGGCTCAAGATGCTATTCAGGGAACCCTTCAGAACTTTCACCAGGCCCTCTCGGAGAGATTAGACTCAGCCAACTGCATAATGACTCAAAATTAGAGCCAAACTGCATGTTGATTGGGCAAGATATTCTATTCTCCATGGATATTAAGATGGACAGTATTTGGTATGACATTGCTATCTTGTTAGCTTGGGGAGTTCTTTACCGATTCTTCTTCTACCTGGTTCTTAGATTCTACTCCAACAATCAGAGGAAATGAAGCTGCCTTTTTTACTGTTGTTTTGCCGTTTGCATTTGTTTTTGTTCCAAATCAACGCTTTGTCTTAAACTCTAGGCCATGACCAATACAATATATAATCCATATACTATGACCATTATGTAGTTGAATGTTTAGGGATTTCTTGTTTGCTTATTTAGAACATAATTGGAAATCATGGAAGCATGCAAAGCATGGTGGGATTTTCAAACAACGAAGCTCTTTGTTTTTGTAGCTCTTAGAAATGAAAATTAAGGCAATGACAGATGTAATTATTCTTATAAACATAAATAAACATTTTTCAACATGAACAAAATGTATTCTCTCTGCTATATCATTACCATACTTAAATCAGGATAGCTTCCATACCAAGTTCCCAACCTTATTTGGAGACTCAACTAGGACTTCGATAGAAAAACCATAATTATTATGCTTTGTCCGTACAAACAAGTATAAATCCCAAAAGAAGCATAGCTTGAGCATGTCAGTTCTATTAAAAATATAATAATCTCATACATTTCTCACGTCTTAATATCGTTGTTAAGTTTGATTACCGAAAACACATACAATGCTCTCGCAGTAGATTAGCTCGAGACTAGCCTGCATGTTGTTCAATTTTCCTTTCCAGTCCATTTTTATCAGCCCCCACAACCTTGTCAATCTCCTTGCCATTCTTTGTAAAGTAGAAGGTAGGAACACTGCTGATATTCCAGCTTGAAGCAACATCCCTTGCCTCGTCTATGTCAACTTTCAAGAAAACAACTTTCGGGTACTTTGCAGCTAAGCTTGTGAAAATGGGAGAAATCATACGACATGGCCCACACCATGTTGCCGTGAAGTACAAGATTGCAAGGCGAGAAGTTTTTGATGCAGCATTTAGTTTGGGATCTAGTTCCCTAGCAGAATGAATGCCTATAACTTGCCCTGTTCATATAAAAAAAATAAAAAACAATATAAGGTGACCTATATATAGTCACCATTCTCCTTGGAACACCATAAAAATGACAAGTATATCTAAAAACTTTATCAGGTGATCTCCTCCACTCAGAAGGTTACAAGAGATATCCTAGTCTCTTTTGACTCTTCAATAACTATAGTGGTCATAAACATACTTAAGAGCAAGCAACGGCTTTTTTATGTTCACATATTTCACTGCTCCTGGTTCTGCCCTAACAATGTTACTATGATTATTCTCTCACCCTTCACTGTACTTGAACCTATGCATGACAAATATACGTAAGTTATTGGTGCTGGACATCAAAAACTGATCGATGAAAAATATACTAAAACACAGACAATTACAGCAATACACTAAATGACAGACGAACTACAACACTTGACACATACATAAACCAAACACAAGAACAGAAATGACATAAGAAGACTGGAGACATTTAGCAAAGAGCAAGTCTCTTCGCTGTTAGCATTCTTTTATGCTATTTAATCACTTAAAGAAAAAGGCCCGCATTATCCATGAATTTCTTCTTCCTGGTTGCACCAATACAATCCACCCCCTCCCCCAACAAAGAAGAAGAAGAAGAAGAAGAAGAAGAAATAAATGCCCTAAACTGAGAAGGGACGTGTGATGTTTCAAAAAAGGTAGGACTGACCCAGAAGTGCTTAATCTAAACACTGGCTAGATAAGTACTCGGTACTAAGAGTAATAATACCAAACTACCATCCGCATAGGAGTGATTCAGGGAAAAGATATTCCAATGCCTAAGAGTGTAAATGTCATACAGTGAAATCATGTTAAATTTAGCATCACTTGATCCAAAATGAAAATTTTGTCTGATGCACTGCTGGATTGCTTGTGTGTGCATGCGCGCAATGCAGACGAGACAGAAGAGAATAGAAACCCATACCTTCATTCAGAGCAGATAAGGCTTCTCTTTCCTGCATTGAATCAAGGGTATTTCAGTACACAGCAATCAAATACAAACAAACCATAATTTAGAAAACCATGCGGAATAAGAGAAAGCAGTGTTGGTTGTATAGCATCAGTTTCTATAAGAACTGCCAAAGAAGTCTAAGCACTCGTGAGCATGCATGAGATAAATCTACTAATTTGAACTTATGTTATTTCTATTCAAATGCCCGTATTACAAACCTATAATATACCTTAAACTCTATTTCCCTGCATGATAATAAATCAAAGTGATAAGTCAAATCAACTTTGTTGATTAATCTTGCTGATCTGACTAGCATTTGCTTGTCCTATAAACGAGTATATATCTAGAATAATTTCATGAAATCATAAATAGAAAAACTTAGATAAGAATCAATAATTCATATGAATAGGGGATAGCCAGCCATATTAAATGATGCGAGAACATTATAGACTAATTTCAAGTTTTGCCTGAGTATTGTTTCATTTGTGACTTTGGGTTGCCAGTTCTTCTAATTAACATCAGCTATAACTTTACCCAAAATGCTCATGAATCACTCAAGAGCAGCCGTGATCTTTTCACTAAACTTGTGAAATGTCATATATTAGCTTGAATGAAGCATTATGCATCATAAACACAAACTTTCTGATAAGAAACAAGTGTAGGTCAACAAAAAGAGTAATTATTTTTCATCCCAATGAACAAGAAAAGTACAACTATTAGTTTTTTTTAAGGAAAAAAATAAACTTACTTGGGGTTCAGCTTCTTGTTTTCTTTCACGTTCAGCTTTCCTTAGCTCCCTTTCTTTCTGCAGGCGTTCATATTTTATGCGATGCTCTTCAATTTTGCGTGCATTAGGTTCAACCTGTGGATTTAATTGTACTATCAGAAAGCATTTACTGTACCAACTCATGATACAGAACGGCAGATTACCTTTTTCAGCACTGAACCAATCTCATCATCATAATCCAACTTTGATGCCATTTGCAGCTCACTTGCTGCTTGTTCCCATTGGCCTAACATGGCTCTGGCCATACCTCGTACTTTATATCCTTTTGCAGAGTCTGGATTGATCTAATGAATAAAACTCACCTCTGTAAGTCATGTTTTTCCAATGGGATAAATACAGACATATGACAACTGATTAATCTAAAATCTTAAAACTTTTCAGCTGCCTGTACAAAATAGGTTGTGGAAAGGACTCAGCCAAAGACTTACTGCCAGAGCAGCATCAGCGTCACGAATTGCAGCATGAGGTTTCTTCAGTTTAACAAAGACACTAGCTGGAAAAATAAAAAGCATCTTAGGACATTGAGAAAACAATGAAGTAACAGGGTAAGGCCAGGCATCAAATGAGAACTGAAAATTGGATTTCAAATTAGATAACATATCATTTTGTAAAAAAGAAAACCTACCTCGCGTGGCATATAATATAGCTGAAATTGGATTCAACATGATGGCTTCTGTTAAATGATCTATGGCTTCATCCAGGTTACCTGGAAAGTAAGACAAAACTTGGCAAGGAACACTATGGGATAAATCTCAATCAGAAAATCTAATTGCAAAGGCCTATGGTGTACCTTCAGAAATTGCATCCATAGCTTTTGCCTTTTCAGTTTGAGCAGCATCCCGCTTTTCTTCTGTAACTTCAACTGCAGGATCTCCCATCTGTAATCACAAAACATGTATGCTTAGCCGATTTATAAGACATTATAAAGGCCTCTGTACCAACTAAATGTGAGTGGTTGAACTCAACAGACACTTTCCATCACCTTTTGTGGAGGATCATTATCAGGTTCCACAACATCAGTATTATCCAAGTCAATATCAGACTCAACAATATCATCATCATCATCTTCAATTGGTCTTTTGGAATCATAGCATTCCCCAGAGTCAGACATGTTAATATCACCTTTCTCCTGCATAAGAGCATGCTTCTATCAGCACATAACTATTTCCATATGAACAAGTAAAAGGCAAATTACCCTTCAAGCTATAAAAAAAAAAAATTCTTAAAAAAAAAGAAGAAGCTCGATAGTCATAATAAAAAAGAATGAGTGCTACTGATCTCTCTCTTGTGCCAAGTAAGTTATGGACACGTGAACTCATAATCCACAAGGCTAGAGTCCAAAACCCAGAAGCACTATTTCTGCCAGAGAATCAAACAGTATAGAAAAAAATACTAAAGAAGAAGACATTCTTTATGAAATAAAAGACAGCGTGATATTCCAGAGTAAAAATCGCAAGGAAAGGAAGAGATTAATGAAATGTTTCAACTACAGAATCCTTCACTTTTTCCTCTATTTTAATAACTCCATATATTATCATTTACAGCTCAATATTTCATCAGTTAGGAGAAATTTCTGTAGTACATTGATTAGTTTGTATATATATTCTGTTCAAAAATTGTAACTTTTCTCTTTTTTTCCTCATTTGTTTCCATTTCAAGAAATGATCATAAGAAAATGGAAAAGACTCCTCATCTTCCCAGTAAATTAGTATAGAAAACCATCCTTTAAAATACTTCAACAATATGCAACTACAAGAGATGAAGTTACAGCTCATTTCCTGTGACAACAATATAAGTCGAAATCCTATGGGGCCGGAAGATTTCTGCATTATTACATAACCCAGAAGCAAAAGCATGCTAAAAAAAACTAAAAATTTATAAACTAGAAGTGAAGGAACCATGCCTCACCGGTTTTGTCTCTGGAGGAACTCGAGCACCTAGGCTGCAAACACATCAAAATAAAACAAAACACTAATAAATCCTCAAGACAAGAAACAAAAAATACTAAGATGATTAGAGAGATAGAGGTAGGAAATTCATACCTTTGAAGAAAACAAGAGATGGGGAGTGGAGAATTGAAGGGCAAGTCTTGCACTGATCAATAAAGTGTTTGAGTTCTGTTATTTTAGCGGCATCCATTTGGAATAATATTATATGCTTCTCTTTCTTTCTTTTTTTCTTTATCAACGGAGAATCTAGAAAGCGAGTGAGCACTTAGAACCTTCTACTGCTAAGGCAGTGTTTTGCAAAATTTTTAAATTTATTTATTTATTTATTTTTAAATTAATATATTTTTTATGTTTTCAAATTATTTTAATGTATTAATGTTAAAAATAATTTTTAAAAAATAAAAAAATATATTATTTTAATATATTTTTGAATGAAAAATACTTTAAAAAGTAATTAATATCACACTCTCAAATACTCATATGCTTTTGTTTTCAACATGTTTTGTGTGTATTTGGCAATGTAACAGTAATTGTTTTTTAAAGTGTTTTTTGTTTAGAAATGTATTAAAATAATTTTTTTTATTTTTTAAAAATTATTTTTAATATAAGTATATCAAAACGATCTGAAAATATAAAAATAAATAAATTTAAACCAAATTTCTTTAAAAAAATTTTGATGGAACGTGGTTTGCACCGCATTCCCGAATCATGTTAGTGGGAAACAACAAGCAGATCCTCTAACTATTTTTTGATTCTCAATTTAGTTCTCAATTGAGTCAAGATAATGTAGGCTAGGGAGTGAATGAGAGTATAATAATGGTTGTTTTTCAAAGAATTGTTTACTTGAAAATATATCAAAATAATATTTTTTTTATTTTTAAAAAATTATTTTTGATAGCAGCATATCAAAATGATCTGAAAACAAAGTAAAGAAAAAAATAGTAAAATTTTAATTTTTTAAAAAAATATTTTTAAAATATAAAAACAAACAAACGTTAAATTACATTGTCTGACATCGGGTTCTAGTGGGTTTGAGAATTTTTATCTCTTAAAAATAAAGAATGCAACTATTTTATAAGTTTATATATATATATACACACACACACATTGTGATTTGTAAATACATCATAGATTTATACATGATAAATAATTAAATTTAATAAAACAAAGACACATTAATTATAAGATATTAAAATAATTGAAGAAAATATCTAGGTTTTAACACCATAAAATAATCACAAATTAGTTCATTGCATGGAAGAAAGTAATTTTTTTCAGTGAAACCTTAAATGAAATAATTCATATGAACCTAAAATGGAAAATAATAAGTGATGCGAATTTTTCTTTTTTAAAAAAAAAAAGAAATTATTGAATTTGTATAGAGAAATCTAAGAAGTTAATCGTGATGAAACATAATTCTTAAATTATAATAATTTTGATATATAAAAGAATATTTTAGAAAGACATGCAAAACAAGTAATTTAACCAACGGAAAAATCACATTGAGTCTCTTGATTGTTTTTTTGTTTTATCTCCATTATTTGAAAAATTACATTTTTAATTCCTGATCAAACTAAATTTTCAAATTATGTATAATGACATTACTATCCTCGTATATGATATATTGCAAACTCAATGAACATAATACTCCCTCTCACTTCTTATGTGCATCGTTTCTCTTTCTACATAATTGAAAAAACCTAAAATAAAATTATTTTAAAAAAACAATATTATTGGGCAAATCAGGTTATGGCTTGAGTAGCGGATTTAATAAATTAATTTGGGTTAACTCGGATCAATTAAGTTATTATTTTTTTAATATTTTAAAAAATTACTTTGTATACATTACTTTTTTAAACTCATAATAAAAAAAATTTCCAGCATATAGAAAATACATTAACACATCCATGTATTTTTAATTCTTTTTATATTAAAAAAAATTGATACAATTTACAGCAAATTTTATGAAATCGAGTAACACTAATAGCCAAATCTTAGCATGACTTTATTCCTTTAACGTCATTGGGAGATGACAAATGATAATTACAAGTAATGGAATAACAAAGTTCATAATCGAATTTTCAAAAAAAGTGAGAGATTGAGAGTTTATATATATATAAACATCATTCTATCAATTATAACATAATTAAGTGTATATTCACTAATATTGCATGATAAAAATGTTTTTTTGACACCTTCTATTCTAACCCACAAGAGAATGACTTGTGATAAATTAGACCCCAATAAGTTTGTGGTGATTTAGATATAATGGAAGAGCCATCTTATTATTATTATTATTATTATTATCATTATCATCATCATCATCATCGATATTTGAATCAGTTTACATCCATCTCGATTAATTTTATGAGTTTTTTTTATAAAAAAGCCATTTTGATTTCACAGCCCAAAATCCTTTTACAATTTTTGATAATGAAAAAGGGCAAAGCCAAAGGCCCAAGACACAAGACACAGCAACACCCACACAACACAAACACTATGGTTGGAAGCCTCATATTCTGCTCATAACAAAGAGGAACCATGCCCAACCAAATTATTTAAGATATTTATTTTTATGTTTTAAAAATATTTTTTAAAAATTTAATTTTTTTATTTATTTTAAATTAATATTTTTTGTGTTTCTAAATTATTTTGATGTGCTGGTATAAAAATTATTCTTAAAAAATAAAATAAAAATATTATTTTAATACAGATAAAAAAAACACTTTAAAAAACAACTACCATCACACTTTCAAACATCATCTCCAGCTACATATCTAGCAAGCCGATCAGCACATGCAGTACCCTCCATGTATACATGCTGCATGGTACATGTCCTCCCATGGCCTTTAA
>Ga0307517_10013924_pt1 | contig 10867 bp, 12 predicted proteins | sample 23_EM_MG_FD_194515 | JGI IMG/M metagenome (GOLD analysis project Ga0307517, IMG submission 194515) | Populus trichocarpa ectomycorrhiza microbial communities from riparian zone in the Pacific Northwest, United States - 23_EM | ecosystem: Host-associated > Plants > Roots > Unclassified | place...
GAATTTCAGGGATGGTAAATTGCGCTTCTACAATTCCTTCGAGTTTAAAGCGGCTGATGAACTGGTCTATTTTGCCATGTTTGTGGCAGGCGAACTGCAATTGCACCCATCAGATATTACCGCGATTTTAAGCGGGGATGTATCTTTGGATAATGAGAACGCAACGAGCTTAACCCGTTTTTTTGGCAAAATTGAACTGAATAGCATGAGTTCGCTTGAAGTGCCGGATCAAACTGCTTCGCATGATATATTAACCCTTACCGCTTTATCGCTATGCGGATCATCGGAGGCAATTTAAAGGGCCTCAGGCTCAATCCGCCTAAAAATTTGCCCGTACGTCCTACTACTGACCTGGCAAAGGAAGCATTGTTCAATATTCTCCAAAATCAAATTGAATTTGAGAACATCAAAGTCCTCGACCTGTTTGCCGGAACCGGGAATATCTCGCTGGAGTTTGCATCAAGAGAAGCCGCGCAAGTGATCTCAGTCGACCGCAGTATTCATTGTATCAACTATATCAAAGATGCTTCACGTCAGCACCATTTGGATCAAATAAAAACTTACAAAGCTGATGTTTTCAAATACCTCGAACTGGAAACGGAGCAGTATGATCTCATTTTTGCTGATCCCCCTTATGACCTGAACCGGATACCGGAAATTCCGAAGATCATATTTGATAAAAATCTATTGTTGCCCGGTGGCATGCTGATCGTTGAGCATCAGTCGTTGCAGAATTTGAGTAATCACCCGGCATTTGTGGAGCAGAGGAAATATGGGCATTCGTCGTTTTCGTTTTTTAAATCCAAATAAAATGAAATTTAAGGCATCCTTTGTATTCTGTATGCTATGCCTTCTTGGCACTATACCTTGTTATGCATCAACTCATAGTGAAACAAGATTTGATTTTATCGTGTTTTTTCTGGCAGTGATAATTGGCGGCATCATATTAGGATTCGTAACTAAATTGGTTTTGAGCGTGCTTAGCATTTCTGTATCAAACTGGCTGATATTCTTAACTTCAATTATGTTAGCTGGCATTTTTTTAATATTGTTAGGTAAGTCGTTTTATTAAACATTGATTATTTCTACACCCTGTTTTTTGAAATAGATTAACTCATCCGACTTTGAATTAGTAATAATAGCATTGATCATACTTAGTCCACCAAACCGCAAATAACTCTCCTTCCCTATTTTGCTATCATCACATAAAAGATAGGTTTTTGCGCTATGCGACGCAAAGGCCTGGGTAATATCTGCTTCCAGTTCACTATTGGCAAACAGGCCGTTGCGAGAAATACCATCTACTCCTAAAAATGCTTTGGTTGCTTTGTACCTCGCGATATGTTCATTCGCCATGGTGCCGTGTATAGCCTGCCTTTCGGCATTAAATTCGCCCCCTATTATATTGAGTGACACCATACTATTCTGCAACTCATAAACAACAGGAATGGAATTAGTGATCACTTTGATCTTTTTACTCTTTATAAACTGGCACAGCCTGAATACCGTACTGCCGCAATCCATAAAAATAATATCTCCATGATTGATCTGGTCAGCAGCGGCGCGGCATATTTTATCTTTTGCCTCGACGTTTTTTGCTGCTTTATTTACAAACTCGTGTGGAATCTCGAGCGGATTCACTTTCATAGCCCCGCCGTGGGTGCGGTAAAGCAATCCGTCACCTGCCAGTTGGTTCAAATCGCGGCGGATGGTAATTTCTGAAATATCCAGCTCAGCAGCTATTAGTTTCACATCCACCTCACCATCAACATTCAGCTTGTCCAGAATTATTTGCTTTCTTTTTTGAAAGTTCATTTATTATGTTTTAATTTGTTCAAAAATAATCAAAATAAATCAAAAACAATCAATTTAATTTTGAGCACGCATAAAATTATAAAAAGCGAGGTCTTATCAGATAACTGGTATACGCTAAAAAAGATCACTTACGAAACTGTTGAAGCCGATGGCTCAGTAACCGTCCAAAACCGGGAGTCTTATGACCGGGGAAACGGGGCTACCATACTTCTATACAATAAGCAACAAAAAACCGTCATTCTAACGCGGCAATTCCGCATACCCACTTACGTGAATGGAAACGAAACCGGTTATTTGATTGAAAGCTGCGGGGGACTATTAGATAAAGACAATCCCGAGGAATGCATCAAAAGAGAAACGGAAGAGGAAACAGGCTATAAGATTTCGGATGTAAAGAAAATATTTGAAGTCTACATGTCGCCCGGGTCAGTAACCGAACTCATATACTTTTTTGTGGCTGAATATTCAAAGGAAATGAAAGTGAGTGATGGCGGCGGCATTGAGGATGAAAGCGAAAACATTGAAGTACTCGAAATACCTTTTCAACAGGCTTTGGACATGATCCGTACCGGAGAAATAAAAGACGGCAAAACCATTATGCTTTTGCAATACGCACAAATCAACCAATTACTATGAATACAAAACCATTAACTATCCTTGTTGCCGGGCCATACCGGTCGGGCACCAACGACAACCCCGAACTGATGCAGCAAAATCTTGAGCGCCTTGAAGCTTCTGCATTAAAATTGTTCAGGGCCGGGCATATCCCGCTTATCGGTGAATGGCTGGCGCTACCGTTATTAAAAATAGCCGGATCTAAAAAACCGGGGGACGAAATTTACCAGGAAATATTGTACCCTATTGCGCATCGTTTGATCACCAAATGCGATGCTATACTGCGCCTCAAAGGCGAATCTTCAGGAGCCGATAATGATGTAAAAATAGCCCGGGAACTTGGCCTGCCTGTTTATTATCATATCGAAGAGATAATTGGCAATTAATATGGTGAAGGATTATTACTTTTGATAATCTAAGCACTAGATAAATCATGAAGATCGCTCTCTTCCCAGGTTCATTTGATCCGGTTACCAAGGCCCATGTTGATATCATCAAACGCTCCGTAGGGCTTTTTGACAAGCTTTATATTGGCATCGGCGATAACAGTTCAAAAAAAGGGCTATTAAGCATGGAGAAGCGTGAACAGCTACTAAGAGCTGTATTTGAGAATGAACCCAAAATACATATCGTAGCTTATGAGGGTTTAACTGTTGACTTTTGCAAAAGTATTGGCGCTACTTATATGATCCGTGGTATACGTACTGTATCAGATTTTGAATACGAAAAAGCCATCGCCCAAATGAACCATTCTCTTGCACCGGATATAGAAAGTATATTTATTGTGAGCAAACCGGGTTACTCCTCCATCAGTTCAACCATTGTGCGCGATATTCTGCGTCACCACGGCGATGTGAGCCAGTTTATTCCGAAAGAGGCGCTGGCTTATTTGTAAACAGGTCCATTTTTGCCAGCACATCCATTATAGACGGGAAAGTATTGTTGACGATGGTATCAATTTGTCCTTTTTTGAACCAGCGCACATCTGTTATACCTTCCTCCTTTTGTGGCTTTAATTTTCCGTTCCCTTTATAACCCATTTGGTACCAGTAAGTTCTTTTCAGCACGACTTCGCCCTTGTAAGTATAGGTATGATAGGTTTTACAAATTTTGGCCCCGATACTGCCTACGGTTATCCCGCATTCTTCCTCAACTTCCCTCACTGCACCCTCGCGTTTACTTTCCCCTTTTTCCAATTTTCCCTTTGGCAAATCCCATTTGCCATTCCTGAAAATAAACAGATATTCACCTTTCGGATTCATCACCATGCCTCCTGCTGCATCTATCAGTGTAATACTTCTCATTACCTTTTTTAAGTACTCTCCGGCATCGGTACAAAGCAGGAAAAAATATTTAGGTCCGGGTTGCCCGTTGTATTCGTTGTAAAATGTTTTCAGGTCAAAGGTCTGAGCATCAATTTTTTGATACCGTTCCACTTTTTTGGGAACCGACTGGGTAATCAATATAACTTTCTCGTTAATATAAATTCTGTACTTTTGAGCCATGTTTAATAAAAGTGAGATAGAACAACAAGTAGCGGAGTTCCTGCTGCAAATTAAAGCAATTAAATTACAACCTGATAATCCATTTACATGGGCATCCGGATGGAAATCACCCATCTATTGCGATAATCGTGTTACCCTGTCCCATCCTACTATACGTACTTATATCAGGCAAAAATTATCACTGGTTATCCAGGAAGAATTTGGCGCCAGTGGCTGCATTGCCGGTGTAGCTACTGCCGGTATCCCACAGGGTGCATTGGTGGCCCAGGAATTGGGACTGCCATTTATTTATGTGCGATCAAAACCAAAAGACCACGGAACAGGAAGCATGATCGAAGGCGAAGTTATTCCGGGGCAACGTGTTGTAGTTATTGAAGACCTGATCTCTACCGGAAAAAGCAGCCTGCAGGCTGTTGAGGCTTTAAGAAATGCCGGTTTAGAGGTAGCGGGTTTAGCCGCTATATTCAGCTATGGATTTGACCAGGCCACTGAAAACTTTAAAGAAGCCAAATGCAAATTCTATACGCTTTCTAATTATAATGCCCTGCTCAAATACGCTGAAGAAAACAATTACATTTCTGCAGAAGACACCGAGGTATTAAGAAAGTGGCGTGTTTCTCCATCCACATGGGGGCAATAGATTCAGTTAACAGGTGATTGAGTTGGAATAGGTTGATTGAGTTATTTCACAACATATTTGTCAACTTGATCAACCACTCTCTTAATCAACCCAATCAACTCAAATATAACAATATGACTACTTTTGAAAGCAAAGTCAATATAAATAAGCCTGCAAACGAGGTCTATCAATTTTTGGCTGATATGAACAATCATCAGCAACTGATGCCCGATAATATACAGGATTGGTCATCAACAACAGATGAAGCACGTTTCGGCATCCAGAATATGGCCAAACTGGCGCTCAGAATAGATAACAGGATAGAAAATACTGAAATAAATATCATTCCTTTTGAAAAACCGCCTTTTGATCTTGAGTTGAAATGGGCACTTAGTGCTGCTGGTAGTTCTACGGAAGTAATATTTACAATTGCTGCAGATCTGAATATGATGATGAAGATGCTGGCCAGCGGACCACTACAGAAACTGGCAGACCACGAAACACAAAAGCTGGCTGAACTGCTTTCTTAAACCGTTATCAATAGTTTTCTTTTACATTAATCAAAGGTTAAATCACCTGCAATCACCCTTATAAAAAGCATATTTCTACAAAGCATTAACAATATAAGTGGCTGGATACAATGAAATTCACCCGAATTAGCGTACTTTTGCGCCAAATTAAAGGTGCAGCATGATAACGGTATCCAATCTTTCCCTACGCTACGGCAAGCGTACACTTTTTGAAGAAGTCAACTTAAAATTTACCCAGGGCAACTGCTATGGCATCATTGGTGCCAATGGCGCAGGGAAATCTACGTTCCTGAAAATACTTTCGGGCGAGATTGATCCTACCAGTGGCTCAGTGAGTTTTACTCCCGGCGAGCGCATGGCCGTATTAAGCCAAAATCACTATGCGTTTGACGAATTTACAGTGATTGAAACTGTAATGATGGGTCATAAAGAGATGTATGCCGTAATGAAGGAGAAAGACGCTATCTACCTAAAAGAAGATTTTACCGATGCTGATGGTGAACGTGCCGGGGAACTGGAAAACCAATTTGCCGAAATGGACGGCTGGAATGCCGAAAGCAACGCCGCTACCCTGCTGAGCAACCTGGGCATTAAAGAAGAATTTCACTACAGCCTGGTTAAGGACCTTGATAACACACAAAAAGTACGCGTGTTACTGGCGCAGGCACTGTTTGGCAAACCTGATATTTTATTACTGGATGAGCCTACCAACGACCTGGATATACATACTGTAAGCTGGCTGGAAGATTTTCTGGCGGGATATGAGGCCATCGTATTGGTGGTATCGCACGACAGGCACTTCCTGGATACAGTTTGTACCCACGTGGTTGATATTGACTTTGCCAAGATGACCATTTATACCGGTAACTATACTTTCTGGTACGAGTCGAGCCAGTTGGCGTTAAAGCAACGTTCGGACCAAAATAAAAAGACAGAAGACAGGGTAAAAGAACTACAGGAATTTATCCGCAGATTTAGTGCCAATGCTTCCAAATCAAAACAGGCAACCAGCCGTAAAAAAGCCCTCGATAAGATAAACATTGACGAGATACAGCCTTCGAACCGTAAATATCCGGGCATTATATTTAATAACCAGGGCCGTGAGGCAGGTGACCAGATCCTGCAGATTGAAAATTTAAGCAAATCCTTAAACGGCGAGGTTTTATTTGATAATGTCCGCCTGGCAGTAAATAAAGGTGATAAAATCGCTATCCTGTCTCAGAACAGTTTGGCCACTACGGCATTGTACAACATTTTAACAGGCCGCGATAAAGATTATAAAGGCGAGTTTAAATGGGGCGTAACGATAAATGCTGCTGACATCCCGATTGACAATGCGGAATATTTTAAAGGTAAAGATGATAACCTGATCGACTGGCTGCGTGAATATTCGCCGGGTGAAAAGGATGACCAGTTTATCCGCGGTTTCCTGGGCAGGATGTTATTCTCAGGTGAAGAGGTATTGAAGAAGAGCAATGTATTATCCGGTGGCGAAAAAATGCGCTGTATGTTTAGTCGTATGATGCTGCAATCGGCCAACCTGCTGATGTTTGATGAACCAACCAATCACCTCGACCTGGAATCAATTACCGCTTTAAACAACGGTATGAAAGATTTTAGAGGGACCATCCTGTTCACTTCACGCGACCATGAATTGACCGAAACGGTAGCAAACCGTATCATTGAGCTTACGCCTGGTGGCTTGATCGATAAGCTGATGACCTATGATGAATACATCAATAGCGACGCAGTACAAAAACAACGGGAAGAAATGTACGCGTTGGCGTAAAGTCAATTAAACTATAATCCTTCAAATTAATCAAATAGGGAATTGCCTTTATTTGATTAATCATGAAGGATTTATACTATATCCTTGGTACCGATCGCGACTGCACTACCAGTGAGTTAAACGCTGCTTATCAGAAATTAGCCCAAAAACTGGAGCCGGGTGCGCATGAGCATGACCATTTCCTGGAGAACCACTTGCAGGAGATCAGTGAAGCCTACCAGGTATTAAGTGACCCTGACAGACGACGCAAATATGATACTGCGTTCAAAAAGAATTATCAAAGACGGCTGTATTACTTCAAGATCAAACATCTGAATATTGCTGCTACACTCGCATTGCTATTGTTCACTGTATTATTTGCCCTGTATGTTATCAAAGTGATCAGTAGCGATAAAACAAAGAATAATATTAAAGCCAAGAAAGAGGTTAAAACCGAAGCAGTTATACCCGCTAAAATCACGCATCATAAAAAAAAGCACATTGCTAAAGTTGCTCCGGTTATTGATAAGTCACCCATTATAAAAACTGATACGGCAGCAACTCATCACACCATAAAACCGGCACCTATTGCTGACAACAAAATTGAGAAAGATAACCATAATGATGATCAGGTGGGTTCTGCCTATGACAGTTATCTAAAGTCCAACCTCACTGGTTTAATTTACCTGCGTGAGCTGGATAATTATACTTCACCTGTCGTGGCCAAAATACCGGACCACTCCAAAGTAACCATCCTGGAAAAGGGTACGGGTTTTTATAAAGTGGTCTTTAACGGTCAGACCGGCTATGTTCCGAAATGGACGGTGGTAACCCCTTAATTTAATATACAAATATCTCATCTGCCAAAAGCAGCGCTTTTCCCCCGGCGCCATATTCGCCTTCGGGAATGATGCCTTTGTTGATGGCTATAACTTTTATAAACCGGGCTTTGGTGTCCTTTAATTCAGTTTTTACAGTATTGATCCCGTTAATGGGGAAATCCTTCTGGCTATATACCTGTTTGTAATTGACGCCATCCTCCGATACTGAAAAGCTAAGCTCTACAGGTTCCCACATTCTTTGCCAGTGATATTTAAGGATGTTTGTTCCTATCAAATTAATATCCTGCATAGTGCCCAGATCAATAACAGCTTCCATATTTATCCCGCTAAAGCCAAACCATTGCTTATCATTATAAAGATTGCTGGCCTCGATGCCATTAACCAGCGCTGATGCATTGCCTGGGTTATAGTTTTCTGAAGGTTGAAAGCTAAGCTTTACCTGCTTACCGACTGCTTTATGAAACAGCACCTTCTTTTGAAACACCCTGCCAAATTGCTGCCCGTTTTTAAATACAGCAGCTTTTATTATTTCTGATTTATCTATAACCACCTTATCATGGTAAATAGAGGCATTCACTCCGGGCATACTGCCATCAGTAGTGTAGCGGATAATTCCCTGCGGTAAGGTAGAATTTAAACCGATCAGGGTTTTGCCATCAGCACCCTCTTCTATCGTATAGGTAATCTCATCAAAAACATTGGCGGCATTTATTTTCAGTTTTTTAAGCAGCCCATATTGCTGTCGCAATCTTTTTAAAAAATCGGCATAGTCCCGGTTTTCTTTTGCTGACCAGGCAATTTCAGCCAGCGCCAGCATTCGCGGGAACATCGCATACTCCGCTTTTTGTTCGCTGTCAAGGTATTCGCTCCAAACATTTGCCTGTACCCCCATGATATATTTAGCCTGATCCACATTCAATACAGCGGGCTTCGGCTCATAATTATATATCTTTTCCAATGGCAGGTAACCTCCCGCAGCAATAGGTTCACCGGGATAGAGTGACTGGTAATAATCCATGTAAACATATTTTTCAGGAGTCATTACAACCTGGTGATGCTCCTTAGCCGCTGCAATACCACCGCTTTCGCCTGTCCAGCTCATTACCGTGGCACCGGGACTTAAACCGCCCTGTAGTATTTCATCCCAGCCAATTATTTGTTTGCCTTTGCTGTTCAGATACCTTTCCATACGCTTAATAAAATAACTCTGTAATTCATTTTCATCCTTTAAGTTTTCATCCGCCATACGCTTGCGGCATTTGGGGCACTCGTGCCAGCGCTGTTTGGGGCATTCATCACCTCCTACATGAATATACTTTGAAGGGAAAAGCGTAATCACTTCGTCAAGCACATCCTGTAAAAAAGAAAATGTGGACTCGCTACCGGCGCAGTAAACATCACTGAACACGCCCCAGTAAGTTGCCGTCTTATAAAGGCCGCCTGTGCAACCCAGGGCCGGATAAGCAGCCAAAGCCGCCGAAGCATGGCCTGGCATTTCTATCTCGGGTATAATGCTGATATGCCTCAGTGCAGCATATTGAACAACCTGTTTCACCTCGTCCTGAGTGTAGTACCCGCCATATCGCTTTCCATCAAAAACATGAGGGATTTCTTTTTTATGCCCGATCAGCGTTTCATTACGATAAGCCGAAATAGTTTGCAACTCAGGGTACTTTTTGATTTCTATGCGCCAGCCCTGGTCATCCGTCAGATGCCAGTGAAAGGTATTGATCTTATACAAGGCCAGTACATCTATCCATTTTTTAATTGACGCAACCGGAAAGAAATGACGGCTCACATCCAGATGCATACCGCGGTAAGCAAAACGCGGATGATCCTCAACAATACATCCGGGAATAATATTTTTGTTGCCGTTATCAGCCAGTTGGAGTAAAGATTGCAAGCCATAAAACACACCTGCCCCATCATGACCTGTAATTGAAATATAGTGCTGATACACCTTTAAAATGTATCCTTCCTTATCAGCCACTTTAACAGAATCGATAGTTAATTTTATATAGTTTGAACTTGCTGCGTGTTTAACTGGAATAATTAGCCCGGTAATTACATGCAAGGAGCCCTGGAAAATACGTGCATCAGCAGTGTTCATATTACCCGGCAATAATAAAACGGTTTTGTTATTCAGATGGAAAGAACCGGGGGTAAGTCTTGTTTTAAGAGGTTTTGGAATGATATTCAAACCGTTTGTACTATCGGCCAGCTTTTTAACCATCCCCATGCTATTTTGGGTCATCAGCATAAAAAGTATCAAACAAACAGAAATAAATCCCGGGTTAAACCTTCTCATAAATAGGTGCATTAATATTTTACTAAACTGCAAAAAAATTCAGGAAAGGCTTTCGCCTTTCCTGAGAATCAACCAACTGTATAAACTGTATTAACGAATGGGCTATTTATCCCACCAAACGTGGGTAGTCAGCAGATCCGGTCCCTGCCTTGCGTTGGCAGCGTTGTAATTTGCCGTATTTATAGATGCTTCCGATAATGGGTACATTATTCTGCGCGGAATGGTACCGTTTGAATTATTACCCTGGTAATTAACAGGAGTCAGCACGGGATAACCTGTGCGGCGCCAGTTTGAAAAAGATTCGTATTCATCATATATCATTGACGCCCAAAACTGTGTGTGCAATTGCTGCATCTGCTGATCAAACGTTCCGGCAGCCAAAGGATGAGCTGCCAGGTATGCGTTTATTTTAGCTGCAGAAATTACCCCGCCACTGCCAAAAAGCGCCCATTGATGCATGGCGGCAGTAACCCCGGCACTATAATAAGATGCTGCAGAGCCTCCGCTATTCCATCCTCTTAACGTTGCTTCGGTAAGCAGGAAGTTGGTTTCAGCATTGGTCAGTACCATTACGGGTGCAGTATATTGTAAAATAGTTGCAGGATTGGGTTCCGAGTACGACTGAAAATTAACCGGCTGAGATGTTAACCCATTAGTCATTCCCTTTTGATTGGCAAATGTGGTATCGGGCACCGGGTTATTCGGGTCGGTATAATCCCATACAACAGCTATTACACTTAAGCGCGGATCATTGTTGGCTTTCATGTAGTTGACATAGGTATCGCTATATTTATCGCCCTCAATGAGGTTAAGCCCATAAGCAGTAGCCGAATAATCATTACCGATCAGGTCGACTGCAATTGGA